>Ga0310343_10000236_pt1 | contig 25932 bp, 28 predicted proteins | sample HC15DNA2025_MG_FD_203519 | JGI IMG/M metagenome (GOLD analysis project Ga0310343, IMG submission 203519) | Marine microbial communities from station ALOHA, North Pacific Subtropical Gyre - HC15-DNA-20-25_MG | ecosystem: Environmental > Aquatic > Marine > Oceanic | place: Pacific Ocean: North...
TCCCTTGCTTTTTTAGCAGCCTCACGGGCCTTTGCCGCATCAATAGATTTATTAACAATTTTTTTCGCATGCGAAGGATTCTTTTCAAAATATTCGCCTAAAGAGTCATTTAACAGTGATTCAACTATTCCAGCGGTCTCAGAATTTCCTAATTTAGTTTTGGTTTGTCCTTCAAATTTAGGCTCAGGGACTTTTATACTAACCACGGATGTCAGCCCCTCTCTTGTATCGTCACCAGTTATTTGTATATTTTGATTTTTTAATAGATTTTGATCTTTCGCGTATTTATTTATTGATCTGGTTAAAGCGCTTCTAAAACCACTTAGATGTGTTCCACCTTCAATTGTATTTATATTATTAACATAAGAAAAAATATTTTCAGAATATCCTTCATTATATTGAACTGATATTTCTACAATAGTGTCATCCTTTTGACCTTTAATCAAAATTGGTTTACTAATTGTTTTTTTTCCCGAATTAAGATGCTCAACATATGAAACAAGACCACCTTTGTAATAGAAGGTTTCACCTTGATCACTTCTTTCATCATAAATTAAAATTTTCAGTCCGCTATTTAGAAATGCAAGTTCTCTTAATCGATTAGATAAATATTGATAGTCAAACTTTGGTTCGAAATCATATTTACCATTAGTATTAATTACTGGCTTAAATATTTCTTTGTCAGGTTTGAATATAATTTTTGTTCCTGTGGACTTTGATTTGCCAATTGATTTTAGTTTTGTTACAACTTTTCCTATTTCATATCTTTGATGCCATTTAGACCCATCTCTACAAATCTCAACCTCTAAATATTCTGATAAGAAATTAACAACTGTGACGCCTACGCCATGAAGACCACCAGATACAGCATATGTTTTTGAGTCAAATTTTCCCCCCGCATGTAAAGTGGTAAGAATAACCTCAACAGCAGGCTTTTTTTTCACAGGGTGTTTATCAACAGGAATTCCTCTACCATTATCCTCAATAGATATACTTTCGTCTCTGTTAATATTAATTTTAATTGTGTCACAATATCCTGCTAAGGCCTCATCTACACAATTGTCCAAGACTTCGTATACCAAGTGGTGGAATCCTCTTTTAACAACATCTCCGATGTACATTCCAGGTCGTTTTCTAACAGCTTGTAAGCCCTCAAGAGCTTGAATGGATTTTGCACTATATTGAGTATCTGCAGTTTTTGGCATTAGATTAATTGAATTCTAACATGGTGATTCATTAAATAAAGACTAATCTTTCATTCTCGGTAATGTAATTCCAGTTTGATTTTGATATTTACCTTTTTTGTCTGCATAAGTTACCTCGCATTGATCATCTCCTTCAAAAAAAAGAACTTGGGCAATGCCTTCATTGGCATAAATTTTTGCAGGTAATGGTGTAGTATTTGAAATCTCTAGAGTGACATGTCCTTCCCATTCAGGTTCGAATGGGGTTACATTAACTATTATTCCACATCTAGCATATGTTGATTTACCTAAACATACTGTAATAACATTTTTTGGAATTCTAAAATATTCAACAGTTCTTGCAAGTGCGAATGAGTTAGGGGGTATAATACACTCCTTGTCTATTATAGTAACAAAAGATTTTTCATTAAAGCTTTTAGGATCCACTACAGTATTAAAAACATCAGTAAAGACTTTGAACTCATCAGTAACTCTAATATCATAACCATAAGATGATACTCCATATGAAATTGCACCCTGAGTGGTTTGTTTATCAGTAAAAGGTTCAATCATTTTATGATCTTTAGCCATTTTTTTTATCCATCTATCAGATTTAATTCCCATATCTTTCTCCCTAAAATTGTTTTAAAAACTTTAAATCATTTTGATAAAAATATCTAATATCTGTAATACCTAATTTTATCATCGCTAATCTTTCAATACCCATACCAAAGGCAAAGCCCGAATATTGATTAGGATCATAATTAACAGATTCAAAAACTTTTGGATTTACTAATCCACATCCTAAAACTTCCATCCATTTTTTTTCACCATTTTTATTTTCCCATTCAATGTCAAGCTCGGCACTAGGTTCAGTAAATGGAAAATAGCTTGGTCTAAATCTAGTTTTTATTTCTTTTTTAAAAAAATCGATACAAAAGTTATTAAGTATGCTCTTGAGATTAGCAAAGCTAACGTTTTCATCCACAAAAAGACCTTCAACCTGATGAAACATAGGAGTATGAGTTACATCACTATCACATCTATAAACTTTTCCAGGCGATATAATTTTAATTGGAGGATTATTATTTTCCATAATCCTTACTTGCATTGGTGATGTGTGAGTCCTTAAAAGCTGATTATCATCTAAATAAAAAGTGTCTTGCATGTCACGTGCAGGATGATTTTCAGGAATATTTAAAGCTTCGAAATTATAAAAATTGGTTTCGACCTCTGGTCCTTCAACAGTCTGAAATCCATATCCTTCAAAAATATCTATAACGTTTTCTAGAACTTGGGTTATTGGGTGTAATGATCCGAATGCTGGAGCTTTACCAGGCAATGTAATATCAATTTTTTCACTATTTAACTTTTTGTTTATTTCAGCCTCTTCTATATCTTTAAGTTTTTTTCCAATAGCAATTTCAATATCTTTTTTTGTGGAATTTATTTCAGCTCCCCTATTTTTCTTTTCATCGATACTTAAATTTTTAAGTTCAGATGTTAATTCAGAAATCAAACCTTTTTTTCCTAGAAACTTAGATTTTAAGTTCATCAAGTCATTTTTGGAAGTCACTTTATTTAAATCTTGTGTTAAGGTTTTCAACAAATCTTTATCCATTCTTATTGATTCTCCTTGATGAAAATATATACATCAAATATGGTGCAAATAAAATTGATGAATATGTACCTATTATTACTCCAATAATCATTATTAATGAGAAATCTCTTAATATAGGGCCGCCGAAAAAATATAAAGGTATAAGAACAATAAGCACAGTGATAACTGTTAATATCGTTCTTGAAAGGGTTTGAACAATACTAATATTTATAGTCTCTGTAAATTCAGATTTAGTATTTAGTAAATTTTCTCTAACACGATCAAAAATAACTATTGTGTCATTTACGGAGTAACCAATTACCGTAAGGATTGCAGCGATTGTACTTAGAGTTATTTCAATATTTAAAAAAGATATAAAGAATAAAGAGATTAGAAAATCATGAAATAGTGCAAAGACTGCAGCAATTGAAAAGCTAATATTAAACCTGATAAAAACATAAATAAGAATTGCAATTGACCCATAAATAATAGCCATTAGACCATTTTGTACCAATTCTTTTCCTACTTTTGGTCCTATGAAATCGATTTGAACAATATTCGGATTTAAATCAGAGTAAAATTCTTTAAATACTTTACTGAGTTTATCCTTTACATTAAATTCTGTTTTTTGATCAAATGGAAACTTAATCAAATAATTATTCTCATCATATAGCTGCACAGTAGAATCAATATTGCTTATGAAGCTTACTCTTTCTCTTAAAGACTCAATGTCGACCTCTTCATAAAAATCAATAATTACTTCAGTTCCACCAGAAAATTCGAGACCATATTTTAAATTATTCGAATTAATATAAAAAACCGAATATATAATAAAGAATAAAGATAAAATAAAAAAATATTTAGAAAATTTAAAAATATTCATATTAAATATTCATACCCTCTTTCTTAAAAAAACTTCGCGTCACAACTCTAGTAAAAATAACATTTGAAAAAATAGTTGAAAAAATCCCTATACATAAAGTTAATGCAAATCCTTTAATTGGACCATCACCTAACGAAAACAAGCAAATCGCTGCAATTAGAGTCGTTATATTAGCATCAAGTATTGTTGACAAAGACTTTTCGAATCCTACATCTATCGCGATAGGTTTTTCTTTTCCTTTAGTAATTTCTTCTTTAATTCTTTCATATATAATAATATTTCCATCAACTGCCATTCCAAGTGTTAAAACTAGTCCAGCAATTCCAGGGAATGTTAGAGTAACACCAAATAACGACAATAAACCGAAAATAGTAAATACATTAAAAAATAATGCCAAATCACATACGAGTCCTAGTTTTTTATAATATATAAACATGAATATAAATATCATCAAGGATGCTACAAGCATTGAAATCTTTCCTCTATTAATTGAATCTTGACCAAGTGAAGGGCCAATTGTCTTTTCTTGTAAAATTTTTATTGGGATCGGTAATGATCCAGATTTTAAGATAATTGCTAGATCATTTGCATCATCAAAAGTATAATTTCCTGTAATAGATCCTCTACCAAATATTTGGTCTTGAACTGTAGGCGCCGATTTAACTTTGCCATCTAAAACTACAGCTATTTTCTTTCCAATATTATCTTGGGTCATTTTCGAAAAAATCTCTGTTCCTTTTGAATCCAGCGAAAAAGCTACATATGGTCTATTTAATTGATCATATGCTACATAAGCATCCTTAATTGAACTTCCTAGTAAAGGAGTGAAAAATTTTGTAATCAAATACTTATCAGACTCTGAGTCAGGCGATTCGTATATAATAAATTCTGTTCCAATTTTATCTTTACCAAATTTTGAATATAATAATTGTTGTGTTGATGCCTCTTGAATTACAGGTTTGAACTCTAATAATGCAGTTTTAGATATTATATTTAAAATTCTAGACCTCTGAGATTCACCAACCCCAGGGATTTGAACTAATATCCTGTCGTTTGAAGCGAGCTGTATTGATGATTCAACTACTCCAAATTGATCTATCCTATTATTCAAAATATCTTTGACTTGTCTTAATAAAAGAATTTTTTTATCAATTAATTTTTTATCATCTATTCTTTTTAATAAAAAAAGATTTTCATCGCTTTCTTCAACAGAATCAACTCTTAGAATTTTTTTAGCATCAATTAAGCTTTTTTTATCATAAAAGAAAATCTTAATACCCTCTGAAGATACATTGGTATCTCTAATCAAAATTTTATTTGAAACTAAATCCTCTCTCATACTTGTCTCTTCCTGGTTATAGATGATTGGTATAACTTTTTCATCATCGACTCCAAGCATAATCGAAATTCCACCTTTTAAATCTAATCCTAAATTCAATCTATTATCAGGAAATGCATATTTCCACCATGTAGGTAGTTTAGAGTTAAAATTTGGGTAAATGAAAATAGAAGCCAATATAAAAACCAGGATGCTTAAAATAGTAAAAGTTTTTAATCTATTCATTTATTTTTTATCTTCAATTAAAAGTGAATTAATAAATTCTCTTTTGACATTTATCTGAACTCCCTTAGAAATCTCGAGTAAAATTATATCCTCTTGTTTTATTTCAATAATTTTGCCAATTATTCCCCCATTGGTCAGAATCTTATCAGATTGTTTCAAATTTTTTAGCATTAGCTCTCTTTGTTTTTGTTGTTTATTTTGGGGTCTAATAATTAAAAAATAAAAAAGAATTATAATCAAACCAAAAGGTAAAAATGGTCCAACTGAAGATAAAAAAGAAGCATCGCCTCCTGGAGGTGGTGCACAGGATGTGATTAAAAATACTGACAAAGATAATAGAATTTTAAATTTTTTATTCATTAAAATACCTCTCATAAAAATTTTTTTTATACTCTATAAAAGTACCATTATCAATCGAAAATCTTATATATTCAATTAATTTATTATAAAAATATAAATTACACTCTGTCATTAGCTGGATTGCACTCATTTCATTGCAATTATATAAATGGCGGATATATCCTATACTATAGTTTTTACAAGCCTTACAGTCACAATTTTCATCAAATGGATAATTTTTCGATAAATTTTTTGAATTTTTAATATTTATTTTTCCATTAAAAGTATAAACTGTACCATTTCTGGCATTTCTAGTTGGAACAACACAATCGAAAATATCAACGCCACTAGAAACTGATTCAAGGATATCTTCGGGTTTACCAATACCCATAGAGTATCTTGGCTTGTTTAAAGGTAATATTTCACAGACATCGTTAGTAATTTCATAAGTTTTTTGAGCACCCTCACCTAATCCTAGCCCTCCTATAGCAATGCCATCAAAATCCAAATCAATCATGTGTTTTGCCGAAATTTTTCTAAGACTTTTGTAAATTCCACCTTGGACAATGCCAAATATTAAATTCTCTGTTTTTTTTATTTTTTTTGATTTTTCAGCCCAAACTTTGGTTCTGTTTATTGAACTTAAAAGATGTGAATAATCTACATCAGGCTTAGGGCAGTCATCAAAAATCATCATTATATCAGATCCTAAATCCTCTTGAATTTGAATGGATAATTCTGGGGATAATTTATTGAGCTTACCGTCAATATGGGATTTAATAATTACTCCATCTGATTCAATTTTCACTAAAGATCCGAGGCTCCAAATTTGAAAGCCTCCACTATCTGTTAAAATTCCTTTCTCCCAACCACAAAATCTATGTAAATTAGTAAAATTTTTTTTTATAAATTCGCTCCCAGGGCGTAAAAATAAATGATATGCATTACTAACAATCATTTCATAACCTATGTTATTTAAAACTTCAAACGTAACAGCTTTTGGAGTAGCATTTGTACAAACTGGCATAAAAAAGGGAGTTTTTACTGTTAATCTTTTTAGCTTAAGTTCACCAGTTCTGGCATTTGATAAAAGGTCTTTATTTATAATTTTAAATGACATATTTTACAAGAGCTCGATAGCTGAAAAAAAACCATTTTTTTTACTTATTAATTTTAGACCTAATTCAATTGAACCAGAAGCAAATACTGACCTAGAAAGGGCTTCATGGGTTATAGATATGTTTTCATTTGGTCCATATGAAAGCAATGTATGTTCTCCTACCGTGTTTCCACCACGAATAGAACTTATTCCTATCTCATTCGGTAATCTTTTTAAATTTGATGACTTTGATCTGTACTTAACAATGGAATTCAATTTTTTTTTCTTTAACTTTGCAATATTTTCCGCAATTAATAAGGCCGTGCCACTAGGTGAATCAACTTTAAATTTATGATGTTTTTCAATAATTTCTAGATCAGTAGAATTAAAATATTCAAAATTTTCACGAATCATTTTAACCATCAGATTTATTCCAATGCTCATATTATATGATTGTAATATAGGAATTTTTTTTGAAATTTTATGTAATTCTTTAATTTGCATGTTAGAAAAACCAGTAGTACCTATCACAATTGGAGTGTTAAGTTTAGAGGCAATTCTTGCTAATTTCATAGAAGAACTAGGTACAGAAAAATCTATGATAAAATCTACGGAAAATTTTTTTGGTAATTTTTCTATTATTAGATTATTTTTTAAAACTTTATTTATTTTTGGATGCGCAGAATTCTCCACTGCATGTAATATTTTTATTTTTGGGTAATTTTTATCAATTTCATCTATAATTGCTTCACCCATCCTCCCTAATGAGCCATTCAAGAGAATAGTTTTTTTGTTTTTATTCATAAATAAAGGATAATACTCGTAATAAATATTATTTCAAAGATTAAGGACAAAAAATGACAAGAAGTATGACAGGATACTCTAGTAAGACTGTTACTATTAAGAATGTATCTTTATATTTACAAATTAAATCTGAAAATAGCAAAGGACTAGATATTAACTATAACGATGAATTTAATGATTTTGAGTTAAATGATTTAGTCAAAAAAAAAATAGAATCAAAATTTAATAGGGGAAAGATAAGAATTAATTTTAGTATTGATATAGTTAATATCAGTAATCAGATAAAAGTTCTGAACACAGAACTAAATAAATATTTAGAGTTAATCAAATCAGAGAAAATTAAATTGAATATAACTTACGGAGATATTATAAAGTTCATTGAAATTGATAAGAATAAATTACTTAAAAAACCATATATAAGATCGAAGTTCTTCATGCTTTTACAATCTTGTATTTTAGATTTAATAAAAAAACAAAAAGCCGAAGGAAAGCTAACTCTTAAATCTATAAATTCAAAACTACGTAAAATTGACCTTATTAAACAAAATATTCGTTCGAAGTTTGTAAAATATTCAAAAAAACTAGAAAAAAAATATATATCAGAATTAAAAAAAACCAGTGATAGTAGTTATTTAAAAAAAGAAATTTCTCCTTTAATAGAAAAAATAGATATCGAAGAGGAAATTGTTAGGTTGGATTCACATATAAAAACTATTTTTAAACTAATGAGAAAAAATAATAATAACCTAGGACTAATAATGGATTTCTATATGCAAGAGGTGAATAGAGAAGCGAATACTTTAGCGTCGAAAAGCAAAGACGCAAGCTTATCAAATGATTCAATAAAAATAAAACATTTAGTTAATCAAATCAGAGAATTAGCTTCTAATTTGGAGTGACTTTTTTACTTCTAAGTAAAATATTCCTCTCTTGATAGTTTTGCTATCATACTCATAATGATATGAATCATAATATATTTCATACTTGGTACCAAAATAACATTTTAGCAAATCCATATTAGGTTTTATGAAATTAGGTCCTACAAGATAAACAAAAGACAGTTTAGAAATAGAATTCAATTTTATAAATTCAAATATATACTTAATCAATTGATTAAAGTTCGTTATTGCTCTGCCTATAACTAGAGTATTTTGATGCTTAAAATTTTTATTATATAAATTTTCTAATCTTGTTTGAACACACGAAATATCAAAATTATTCAAGAAGTTGTTATTTGATATAAATTTAGAAATGAAAGCAATTTTTTTTTTATTCGAGTCCGTAAAAATATAGCTAAAATTCAATTTACTTCGTTGATCAATTAGATAAATTAAATATGGCATCAACGGAAATCCAGCACCACATCCAAAATCAATTATATTTTCATAATTATCATAGTTAAAATTCTTGATTTTTTTTGGAATTTCAACTAATGGCAAGACAGAATCCAAAAAGTGCTTCTTTATTACATCTCTAGGATCCACTATTGTAGTGAGATTATATTTCTTATTTTCATTTATCAAATATTTATAAAATTCATAGAATATCAAAGATTTTCTTTCATCTATTGATAAATCATTATCTTTAAAATTACTTATAATATCTTTAATAAACATATTTTTATTCATTATATTTTTTTTCCTTAACAAAAAGTATTAAAGTAATAGAAAATATAAATATAGAGCAAGTTTTGAATCCAAAATCAAACCCATAAAAATGTATTAAATATCCAAAAAAGAATGTCATTAAATGAACACCAATTCCAAAAGTTGCATTTAGTGCCCCAAACAATCTTCCTGAGGTATCTTCAGAGCCAGGCTTCACTAATAAAGAAGAAATGAAAGGATAAATTAAACCATAAGTAGATGAAAAAATTATAGCAAAAACAATAATATCTAGAGTATCGTCAATTATTGGTAAAAAATAGATAGAAATAGAAAAGAACATTAACATTATCAGAATTTTTTTAAATAATTTCGACTCCGATATAAACTCTGACATAAAAAGTCTTAAAATTGTTACAACAATGCTATATATTGCGAAGAAAAGACCAGACTTTAGAGTTTTATCTTTTAAAAAAATTGCAATAAAGTTCATAATTATTCCAAACCCAGTAGAAGATAAGAAATTGGTTAAAAGATATTTCTTAGATTTAGTGTCGCTGATTATGTGGAAAAAATCTCTAAATTTAATTTTAATATTTGTTTTATTTGTATAGTTTTTTGAATCAATTTTAATAATGATTAGTAATGCAAGAAATGAAAAAATAGAAGAAAAAAGAAAAAAATAAACATATCCATAATTCAAAATTATCAATTCTCCAAAAAAAGGTCCAACGAAATAAGGAAATATGGTTGATGAGTAGAATATAGATAGTCCTTTCTTTCTATTGTTGTCCTGTAAATTGTCAGATGCTAATGCTGAAGAGGAATTAAAAAAAATTGAAAAGGATGCACCTTGAAATAATCTTAAAATAAATAATAAAATCATTGAATTTAAATATACAAATAAAATTGATGAAATAATCATGGTAGCCAGAGCAATTGACCCTAATAATTTTTTTCCGAATTTATCGATGAAGGTTGAAGTAAAGGGTGTTAATAGTATGGACGAAATACCAAATGAACCCATCAAAACTCCTATATCTGATTTGGTAAACCCTTGTTCATCTAAAAATAGTGGCAGTAAAAAAAATGAAGAAAAATTCACAAAAAATAAAAAATTTGCAATTGTTGATAATAAAAAATTTCTATTTAGATTAAACATATAAGACATTTATAAGTGTAAACTAACTTTTGACAAAAAGGGTCCTCATGATATATTCAACCCAATAAAAGTTAGGGCCGTTAGCTCAGTTGGTAGAGCAACTCCCTTTTAAGGAGTGGGTCGCAGGTTCGAATCCTGCACGGCTCATACTTGAGTCCCCATCGTCTAGTCTGGCCTAGGACGCCGGGTTTTCATCCCGGTAACAGGGGTTCGAATCCCCTTGGGGACGCATTTTAAAGGAGGGCACAACATGCCGAACGGAAAAATTAAATGGTTCAATGCAAAAAAAGGCTACGGCTTTATTGAACCTGAAGACGGGAGCAAGGATGTATTTGTTCATATTACTGCTCTTGAAGCTGCTGGAATTGAAAATCTCAATGAAGGTGACGCTGTATCTTTCGAAGTTGTAAGCGAAAGAGGAAAAGAAAAAGCTAGTGACTTAAAAACTTTATAAAAATAAGTATTTTTCACAGAATTTTCAAATTATGAGAGCCTACTTAATTAATTTAGGCTCTCATTTTACAGTTATTGTATTGACATACCAAATTTAATTACTACATTCTATAAATGGAAAGAATAAAAGTTAAAAAAGTAAAAAAGAATACAAAATATATTGTTTCAAAAAAGCTCGATAAAGCATTTGCTTATCTTGAAAGTAAAGCTGCTTTAGCCAATAAAAATCGTCAAAAACATTAATATTATTTAAAACTTTTAGTTTCTCTTTAAGACTGACGCTCGAATATCCTCTAATGCATTGGGTAGGCTAAACAAATCATAAATTTGATGAGAGGATATTTTGCCACAGGTTTTAGAGTATAAGCTAGATCTTTTACCATTAACAATAATTTCAAAGTTCTTTCCTAAGCCACTTCTAATCCTTTCTAACTCCATAGGAACAGTAGGATCATTAAGAGGAAAAAGTATACTCATAATAAGCGCACTACATTTAGAGCTCATTGCCGCCTCACAAATATCCTTTGAAGATAAATCTGTACCTAGATATACAGGATTCCATCCCGTAGAAACAGCTAGACAAGCATTAACTAGACAACCTAATTCAGCTTTTTGTCCTTTAGGAGTAGCTACTAAAACAAAAGGATTGTTGGGGTTATAGTTTTTAAATGAAGACCTATAGTTCTCTAAGTAGTTTCGTATGACAGCATTAGCAAATCTTTCTTGAGATTTTGAAATTTTATTATTTTTCCACAATCTGCCAACATGTTTAATAAATGGAACCATAAATTTATGAATAACATATACAGCACCTAATTCTAAAGCGACATCATATATTGCTTTTTCCATTTTTCTTAAATTATATTCATTCAAGGCTTCAGTACATTCATCGAAAAATGGCCTTGCAGATGATGTAAGTTGCTCCAGCTCGGGATAAATAACAGAATTATTAGTGGACTCTAGTTCGTTAACAAGAGACCTTAACTCATCAATATCATATGTTCCTATTTCTTGAAGAGTGAAACCTATCCTCTTTGCCTCCAGCATAAGTTGAAGTACCTCTAAATCTTTATCTGTAAATCTTCTACTTCCTCTTTCAGATCTAGAAATTTTTAGGATTGGATATCTTTCTTCCCACTTTCTTATCTGATCTGATGTAAGACCTGTAATTTTACTAACAATTCTTATAGGATATTCTTTCATTTCAATCTCCAATGAATATATAATGTCATATATATGTCTAATGTCAAGAATAATTTGTCTAGGTATTTTTAACAATTTTTAAAAAAAAGCTGGACATATGTATAGACATTTGTTAATCTTAGAAAGTGAGGTGATTTATGAAAAATATTAACTCAAGTAAAAAAAATAATTTTTTAAATGCAAAAAATGGTTATCTATATAATGAATCTGCTGGACAAGAGTTCGAATCAGTTAAAGATTACTTTTCTAGAGCCTTGGTTACTCCACTACTTTCTGCCGTAGAAGAAAGAGAGTTAGCCTCTAAAATCAGAAACTGTAAAGATAAAATATCTACCCTAAAAAAGAGATTAAGTAAAAATGATAAAGACACGAAGACACTATCTTTTATCAAAGTTTTTGAACAAAAAAAATCTCAACTAGTTCAATCATTCACAAAAGCAAATTTGAGATTAGTTGTAAGTATTGCAAAAAAGTATGGCGGTCGTGGATTACCCTTACTGGATCTGATCCAAGATGGTAATGTGGGCTTAATCCGAGCCGTTGAAAAGTTTGATCATACCAAAGGTTTCAAATTTTCTACCTACGCTGCATGGTGGATTCATCAATCTATTACCAGAAGTATAATGGATCAATCTCGAACTATTAAGGTACCAGTTTATATCTTAGAAAAATCCGCTAAAGTTTTTAAGGCATATAAAACACTAGAAGATAAACTTAATAGAAAGCCTGAATTTTACGAAATCGCAGAGATTGTTGATCTCCCTGAAGAAGCTATTAAACAAATTCTTGAGTCAGGAAGTGATACCTTTTCTCTAGATACACCTATATCAAATGAAGAAAATGCAACTTTTGCAGATTTTCTTGAAGATGATAATGATAAGCCTGATGAATTAAGTGCAAAGATATCGCTTTCACAGTCAATCTCCTCTGCTCTTACACAGTTAGACCAAAGAGAAAAAGAAATTATTGAAATGAGATTTGGATTTAATGGATCTAACACTTATACTTTAGATGAGATTGGAAATAAATACAATTTAACTCGAGAACGTATTAGACAGATCGAGAAAAATGCACTCAAGAAAATTCAAAGAATTGAAGGCGATAAGCTAAAAAGCTTTATGAATTAGGGGTTTTATCATGACTATAAAATTTAACGAAAAGATTAAAAAGTTTAATGTTTATAAGAAATCAAGACCAAATATTAGGTTAAAAAACAATCCAAAAAAACAGGTTATAGAAAATACTATTAATACATCCACTAGAATTTTGTTAATGTATTAATATATGAATAAATTCTCATTTCAATCTTTAGTTAATTTTAATGTTAGGAAGGTTTTTGATTGGCACAAGAATACTTTCGCCCTAGAAAGATTAACTCCACCATGGGATTTAGTAAATGTTAGTAAAAGGCACTATATAAACTCTTTTCCATTAATTAATGGTGGGACAATTGAAATTAAGCAGAAAATCTTTCCTTTGATTAATTTGAAATGGAAATTAATTCATCAAGAATACTCTGAATATAAAAAATTTACAGATTTAATGCTCCGGGGGCCATTTAAATTTTGGAGACATGAACATATATTTCAAGGAAATAATTTAGAAACTAATATAATAGATGAAATAGAATACAAAGCACATTTATCAAATAATTTGCTCAATAGTTTTATAAAAAGAAAATTAAACAAATCTTTTGAATATAGACATAAAATACTCAATAGAGATTTGAATGATAAAAATTTCAATCAAGATGATAATAAATATGTCCTAATAATTGGAGGCAGTGGTCTAATTGGATCACATTTAATACCATTACTTAATTCCTTAAATTATAAAATAATACAATTAAAATTTAGCCCTAATAAAAGTGAAGAGCTTATAACTAATGATTTTCATAAATTAATTTGGAATCCATATACAAATAATTTCCCAAAAATTCCTAAAGATATTTCTGATAAAATTAAATTTGCTATAAACCTCTCAGGAGAAAATATTTTAGGCTTAGCAACTAAGTCCAAAAAGAAATTAATATTAGAAAGTAGATTAAAGTCAACACATTCTTTAAAAAATTTTCTAATCAAAAATAAAATAAAACTAGAATGTGCAATTCATGCATCTGCTACAGGGTTCTATGGTGATAATTCAAATATAGAAAATGATGAAAACTCGAAGAAAGGAGAAGGGTTTTTATCAGATACAACTGAAGAATGGGAGTATTGTCAAAACAAATTTACTGATATCGCAGATAGAGTAATTAACTTAAGGATAGGAGCAGTTATTTCTAGAAAAGGTGGTTTTTTGAAAAACATATTGTTACCTTACAATCTTAAACTTGGAATTGGTATAAATTCTAATAATTATATAAGCCATATATCTATAGAAGATCTTTGTAGGTCTATTAGCTACTTGATGAAAGATTCTAAAATAAAAGGTGTTGTAAATGCTGTTAGCCCATCCCCAATAAAATTATCAGATATCTTTAAACAGATAAAGTTAATAAAAAAACCAATTTTTAATTTCAATTTACCGTCTAAGTTAATTAGAAAAATGTCAGATGAGATTTCTAAAGAATTAATATTCTCTAATCAATATATTCTTCCTTGTAAACTAATTGAAAGTAATTTTAATTTTTTGCATAAAACATTTAGTAATTCATTAAGTTATGAATTTGGAGTGGATGAAAAATGAAGATTGGATCAACAAGAACAGACTATAAGTTGAAAAAAAAATTAATCATTAAAAATAATAATCCAATAGATACCTTTGATTACTGGTATAAAAATGCTGCAAAACTAGTTACTGAACCAAATGCATTTTGTTTATCCACAATTAATAATAAATCCCCCGAGTCTAGAATGATGTTGTTAAAAGATTATGATGATGGTTTTACTTTTTTTACTAATATTTTGAGTAATAAAGGTATCGAATTAATGGAAAATAAGAATTGTAGTATGAATTTCTGGTGGAAGGAAATACATCAGCAAGTGAGAATTTCTGGAATATGTAAATTAATAAAAACTGATTCTACAAAAGAATATTTTTATAGTAGACCCAAAGGTAGTCAAATCGCAGCTTATTTGTCGAATCAAAGTAAAAGAATAACTTCTTATGAAACTTTAATTAAGAAATACAAAAAAATAACTAAAAAGTATGATAACAAAAAAGTTCCATATCCAAAAAGCTGGGTGGGATTTAATGTTCAACCAATTAAAATAGAGTTTTGGCAAGGAGCAGAGTTTAGGCTTCATCAGAGAGTAGAATTTATTAAGGAAAGCAACAAATGGAAGAAAAAACTACTAGCACCATAAAAATCAAACCAAGATTCTATGTTGATAAAGAATGTAATTGGTTTCAGGATGGCAAGCCAATAACTCACAAAAGGATTTATATCTATAACTATCAAAATTTAATCAAAGACAATGACTTATTTTATGTAAGCGAAGGGAATAGTAAAGCTTATGTATATTTTGAAGATAAGCCGTTCATCGTCAAGAGAGTGAATTATATAGGGAATAAGATTATAATTTTATTAAATGACTTTACTGAAGAAAATCTAGATATGGAATCGTTATATTTCAGCAAAAATATTCCATATTGCATGGTTAAGGATAAAAGATTTGAAGCAAAATTTTCCAGAGCTGCTTTGTTCCAACTATCAGAAAAAATAAATGAAAAAGATGGAAAATTTATTTTATTAAATAATTTAATCAATATAAAAAATTAATCACTATTTTTAAGCTTTTTTGGTCAAATTATTAATAAAATAACTAATTTTTACACCAATTTTTATGCCAAACTGTACCTTCATGATATAATTTTTGCAAAATGAATCAATTAAGATTATTAAAAATCTTATTTTTTTTTGTAGCCTTTATAATAAGTTTTAATAACTTAAAGGCGAAGGAAATAGAATTGAGTTTGGACGAAGCTATTAATATTGCGAAGTCAAATAATTTGGAGTTAAAATACTTAGAAAAAGAGCTTGAATCTAAAGATTTTTTAAAAACACAATATGCAGCTGCATATCTTCCCCAAGTGGATATGACATTGATTTATCCTTTTGTAGGAAGATCCTCGCAGATATCTTTTAGACAAATATTGTATGATTTTGGAAAATTAAACAAAAGGGTAAAAGCAGGAGGCTATGCTATAAAAGCCTTTCAGTATACAATTGCATCAAAAAAAGATGAGATAGTAAACAGAATATCAGAAAATTTTTATGAAATATTAAAAATTAAAAATTCCATTAGAAAAACTAAAAAAGATATAGCAACAAATAAGAAGCTATTAGAAAAAAATATAGCATTTATGAATGCCGGCAGATCTTCAACTATTGATGTAACAGATGCAAATATCGATCTAAGCGAGTCAGAATTAGAGTTTATTGAATTACAAGGTGAGTTGTTGAAATTTGAAGAGGATCTTTTTAATTTAATTGGGATTGAGAAACCAAAAATAGTCAACTATGAATCATCATTAAAATATACAAGGCTAAATTTAAGTGAAGATCAAGTACTGGAAGTACGATCTTTTCATGATGCAGAGGTTAAATCAATCGAAATGGGAATTCTTTCTCAGAAAGCTTTAATAAGTGCATATAAAAGAGATTTTTTACCGACATTAGTTGCCGGAGGTGCTTACAGATTTGAAGGAAAAGGTGTCGCCGAGGAAGATAAAGACAACGATTTCATCGTAGGTCTAGGACTAACATGGGAAATTTTTGCTGGGGGAAAAACTATGGGTCAAATCAGAGAGGCCAAGGCCAGAATTGAAGCCTTGAATGCAAAATTAGCGTTTGCAAAAAGCCAAATGAAATCGACCATCAAATATGGATTAATAGATCTTGATACTGCGTACTACAAAATTGATGTTTATAAAAAGTCTTTGAGTGCAGCGCAACTTAATTATAATTTTGTAAAAACAAAATTTGAAAATGGAGAGTCATCTAGTGTAGACTTAGAGGAAGCTGAGCAACTTTTAGAAGAACAAAATTCAAATTATGAAAATGCAATTTATAGTTATTTAATTAAAATAGCGAGATTTGAAAAAGTTGTTGGGGTCAAAGTTGATGAAAAAAATTAAATTAAATATCATTCTTGCAATTATATTGTTCATTATTCTTATCTTTAGAATCTCTACAAAAGATGGAACTCAGGATTTTATTTTTTCAACAACAGATGTAGTTAATGGTGATATCGTTGAGTCGGTTGTAAGTTCGGGAAAAATAATTCCAGGTGAAGAAATTAAAGTTTTCTCTAGAGTAACAGGAGATATATACCAAACTTATGTCGAATATGGCGATATTGTTAAAAAAGGCCAAATATTAATTGAACTTGATTCATCAACTTACGAGAATAATTTAAATACAAAGTTAAAAAATTTAGAAATTTTAGAAATCGAACAAGATCAAATGAGAAAAAAAGTTGATACCGATACTAAACTTCTAGATGGAGGTTACATTCCTAAAGTCGAATTAGAGGAAAGTGAAAATCAATATAGAATAAAATCAATTGAAATTGATGAATTGAATAGTGAGATTAATTTGCTAAAACAAAAAATTAGCGATACTAAATTAACCTCGCCAATTGATGGAAGAATTGACTACCTCAATGAAGATTTGATTAAAGAAGGTAAAATTTTTAATGCAAGCTGGGTTTATACTATTTCGTCTGGTTATAAGGATTTAAATATTAGCTTGAGTATTGATGGTAGAGAAATTACAAAAGTGGATCTGGGTCAAGAAGTAGAATTTTCTGTAGAAAATAAAAGTAATACTAAATTTTCTGGTAAAGTGGTAAAAATAGTTGAGCCTATAGGCTTGAAACCTAATATTGATAAGAGCCCTGTTTTTTATGAAGTTATTGTAGAGATTCTTGATACTAACTCATCATTAAAAACTGGTTTAAGTGTTGATGCAACTATCAATATCCAAGTAAAAAATAATATAATGAAAATTAAGAGATCTTGCTTGAGATTTGTTCCTCCAGAGGGAATTATAATAAAAAAAGCACCGGAAAACTCTGAAAGTTCTGGTGTAATCTGGGTTCTTAATAATGACAGTAGTCTTTCAGCATATTCCGTATCCACTGGTATTAAAGATGCTGAATATGTAGAAATAATTAATAAAAATGATCTTCCAGAAAATTCAAAAATTATTACAAGTGTGGAAATAGTTAAAAAAAATAAATCTAATGGTTTTTCACTACCACAACCCAAGAGATATTAATATGTCATCAGATCCATTATTAGAACTTTCTGGGATAAATAAAATTTATAAAATGGGCCAGATCGATTTACAAGTTCTTTTTGACGTAAGTTTACATATTTATGATGGTGACTTTGTATCCATCATAGGTCCTTCAGGGTCTGGCAAAACAACACTATTAAATATAATTGCCTGCCTAGATAGACCCTCCAGTGGAATTTATAATTTTTTTGGAGAAAATGTAGGTTTAAAATCTAATGATGAGATGTCTGCTATTAGAAATCTTAGAATTGGATTCATTTTTCAAAGCTTTAATCTAATACCCAGACACACTGCATTAGAAAATGTAATTATGCCTCTGCATTATTCGACTAAATTTAAAAACTCTAATTTTAAAAATTTAGGTCTTGAATGTCTTGAGAAAGTTGGATTATCAGAAAGAGTAAATCACTATCCAAATGAGCTATCGGGTGGGCAACAGCAAAGAGTAGCTATTGCAAGAGCATTGGTTACAAATCCTGAAATCATTTTAGCTGACGAACCAACTGGGAATTTAGATTCAAAAACAAGCGATGATATTATGAGGCTTTTAAAAGATTTAAATATGCAGGGAAAAACAATAATTACAATTACACATGATAATGAAGTTGCAGAACAAGCCAGTGAAATAATCAGAATCAAAGACGGTAGAGTGATTTAATTGATACGTAAATATTTTTTTTCAAACATTAATGAAGCAAGAATAAACTTATTCAGAAATAAAACGCGTACATTGTTAACTTCATTAGGAATTATAATTGGAATTACCTCTGTAATTATACTAATTGCTATCACAAATGGCGCTAGATCGGTAATAGAGACGCAACTTACAAGCTTGGGCGCCAAAACAATAATGTTAAAACCTTTCGTTAGAACAGCCAGTGGTTTTTCTACTGGAAAAGGCCAAAGCTTTTCTGATAATGAACTTAAATTAATTAAAGATCTTGATTCAATAGATTATTTAGCACCTATAGTTAAGGATTCTCAGGAAGTAAGCTATAGATCAATATCTAATGTAGTTGCTTTAGTGGGAACAAATTCTGATTTTTCTGCAATAAATGACTGGAAAACCACAAGTGGCTCATTTATTACAAAAAATGATGTACAAGATGGATCTAAAGTGTGTGTTTTAGGATTGACTAATTCAAGAAGATTTTTTGGAGCTGAGAATCCAATTGGCAAGAAAATAAGAATCAATGGAATTCCGCATATCGTTATAGGTGTTCTAGAGGCCAAAGGCTTGACACCAGGAGGTCGAGATCAAGATGATTTTATACTTCTACCCTACACTTCTTTAAATAGATTATTATTTCGACCTGATATGGATAGTATCGTAACAGTTTTGATGTCCTCTAGAAGCTCTGAGGAGCTTGAGTATGCAAAATTCTCAATTAAAAAAATTCTTAGAGAAACAAGGAACATTAATTCTGGTGGTGATAATTTTGATCTTTCATCCTATGAAGGAGTTACAAAGAAAATACTTAATACTACAAAAATTTTAAGAATACTTTTAACATCAATAGCATCCATATCATTAATCGTAGGCGGAATTGGTATAATGAATATAATGCTTGTTTCTGTTACTGAAAGAACAAAAGAAATTGGTATAAGAATTACAATTGGTGCAAAGAGTAAAGATATTGTTTTCCAATTCTTATGTGAATCAGCACTATTATCTTTATTTGGAGGAATAGTTGGTGTTCTACTGGGCTATATCATAAGTCAAATCGCATCGGCAATAATTGGTTGGCCTGCAATTGTATCTTTAACATCAGTTTTTATTGCATTTTTTTTCTCTGGCGGAATAGGCATATTTTTTGGAATTTATCCAGCATTTAAAGCTTCAAAACTAGATCCAATTATGGCAATTAGGAATGAGTAGATGATTTTTACAGGTTTTAAATTTCTTATAGATAATTTTTTTAAAATACCCTTATATAGAGGAATTCCTTTGATATTTTTTACAATTTTTATTTATCCGCTAAGCATTATAGTTTTATATTTATTAAAAATATTCGTAAACTTTACTATTCTTATAAATAGGATAACTAAAATATGAATGAGATACCTAACCACATTGCAATCATTATGGATGGTAATAGAAGATGGGCTGAGAACAAGAAAATTAATAAAATTAATGGTCATAAAAAAGGTATCGAAATTGCAAAGAATATAGCAATTGAATCACATAAAATTGGAATTAAAAATTTAACTCTTTATGCATTTTCATTTCAAAATTGGAATAGACCTAAAATTGAAGTTGAATCTTTGTTTGAGTTATTTAATGATTTATTCGAAGATAAGTCAAAATTTTTCAAAGACAATGGCTTTGTTTTTAATCCAATAGGAAGGTTAGATGAATTGAATAATTTAATGAGGAAAAAGATATCTAGACTTCATGAAAATACTATTGACAACAAAGGGCTTACAATAAATGTAGCAATAAACTATGGTGGAAAAGAAGAGATTGTTGATACAATAAAAAAAATTAGTTGTGCGGGAATCGATTTTAATTTATTAGATGTCGATTTGCTTAAAAAATTTTCATATCTCCCAAAAACACCTGATCCTGAACTTATGATTCGAACAGGCGGGCACAGTAGAATATCTAACTTTTTAAATTTACATAATTCATATTCTGAAATAATAGTGTCATCAAAATTATGGCCTGACTTTACTTTAAAGGATTTTCATCTAATTATTAATAAATATAAATCAATAAATAGAAATTACGGAAAATGACAAAAAAAAAGAAAATATCAATAATTGGTTCCACAGGTCAAATTGGTAAACAAACAGTTGATATAATTAAAAACAGTAAGAATTTTAAAATATCTTTAATATCATGCGAAAAAGATATTAAAACTTTATCAGATCAAATCAAAAACCAAAAACCAGCAGCAGTTTATATAGAATCTGAGGAAAGTAAGAAAAAATTTAAAAAATTAAAATTTAAACATAAATTCCATCTTTTAGAAAATGATTATGAACTTGCTAATTATTGCTCTTCGCCTTCAACTGATATTTTAGTTGCCTGTTCTTCAGGAACAAATTCAATTAAATCTACAATAGCTGCTTTAAAAAGTAATAAAAAAGTTTGTATAGCTAGTAAAGAAATTTTTATGCTTTATGGAAGGCAATTAATGAAAATCTCTAAAAAATATAAAAATATAATTTTGCCTATTGATAGTGAACATTCTGGAATTTTTCAAACTTTGAATCCCCAAGACAAGAAAACTATCAAAAGTATTTATATTACTGCATCAGGGGGGCCTTTTTTTGCATTAAAGACTAGTGAACTGAAAAAGGTGACTATTAAAAGAGCCTTAAAACATCCAACATGGAAAATGGGAAATAAAATTACAATTGATTCAGCAACTTTGATGAATAAAGCAATCGAGATTGTCGAGGCATCAATAATATTTGATATTCCAAGTGAGAAAATTATTCCAATAAGAGATAAAAATAGCCAAATACATTCAATTATAGAGTTTGAGGATGGAAATTTTATTTTCTGTGGAAGTACAAATGATATGGCTGTTCCAATAAATTATGCATTGAATTATCCTGCTAGAAAAAAGATTAATACGAAAAGTAATTTTAATTTATATAATAAGATCCAACTAGAAAAGATAGATCAAAGTAAATACAAAGCGTTTAATATATGTAGACTTGCCTTGAAAAAGGGTGGATCTACAATTGCTGTTTTAAATGCAGCAAACAATATAGCTGTAAATGCTTTCCTTGAAAAAAAAATATCATTTCTACAAATTCTTAATATTGTTGAAAAAATTGTAATAGATCATAGGCCAATAAAAACATATAATTTAAATCAAATAACCACTATTTATAAGCAAGCCGAGAAATTAACTTTAAATCTTTGTATTTGAATATATATTATTATTTCCATGACAATAATTGTTTTTCTATTAATTATAAGTTTTTTAATATTTGTACATGAATTAGGTCACCTTTTAGCTGCAAAATGGGCAAATGTAAAAGTTGAAAATTTCTCAATAGGATTTGGACCGAAGTTATTTAAATTCAATTTAGGTGAAACTGAATACTCTTTATCATTACTTCCTTTGGGAGGTTATGTAAAAATGCAAGGTGAAAACATAAACGAAATTTCGGATAATAAAATAATCGATCCTAAAAGAAGTTTTGATAATTTACCAATATATAAGAAACAAATCATATTATTTGCAGGACCACTGATGAATTTAATTATACCTTTCCTACTATTTCCACTAATCTTCATTAATGGTATAGATTCTCCAAAATATTTGGAAGATAAGATGGTTATAGGCTCAATAAATATTGATGATAATAGGTTTAATGAATTTAAGTTAGACTCTGAATTTATTTCAATAAACGATATAAAAATAAATAATTGGAATGATTTTTTTAATATTGATAATGATGAACTAAATAAAAAACTTAATATTGGCTATATTTTTAATGGCAGAGTTTTTTATAAAGACTTTGATAATTCTTTTGAGTCTATTGACTTTAAAAATGCTTTTTCACCTAATTTAACAAATCAAATTGGCAAAATTTTAAAAAATTCTTTAGCTTATAAAAATGGACTTAAAGTTGGAGATAAAATTCTTAAAATTAATAATAAAAATGTTAATAAATGGCAAGATATTAAATGGATACTTATAAATTCAAATACAAATTTATTTAATTTTGATATTTTAAGAAATGATGAATTTCTCAAAATATCGATAAATTTTAAAAATGGCCAAGAAAGGATAATAGGAGTTTCACCTGTTATTCCGACAAGCACGAAAAAGTTTACAATTGAAGAGGCATTGAAAAATTCATTTAATCAGTCCATAAAAAGTATAAATTTAATTTTTGTTGGGATCACAGATATTTTTAGTAAACTATTTTCATCAGATTCAAATCTTTCAGAATTAAAAAAGAGTCTGGCAGGTCCAATAGCTATAGCAAAATATTCAGGAGAAGCAGCTGAAAAAGGTTTTAATTCAGTTATTCAATTTGTGATAATAATCAGTATTAATCTTGGAATTATAAATCTTTTGCCAATCCCTTTGCTTGATGGTGGTCACATAACAATTAATACAATTGAATCGCTAATTGGTAGAAGAATAAAACCAAATATTATTGGATTTTTTAATAAGATAGGATTTGCGCTTTTAATATCTTTAATGGTTTTTGCAATCTACAACGATATAATAAACTTCTAAGGAATTATTTCTTTAATATCTTTGAGCTCTTTATGTATACAAGTAATTATTGGAACATCTCTTTCAGTATAAGCACGAGCCTTTTGGGATCTCATCTCTTCAACAAGATCGAGGAAATCTTCGGGGTAGTCAGTTTCAAATGATACTACCTGCTCTTGATCATCAATTCCAAAAGAATAAGATGTATTAATACTAATGGATGGATATCTATGACCTGTCCCGATATGCTCAGACATCATTTTTTGTCTTTGCTTTTGGGATAATAAATACCATTCAACTTTTTTGACAAAGGGATAAACAATTAAATATTTTCTTTTTTTTGGCTTAATCTTAATCCTTGTACCCTCCTGGTCTATATTCTTGTTTTTACTAACATATTGAGAATGTTTAGTCATTGACAAAAAAGAATGATTCAATGTTATATAAGGGCCTAGTCCGGAATTCATTATTTCATAAGTCATTCTTTCAAACAATTCTAGTTTTTCAGAAACCCTCCATATCATAAAGTCGCATTCGGCTCTGATACCCAAAGTAGAATAAAGATTTAATATTAATTTTTTTTCGTAATCTTCTAAAATATTAAATAACTTTTGTGAAATATTTTTCCTCTTATTCTTAGATAGTTCGTACCAGTTTGAAGATAGTTTATAAAAAGCATAGTTAATATATTGTCTTCCACTTGGCTTTCTATTCATTTAAATTTCATCACCGGAATTCATAATTATAACTTTTGAGTTTCCATGAGACTCAACTCTTTTTTTAAACTCGTTAGGATCCCCTGTAAGAACGGGAAATGTTCCATAGTGGATTGGAATATATGTTTTGGCCTTAATTAACTTTGTCGCATACACTGCTTCATCAACACCCATAGTAAAGTGATCACCAATTGGGATCATACAAAGATCGGGTTTGTAAATATCTGATATTAATGACATATCACCAAAAACAGATGTATCACCAGCATGATAAACAGTAATATCGTCGTTAAATTTCAATATTAATCCTGAGGCAATTCCTCCATATACTAAATTTTCAGAGTCGGAATCATTAATACCAGAGCCATGAACAGCGTTAACCATTGATACTTTAAAATCTTCAAAATATTGCGTTCCTCCATGAGACATGGGGGATATGTTGATCCCACCTTTTTTTTCTAACCATTGAGCAATTTCAAAATTTGCTATTGTGGTTGAATTTGAATTATTTTTAATGATATCTAAGGTATCCCCGACGTGATCAAAGTGGCCATGTGTAATTAATATATAATCAATTCCTCCAATTGAATTAACATCTTCAGAACATGAGGGATTATCTTTTAACCAAGGATCAATTATTATTTTTTTTCCTGATTTAGTTGTAATTAAAAAGGTTGAATGACCAATATATTTAATTTTAATATTATCCACTTAAGACTCCTATATGGTAGCAAAATCTATGTTATGATATACCAAAAAAAAAGCGAGTTCAAATAACATTGCTAGATCCAAATTTAATTTATAATAATTTAAATGAAATATCAGAGAAATTGTCCAAGAAGGGTTATTCCTTAAATTCAGAAGAATTTAAAAATTTATATGAAAGTAGGAAAAATACTATTAAAGAAGTGGAGGCTTTGAAAGAGGAGCAAAATATTTTTACTAAAAAAATATCTAAAGAAAAAAGAAAGCCAACAAATGAAGAGCTAATAAGTATTAAAAAATTAATTGAAAAAATTAAAAAATTTGATGATACAAGAAAAGAAGTTGAGTTAAATTTAAAAAAAATTTTATTGGATATTCCTAATATCTTCGATGATGAAATTCCAATTGGAGCAGATGAAAAAGAAAATAAAATAATTAAAGTTGTAGGAAATATTACTAATTTTGATTTTCCTGTTAAAGATCATGTAGAAATAGGTGATCGGTTAAACCTATTTAGTACTGATATTGCGGCTAAGATAACTGGTTCAAGATTTAATTTATATACAGGTCTTGGTGCAAAATTAGAGAGAGCTCTTATTAATTTTATGTTAGATGAGCATTCAGAAAATGGTTATAAAGAAATTTTTCCCCCTTTTATTTGTAATGAAGAAAGTTTTGTTGGAACAGGCAACCTGCCCAAGTTTAAAGAGGACTTATTTAAAATCGAAGGGACGAAATTTTTTTTAATTCCAACTGCTGAAGTTCCATTAACAAATATTTTTTCTGGGGATATAATCGATGAATCAAGTCTACCAATAAATATGGTTGCATATAGCGCCTGTTTTAGATCTGAGGCTGGATCATATGGTAAAGATGTCAGGGGTCTTATTCGTCAGCATCAGTTTAATAAAGTGGAATTAGTTAAAATTTCCACTCCGATTAGTTCTAAAATTGAACATGAATCTTTAACTAATGATGCATGTAAAATCTTAGATAAATTAGAATTGCCATACAGGGTTGTATTATTATGTTCAGGAGATACGAGTTTTTCATCTTACAAGACATATGATTTAGAGGTTTGGCTACCTTCAGAAAAATCTTATAGAGAAATATCTTCATGTTCTAACTTTAATGATTTTCAATCAAGACGAGCAAATATTAGATTCAAATATAATAA
>Ga0310343_10000238_pt1 | contig 25803 bp, 33 predicted proteins | sample HC15DNA2025_MG_FD_203519 | JGI IMG/M metagenome (GOLD analysis project Ga0310343, IMG submission 203519) | Marine microbial communities from station ALOHA, North Pacific Subtropical Gyre - HC15-DNA-20-25_MG | ecosystem: Environmental > Aquatic > Marine > Oceanic | place: Pacific Ocean: North...
ACGACATTTCGCAAATTGTCTGCCGTAAATACTTCATCAATTCGCTCAAATTCTATCAATGGATTGTTCAATGTAGATGCTTCATTTTCAGGTTCTTGATCAGGATCATCTACTCCAGCTCGTGGCAAATCATCTGCAATGGAGTCCAACACTTGTTGTCCTCCTCCGCCACCACCCCAATTAACAATAAAAGCTCTGTATATTCTATCTATTTCTTCCATGCCCCTGTCGTAAGCATAACGTCTAAGATTATTATCATTTTTTCGGCCAAAACTGGATGCCTTCCAACGCCTAGTTCTATTTGCACTAAAGTACGCTTCCATATCTCCTAGATTAAAATTATCATCAAACTCTGCATTCCAACACCATCTATACCACGCATGTTTTAATTGTGTCTTTGGTTTGTTGACCAATGTAATAGCTCTGTCATTCTCGTAGTCAAACCATGGTTTGTATACAATTAATCCGTTTGGTATACCGTCGTTAAACTTATTACTCAACAATTCTACTACAGCAGTAATTATTGGATGTGGATCATAGATAGAAACGATACGCGCTTTTCCCTTTTGATACGCCAGCATGTAAAACATGGCTTCAAATAATTTTCGAATTGGTATGTTATATTTTTCATTATCCCAGTAGTCAGTTCCAACCCAACCACCATAGTCTTCTCTTTCCGTAAATGTGTCTGTCATTTGACGCTCCACACTCGACGTGACCATGATCACGGTGTCTACCGTAACTCCACTGGCTTGTCCAATCCATGTTTTGATGAAATTCCCATTTCGAAAGGTTATTAAATCACCAGTTTCCATATTTTTCAATAAAACAGGACTCAACTCATTAGGTGCCTCTTGTTTTGCAGGTAACGTTTCTATGTTGTTAGATATTCTACTGTTGGAATTCATGATACGGTCTTTTGTTGCCCACATGATACGATTATTTGGTAGACCAAAAATATTTTCATTTATATTATCTCTGTTCTGGACAAGATTAAACGCTTGTTCATTTGTAAATTGTTTAAATTCGGTGTACCATGAAGATGGACGTCGTTTAGCATTGTACTTTAAGCGCTTTACGCCATCACATAATTTCACCTGTGTCCAATTTTGTATCCACTTCAACACGGTTCTTAATCGTAGTGGACGTCTCCGAATACCCTCTATTTCTGTTTGAGCAGACCAGTTGCCGACTAAATATACAGTCCCCAATGACTCTTCAATATTTTGTGGATTTACGGTTCGGGTTCGGGTTGTCGTTGTCGTCGTGGTTCCAGCATTATAATTACCCCCATCATTCCCAAAATCATCATCATCATTATCAAAATTATCATTAGAATTATCATTCCTTCCACCATCCGCGATTTCTTCTACATCCGTTGGCCCACGTAATAGCTCATTTTGAAGTCGAATAACTTCTTCATTAGCAGCCCTCAACCTCTCTCTCAACTCATTCACAACTGCTCGCTTCTCTAACTCGTCATCCATCATCCGACTGGACCCAACGCTCCTATTTTCCATCTCCCGTAACTGGATTTCTTGTTCCTCCAGAACCCCTTGAATTCTGGCAACTTCATTCCGTGCCGTTTGTAATCGTTGGTGCTGTCTTTCCTCCAACCGATTTTGTTGAACCGTTCGTTGTGTTTGTTGTAAGTTATTAGTAATATCTTCTCGTTCCTTCTCTCTTTCCGGTGTATTTCTCTTATTATTCAAAATTGTTAATCGTAGTAATTTTTCGTATTCTGTCTTACTGATGAATCTACCGGTTTTAGGATCTCTGTTGGAGGCAGAGGGACGGGGTATCCATTTACCAAACCTGCCACGTTCATCCCGTATGGACCTATCGTCCTTCAGTCTATTTTTACGATTTTTTTCTCTTTTTTCTCGTCGAGTGTTTTGATTAGCCGTTGCTCTATTTTCATCTTCTTCATATTCATTCTCCAACCGATTTATTTCGTCCTCATCATCCAGATTTTGCCCTTTGAATCCAACATCTCGAGCCCAGTCGTATAGAGATATCCTTCTCGTCATCTTCCTATATTGACTCCAGGTTTTTCTCGCTTCTTTCGTATCAAAATATCCAACATCATCATCATTCTTCTTATAATTTCTAACAATATAGTCTTCAATCTTTTTCCTCCTTGAGGTACTCATAATTTATATTAAAGATAAGAACATATATACTATTCATCAATTAATTTACGATTACGCACCACAACTTTTCTACGCTGTGTTACAGGTTGAACTTGTTGTGTTTGCTCTATACTCTCCTCTCGTTCCAATGGTTTTCTTTTTCCTACAACTCCATGCTGATTTCTCCAATTACTGAGCCACGATATTAATTCTGTTTGTGCTGGATGATTTTGCTTATAATTATCATTGAATTCAACTTTTCTTTCGTCTGATTCCCTTACAGTGTTTTGATTGCCTCTCAACGTTTCCATGAGGGCTAGGTATGAGTTTTTCGCATCCATTTGTAAAAAAAAGAGAGGTATAAATATGTATTTTTTTTTATATTAAATGACAATCCGAAAAGGTGATTTTATTATCAGTGAAAATACAGTAGGAGAGGTATTGGATATCAATGAAGACGATAAGTTAGAGGTCAATTTTATACGACCATGGCAAACCGAAGCCAACGGTAAGATATTCAAATATGATGCATCGAATGAATGGGAAGAAATATCAAAAGATGCAGTAGAATCACATGTTGAGAAGCCTAAAGACAAATTCGATTATCCAAAAGTGTATTTAGAGCTGGGGTTGAAATGCATGGGCGAACATAAGGGAGAAATGATTTTTATTAAAAAAGATGCAGATATAGAAAAGGACGAAGACTTAAAGAAATTTCAATTCCCCACTGATGGGTTTGACGCTGATGATGAATCAACTAATGAATATGTCTTTGACGGTTTTGTAGTACCTGATGAAGAAGGTGAGGCATTCACACCCGCCAGTCCAACATCAGAATTTGTACAGTATACACACAGTGCCGTTCACGGTTATAACAATTGGGTACCAGATAAAAACGACAAAATGCAAATGGGTATTAAGAGAACTATTGATGCGATGGAGATTAAGTATGCCTCAAAGGAAGATGATCGACAATTTAGTGCCGGTCGATCCATCGATTACAACCATCCTCCTCTTAAAAAGAGTAAATCCACACAAAAATAAAAATTGTACTATATATATGAACGTCCATCCTTGTAACAACAAAAAAATGGCAAAAACACCAACGATCGCATCACAACAACAACTTAAGAAAAGAAGAAAAAGAAAAGCATCCACAAATGCTTTGAGAGAAATTCGTCGAGAGCAAAAACGCACTCACAATATTATTCCAGTGGCACCCTTCAACAGGTTGGTACAGGAATTGTCCGAAAATTATAAGGGTGGATTGAGATTCAAAAGCCAGGCCTATGCAGCATTTCATACTGCTGCTGAGGATTACCTTATTAAAGTATTTACGGATGCGAATAAAATTGCTATCCACAGCAGGCGTGAGACGGTACAACCTAAAGATATTAAGTTGGCGGTAGACAGAGAAGCTTAAATTCAAAATGTTGAACTGAGTAATATAAATATGGAAATAAATATTTAAAACTATGAGTGTTTTAATCAACTCTACCTCTATAACAATAAAAAACTCTACTAATTACCTAATAGAAATAACTTGTCAAGCTGATCAGGACGAATCGTTTCACGTAAAATCTGTTGGAGATGTTATATACGAACGGGAACAAAGTAACAATATAATTGGTACATTATTCGAATTGATGTATGGATCTAAATTAAAAAAAGTTACTATCAATTTGAAACCTAAAAATGAGACACAGCTAACCATCAACAGTAAGTCGGAATTGGAATTTAGTTTTGAAGCAAAAGTAAAACATTCGACAGATCACTTACCTGGGTCACTACCTATATCAACAGAGTATCAAGGGATGAAATTACATGTAAATATGATAGAAGAGAGAGGTATCGTAAAAGACAAACGTGGTAATGTAGCAATCGTTGGAACCACTGTGCCTGAGAAACAGGAAATTATTATTCGTACAGAAATTAAAGACAGTACAAACGAGAAAGTATTTATTGACGATTACAATCCAGCGTTTTGTTCAATTAGTATGTCAAACACACTATAAATATTTTTCTATGTAGATAAAATGAATACAGCTACGTTAAAGAATCTTTTGCCTAATTCTAAAGTTAGACTAGCAGATAATAATTTAGTTTTAATTGTCTCTATTTTCTACAACCACCCACGGTTGTTGTCTGAAGATGGTTGGAGCTTACTCAAAGTGGGATCAGAAAATATTCTTATCGATACGGATACTGCACACATAGCAAAGGATAAAGAAATACAACTTATTTGGGATAAAGACCATATAACACATTTAAAATTTACCTCTAACTTGAAAGGTGATGCGCTAAAACAACATTGGGAAGAGATGCTGCAATATGCAGGCAATGTTCAACGTGATATGAATGCACATTTTGATAAAAAGAAAGTGGATGAACTATGCGATGCGCTCAGTGATATATCAGTCTCTAAAGACGACGCTTGTTCTGTTCCTTCTGAAACTGATCGTGAGATTCGTAAAACTCCCCCAGAAGAAGTGCAATCTCCTCTAGCCACGTCTTCTTAATATCAATGGTTACCTTGTTTTTTTCGTGCATTGTCGAATAATCAATTGTTTCCTTTTCTGGTTCAACAGAACGTTTCTTTTTTGGCATATTATATATATACCCTAGATTTCTTTTATATATGGAGTTTCGTAAGTCTTTACCGTCCTTTGGATGGTTTAGAAAATGTTCTATAGGGTGTAGACGTCCCACAGTAAACGAGATGGTGGTTTTTGTTATTAAAAAGAATTATTATGATAGTTATAGGTGTCCCTGTTGTCAGGAATGCTTTTCGAAAAAAATACAGGTACTACAAAAAAAGCATTATGAAATTTTATACAAAATAAGGTTTTCTACCCATACTAATTGTGTGTTGATTAAATTGTGCTAACTTCCCTATTAAAATTTGTACTTGTAAGCTCATTATACTTCTCCCTCGATGTTTCCATTTTCACCTTATTACCACAAGTTAACACTATCACAAGCTCCGTAATGTAAAATATAGGCAAATATATACTATGTATCTCCTCCTCTACTTCTACCGTGCTAGAATAGCATAATAGTACTGCGCCGGCGCTTAAAAATGAATTGTTTAACCACTGGTGTCTCGCATTATTTATTTTTTTACCGTAAAGGAGTGAAATAATAAAAAGAATAAACCCGCTTATATTTACCAGGCAGAATTGTATAATCGGTTGAATATCCTTAAATTGATCGAGAATACTCTTAAACAGTGATAGCAATATCACGGTGATCATTATCATAAGACTAAAAAACCTAAATCCTACAGGATTAGTAAATGATAACGACATTCTCCTATAAACAACTATCTATATATATATGATTATATTAACTAAATGATTTGGATTGTACTTCACTGGATTTTTTTATACTTTTGTAAGCCACATTATGTGTTTCACGCTATTACAGCAGTACTGGCACTCTTGTTTCAAACCGTTGTACGTAAGAAAAAAGTAAAATGGAGAAAAAATATTCAAAACACAGTTGGGATTATCCTGATGTACGTTGGTTATTATATTTGTGAAGAATTATGGCATTTTTCATTTTTGCCGTTTTGGGCAGTAAGTATTGTAGGACTTCGTAGAAAATTAACACCATTAATTATGTTTGCTATTGTAACGGGGATAGCACTACATTTTATTGTGTTAAAGAATGTTATAGGTCATGTTATTATGAATGTTGGAAGAGTATTACGTATTAAGAAAGTGTCAGTCAATAACACCATATTGTCTCATGGGTGTCTTTTTATATTAGGATCAATAATTCAAAGTAGAGAATTTATATTTACACAGCGAGAAGTATTGGCTGTTATTTCAACATTACACATGATAAATAAATTTGAAAGAATGGACTTATTTAGTTTATGTATGTGTTACACGCATTTCTTCGCGCTATTAGTGCCACTGTTGCATCTTTTTATGCCATACTGGTACAATTATTACGAGAACAATCATTTTTACCTGGTAAAGAGGCAGTATTTGTTTATTATTCCTGTAGGCATACTCGTTCAACGAGTATGGTACTCGATATTCTAGTAGTCGAACCCTCTAAGAGGATATGGGTTAGCATCAATACGGCCGCCTAAATCAATCATAGGTGACTCCTCCATATATCTTGTAAGGTGATAGTAACCAGGCGGTAGCTGGTCCCTAAATGGAAAAAAAGGATAACGCATAAAGACATGACGAAGAAAAGCAGGTGCCAAAAATCCAATCATAATACGCATAACATGCTTTGCATTGGGAGTGTAGTTACAAGTTTTATTAACATACAATATCAATAATCGAAGTTGACCCTCGTTTGTAACTTCATCCATTAAAGACTGCAACGTGTATTTACGAGTTAGTTGGTGAAAATGAATACATTTTTTAATTTGAATTCCCGAATAGTTCAACCAATCATAACGCTTTCCACTTAAGAATTGTTGTGCTACCTCTCTCCATAATTCGTCATTGTCATAAGTATGATGCATTCTAGAGTTAATTGCCAAATAAGATTTCAAGTCTTGACCCTTCAAAAAAGGTATGACTGACAATACCACTGCTTCCGAATCTACAAACATTGTAGGTGCCTCTGTTTCTTTGATTTTTAATCGTTTGAGCTTCTCTTCGTTCATTTAAGAGCTATACAAGCCTTTATATAGTACCGTAAACGTTTGGTTGAATAAAATAAAATATATAATATAGTACCGCAACAACAAAATTCTATGTGAGTTTAGATAGGAAAAGAGACTACGCTAAGTACAGTCCATGATATTTACCTGCTATTAGCAAAATTCTATGCGAATGAAATATTTTTTTAGGAGAGCTCAAAATAAATTTTTTGAGTGGGATACTAACACAGCGAATTTATTCGTAGTAATAGTATTCGACTGGAGAAGGTGTGGATAAGGTTTTAAAATTTTAAAATCAACTCGCATAGAATGTTGCCCATTACGGGTACTACATTATTTATATATAATAAAAAGTACAGTAGTGCTAATGCATAAACGCATACATACACATACACACATTCAACTAAACGTTCGTAAAGTAGTTTAAAACATTTACAAACCTATAAAAGTGAAGATTTATCAATTAAAACAAACAAAATGAGAGTTATAATCAAAAACTGTGACGAATTCTATAACACATTTAAATATGTGGAAACATTGGCTTCTGAAGTCAAAGTTATGTGCGATGGTGAAAAGGTGTGGTTACAAGTACACAATCCATCATGCACAGCTATTGCCGAAGTCAAATTTCCAGCAGATTACTTCGAGGAATATGACTGTGAGAACGCTGTTACAGTTGGTATTCACACAAAAACATTCCTCAGTATCTTGAAAAATACGTACAAGAAGAAGAATGTCACGTTGAAGATGCAGGCTTCGGATGCTGTTGACTACATGCTTATCACAGTGACTCAACAAGATGACGTGAATGGCAATGTCGAATGTGCCTATCAAATGAAGCTTGTTGACATCGTTTCAGATGTAATGAATATCCCACCTCAAGATGTTCATTCCCAATACAAACTTACGGTGAACACGTTGAAGAAATGGAAAGAGTTTCTTTTCGCAAATTGCCCCATTACCTTCAGACCAACAGATTCAGGGCTTGTAATCACCTGTGAAGATGATATGAAGCATAAGCTAAAGCTAAATGATGAAATCACTCCTTCAAAATGGAATGAAGAAATGGTTGATGACGTTCAACGCCGTAAATGGAACGACATTTCTATCGGTGAGGCAAACTCCAATCTCATCTTTGCCCTTCTTAGCTTTGGGAAAGATGTGCGTATTCAATTCTTCCTGGAAGAAGCACCTGTGGAATGCTACGTAAAACTCAATCAAGGAGTCCTCATTCGAGTTTTCATTGCGCCAAAAATTCGTGATGAAGATTCACCACCTACTACTCCTGTTGAAGAACCTGCTCCTGTTCGTACACAAAAAAGAAAAACGATGGACGAAGAGAATGATGAAATCGAGCAGTTGACTCAAAGGAAAAAGGCCATGACAGCCCACTAAGCTGAGTATATATATCGTTTTATTTTGGTAAAATGACAGAAGAAGGTACCAAAATTGAAATGGTAGAAAACGATGACGAGGTTGAATTAATCGACGAACGTCAGGATTTACTGTCTAAAGGTAAAAAAGTTGTAAAGTCAAAGTCCGCAAAGGTTAGCTGTTGTAAAGCTATAGTTATTACAATCGCTGTGGTTATATTTATAGCTATATTGATTCAAATATGGGCCGACTACGGTAGTTATCTAGAGACCCATTCGTTGCCACCTAGTATACATTCCATGTCGAGTCATTGTATGAAGCCGTTGAAAGAACATTGTATGCTTAAGAATTACAATGCGCCTTCGTGTATTTTCACAGCTAGAAACAACTCTAACCTAGTAGATGTAAATTGTACTACTTCGAAACCGAATCATCATATGATAGAGACAAATTTAGACCATCTTATGTTCAATATGAGTTGGGATTCTCAGTTACATATGGTGCTATCTGCTAAGCCTAGTAGATGCTTACATCTAACTATATGGAGTATATAAAACTTTCTTACTTAAATTAAATATGTACGATCAATTATCAAAAACTAAATCTATACTATGTGTACTAGGCGTTGGATTTTCTGTTGCTTTATGCTATGTCCTTCATGAGAAATATTATAAAGACAATTTAAAGAAAGACTGTAAGGACTGTAAAGACCGTTGAATAAAATTTGTATATATTAATTGTAAATAGTTTCCTTTACTTGTTTAAAATACTCTTCTTGTGTTCTCTTTTTAACTTCTAATACCTTTACCGTGATTGGCTTTCTCTCTGGCAGCCATGTACCCATCCAACCGAATACCCATGGAAATATGATGGGAACACGGTAATTCTCTGCTATAAACATTCGAAGGTCATACAAAGGAGCTTTTGGAACATAAAAATGTTTTGAAGTTGTTACTACTGGGAGTATAGGGGCATCAAACTTAAGAAATTGGCGACGATTGGTATAGATCTCGTTTCTCTCGTAACTCACCACCTCTGGTACTCCACCTACCACCAATATGACAGACATACGTGCATCCAATGCATGGGTAATGCTTTGTTTCGACGACGGTATACATCCACATTGAGCCGCAATCCATCCTAGAATAGGGATGTGGAATATTAAAGGTGCTACCGCTATCAGCGTCTTAGATTTTGGTTGAAAATGAATAGACAACAGTGCCCCTAAGCAGAAAATATTATGAGGATGGCTGCATATTAAATGTGCTTTCTCTGGTAACGCTACCCGGTCAACTTTACCAAACCAATCGGTTAAATCGACGTTATTCAACACGGTTCGTATTTTTGACGTGCTTATTGGTTCTTTGTAAATAAGTTGTAGTGAGGTGCTAATGAAGAAAGCGGTGGCAAAAAGAGGCAAAGCTATTGGTGCACCAAACACAATCAGAATAAAAAGTAGAGGAATGCTGTACGCCCATACAAAAAGGCTGGTGAACATTAAAAGTATGGACAACATGGTATAAATAGAGTTGTTCAACTTTATATACCAATGGAATTTGTGCAAATGAAGGCAAAGTTTCCAGATCATATTCCATTTTACTTAGCACGGAGTATAATTGATGATTTTGTGAACGACAGTCTCGACGAATTCAAAGTAGCCCCTTCAAATGAACAGCTTCAAGATTACATCTCAAAAAAATACAAAGAATATGCATGCACACAGCGTTATTGTCTACTTGTTCAACTGACAGAGCAGGAAGCATTCAATACTGTATCTTCCAGATCTATGGCAACGTATGAGCCACCAATAAACAAACGAAAACTAAATAGAAAAGAAAAAAAGACATTACGGTCCTTTGCGAAAAAAACCAAAATAAACCCTGTACATAATAAATGTGAAATTTGCCAGTATGATTTTGAAGACAAAGATCATGTATATACCTTAAATTGTGGATGTCAATTCCACGGCAAATGTATTAAACTAGCATTGGAGTACAAAAGAACATGTCCATTGTGTTTTAAGGAAGTAACGCTAGACTCTTCGCTTTCCAAAGAGTAGCATAAAAATTTACTAACTCTTTTTCATGAAGCATTTCTAAACATCTATCGTCTGTAAAGCCCAGAAAGATTGATTTATGCACTAAGAAAAATGCGACGGTAAAATTTAATAACCGTTGAAACATCATGGAAGACTTCTTATCAATAATGAACGTGAGCAAAACGGCACCATAATCACTACTGAACCAATTTAAGTAGTAGCATGAAAATCCGTTTAAAATAATCATTTTTATTATTACCGAATCTTTAAGCCTATCGTACAGTAATCTATCCTCTCTCATAACATCTAATAGAATGACACTTTCTAACGTTTGCGCAAACTTCAACGGATGACCATCCTTAGCTGATTTAGGTAACAGTGGTTTAATGATCAAGATCATACGATGCATAGAATAATACGTATCAATCATAGCATGACGCTTATCATTTTCGTAAAAATGCTTGTACATGACAAATGCTAAGAAGGTGAAGCTCTGGCAATAGGGCACGGCCGTGTTTGTGTGTGCATACCACAATAATACATTTCTAATTTTGTCTATATGTTTTAAAAAAAATGTTTCCTCAGGAAACGTTCGCCCTAGATCACGATTTATTTCTTCCGCTGGTAACTCCTCTATGTTTGGCATAGTGAGCTTAATGGTGCGAAGGTTATAAATATCGGTTGAAGTTCCCAGTAACATTTTTCTCCATGTGTGAGCATGTAAGTTCATTTTAACAAATGATGGGTACTTAAATATAGGTTCCAACAGAAATCAAATCGTATATATATGCAGTGCCTTGTTATAAAAAAAAATGGGTCTTATAGGTGGAGATAACAATCATTTCAATCATTTACTTCACTTTTTAGTAGCAGCTTTTGTAGCTGTATCATTTATTATTCCACTATCGAATCACCCGCACAATAAAGTTGTAGCTGGTGTTTCTTCAATTGGCTTAGCTGGCTCGCTTGTTCAATCTGTATACCACCTAGGCATATTCATCGCCGGGTTGTGTAAGGCACACAATGGAGAAATTCCAGCAGGAAAAGTAGCACGTAATTTATTGACGTCTCTTTTGCTCGCAACAGCCTTCATATTGTTGGGTGTCTTAGCGAGAATTTTAGAAAGCGATTCAATCGAACGCACGTTCAATTTGATTGCAGTTATTGCGTTGGGCGTCATGCGGGGCTTAGATTTGGGACTTGACTATTCACATAAAGACGGGGAATCACAAGGAACAATGGATAGATTAAAGGCAACGGTAGCCATTGAATGTCCAGATGATAAATCAGAAATACCATTTGATGGCGCAAAGTTCTTCAACGCTCGTATCCTCATGGTACACTTGTTGTTGATAGCAAACATAGTGCTTTCAAGCATCGTCTTAGCAGGTAACAATCTTTTGGCACTAGGTGAAATTGGTAAATCTACCGAAGCAGACAATCAATTTACTGCGCTCGTATTGATCTCAGTACATTTCTTGTTGTACCCAATTGCTTTAGCTAGTTCCACCTTTTGTAATGACTTTTGTATCAAAGCTATGTGTGGTAAAGGAGATGGTTGTGAAACGTTGGAATCCTGGAATCGTTTGCCACTTATTCGTTCATTGGTAGCAGGTGTTGTTATTGCATGCTTGTCTTACGTAGTAGGTTCCCAATTAGGTCACGATGACATACAAATTGCTGTCCTTAACTTAGGATTATACTTAGCAGCAGACGCCGTTGGAAGAAATGTTGTATAAAAATATATTTAAAAAGTTATTCATTATTAAACTCAACCATCTCTATAAAGGTTTTTCTAGGTAAACTACTCCGTTGGATATCCTCTTCCTCTCCCCACAAGGTCTTCTTACATACAATCACTCCAAAGAAAAAAATATAATACAACATGGTCATGGATATGTACAAATAAGACTTCACATCGGATATCAACATCATCAGCGCAATCAAAAAGATATCGTGAAGAAGAAACAGTAAGAAGAATGCACCTTTCCTGCTAAAAATGATGTATCTACGAAGTGCAAAGTATAGCAGATACAACAAAATCTCAATGCTGTGAACTATCATATACCAATGTGGAATCGGTTCTCCAATGTTTTGGTAATTTCTTAAAAACGCTATGAACAGGAAGAAAACCGTGAACAAGGTAAAAACGAACAAGGTTCCCATTCTTTAATTTATCGATACTATAAATTTATAGATGTACCTTTTTAAATGGAGACACCAAAACAAAAATGGCGAAAACAATGGGTGCGTTATGGATATACTCCATACTACTACTTCTACCCTAAGCAGCTAGGCAACGGTAAACATCTAAAAGAAAGTAATTGGGTAACTGGGTTCGGTTGGATATCTTTATTTCTATGGATCTTTTTATTATTCTCTGTCGTCAGTTGGTGGTGGTGGGATTGGATGTTAATAGTGTGGCCAATACTGCTGGGACTAATAATTATTGAATGGGGAGTAGGATACGGGGGGCTAGTATACTTTGAACCTGAAGCATATGCGAAAAGAAATGAGGATCGTAATACAAATGATATGCAACCAACCAAAATAAAGACAACTAAAGAATTAAAATCATTGAAAATGCAACTGTAACAACATAGGTATACGTTGTCTACGTGCCAACTGCTGGAATGAGGCTGTTTTTAATGTAAATGCTCGTAAGGTCCATCGATTAGCTTCAACCGTACCCTTACATATTTCATGCGAAATAATTGAAATTATTTTATGATGTCCATAAAAACTAGTTACTTTTGTATACAAAAGATCCTCTTCATAATAACTATCTAAAATGTACTTAACATTCCTCCTTTTCTTAAATATTGTCACTTCTTTATGTTTAGGCTCTCTATTATATTTATTTATTAACGTTTCTTTTCTATTTACATAAGGGCGCTGAATACCAACTTCTAAATTCAACACCTCCTTCACCCATAAATAACCACTTATGTGTCGTATTATTGCGTCTGGTAAAATATCCATATAAATATAAGTAAACCATATGTTAAATAAATACATGCCTTCACCAAATAAAAAGAAACGACGCCTACTAGATGATTCCGATACTACCACTCCACCTCCTTCCTCTGCCGCGTGGAGACGTAGACCAGAGAGTACACCATCATCTGATTGGCAAAAAGTATTACAAGGTGTCAGCACACCAGATGCAACTTCAACCTTTATCTCTGTCACCCATTCACCATTCGCCGCTACACCTACTATGGAAACGAAGGAAGAACAAGTGGAGACAAAACAAGACACTCCAATGATTGATAATGATGGATTTGCTATACCCACACCAGGATTAAGCACGCTTCGGTCTACTACTAGCAACAGCACCAACAATATTACAAAAAATGGTTTGATCGAAGGACCCGCTTCAACTGTTCCCGCCAATCCACTTTCCACATTAATATCTACATCCATTGCTGATACGCCCGCAATGAGTGTTGTTCCACAAAGCACCAGAAACTTAACACCGTTTACACCTTCCTCTGATGACCTACGGGATGTTCCTCCCATTGATTTAAACTTTAGGAAATTAATCATCACTGCCTATCAGGTATACGAAGAGGAAACCTTGTTGAAATTGGAAGATAAACATGTCAAAACACACATCAATTCCATGCTTGATGGTATGAAGCAAAAGACCGGTGCGAGAGGCGACAAGCTCGTTATCATGCTGAAGGAGCTGTTGGACTACATACCAAAGAGTTACAAAGGCTGGCAACGCTCTGCCATGCAGAAGAACTTCCATAGAAACTTCATGCAGGCCGTTTGTTTGCATCTTTATCGGTAAGTTTTTTCTTTCTTTATTACTTCCTTCAACTTCATACTAACACATACTTTAGAGACGATCCAGATATTGATATGGGTAAAATAATGAAAATGAATCAATTCGATAACTTAAAACAACAAGTACTATGTCTAACCCCGCGTCGTTTTGGTAAGAGTAAGTAAAATATCTAACATCCAGGTGTTAAACACATTCACTAACAACTTTTCAGCCACCTCTGTAGCGATGTTTGTTGCTGCCTACTGTTTGACAGTACCTAGGAGCGAGCAGTGTATTTTCTCTACTGGTCGTCGTGCGTCTCAGAAGCTGTTGGAGCTTATTCGTGATATGATTTTAAGCGGGAAACATAGAGATATGTTTATCAAATGTAATCAAGAGACCCTCATGTGTAAGGGGGAAAATAATTTGGACATACGCAAAGTGCACTCATATCCGTCGTGCGCTAAAACGCTTCGTGGTACAGGGGGGGACGTTATTTACCTGGAAGAAGCTGCATTTATGGCGTTGGACGTCTTCTTTGAGGTGGTAGTGCCCCTACTTGAGATGGAAACAACAGCATTGATTGCTATTTCCACACCCCTTGATGGCCTTAACTTCTACTCAGAGATGTTCGAGCTCAAAGGAGCAGACGGTAAGCCCTTGTTCAACACTTTAAGAGTAGGTTTATCTTGTCAAAAATGTCAGGACGAAGGCAAAGCAGAGAGCTGCACTCATATGAAAGACGTCATACCACCCTGGAAGTCTGCTGCAAAATTTGTAAGTATCTATCGTCTTCACATTCATCTTAACATATTACTAACATTTTTTTAAAGGACATGGTAGCTGCCATATATGGCGATAGAAAAGATTTACTCGCTCGTGAATCTATGGGTCAAATTACAAATGACGCTGCCTCTGTATTCTCTCAGAAGCTGGTGGATGAGCTCATGACACGTCCAAATTGGGAGTTGAAGACACCACCAAAGTATGTCTTTCTAGGAGTCGATCCCAACGGCGGTGGTTCTAGTGACCTCGCAATCATTAGTATGTGCTTTGAACGAAATAATTTAATCTTTTGTGGAGCGGAAACCTACCCGGCAAAAAACCATGATCAGATACAACTATTATTGCTGGGACACATACGTGCCTTACGTGGGCACCCCTACCTTCGTAATTCCTGGATAATATGCTTTTTTGAGTCCAACCTCGGCTTAGAAGCGGCACATATGGTACATATGGTGAAGGACGAGCGACGTGTATGGTGTATGTTTGAAAAGGGGCGAGCAGGGGTCATCACCACTAACGACAGAAAAGAAAAATATACAGACTCTTCTTTAAGCTTCTTTAATATGGGAGCAGTCCATTTTGTAGAAGGAATGATATGCGCAAATGCGTATGAAGACGCCAATGAGCGGTTGAAGAAGGTGAAGGATGAATTTAAGAAGCAGTTATTGCAGTTCCAGAAGAATGTACTGCTTCCAGCCAACTCATGGGAGATAGCAAAAGTTGTGTATACAGGTAAATTAAAGGCGGGTATGAAGGATGATTTGGTGATGACACTTCTTTTCACAACGTTCTGGGGGCAGGAGTTCCTTAGTAAGAAGATTCAAGCACCTTATGACTCATTTATTAATTAAGTATTAGAGTTCATAATACAGTGTTATTTCCGGTTCTGGTATAACTATTTGTCCTTCTAGATAGGCTTTTTGTTCTTCAGGATCTATTTTTTCCTCTTCGTCTTCTTCTTCTTCAACGATAGCAACTGCACCCATTTCTATGTTTCGATACTGATTATCACGTAATCGTTTCATCGCTACTTTGTATATGTAGAATGCTATGGTTTGTAAAATAATAAACATGGACAACAGTCCGATATACTCAATCATATATTAAAAAAAAAATTACTTTATATATTAAAACTTACGCTCATTTGCTTTCTGATCTCTCTGTGCCTTTCTCTGTTGATCTTTTGCTTTGTCCGCCTGCTTACGTTTCCATTGTTCTTTTTTTTTCTCTGACATCCGTTGAACAACTTGTTGTGCAGTAGGCATCTTTATTTCCTTAACATGAGATATTTATACCGGACCAAAATTGGTGCAGTGTTTTTTGTTTAGGATCCATTTTCTTTCTCCTTTTCTTTGGGCGTCGTACAGCTCCATGGCGCACTAGATTGTGTACGATAGTCTCCAACTGTGGCGGTACGGTAGTATGTACGTTCCACAATGCCCATGATCTGTAGATTCCATATGGACGACGCACGTAATACCCACGGCATAATGCTTGAATTTTCACTGCGCATTGCTTGTGCTTTTTCAGCGATAGCATGGCACGTTTTTTACGCCATGATGCTTGAATGGCAACAGCAGATTTCACGCGCAATCGATCGTTGGCTTTTTTACGTGCCATGTACCCACGAAACAAAGCTTGAAGTGGAACAAATGAGGTTTCACGAGCTTTGTAACACTTTTCTTTTAACAAGAAAACTGTCTTGTCACTGTACGTGTCAAAATCAAAGTCCCTGTAGTAAGAGTCCCAGTAGTAATTATCATGGTATTTTTCCCAGCTTCTTCTGTTTGTTTTGATAAAGTTATCAACAAATTTACTCTTTAACGGTCTTCTGCTTAGCGCGTAGTCTACACACTCTCTGAATGTTCCAACAGGACAGTATTTGAGTAGAGTAGGAAACTTGTCAAAGAATACACCAATTTTTTCTGCCCATATATCTTTAATATGCTCTTTAATTTTACCTAGGTCAAAGTAGTTTTCGAATCGGGCAACTGGACGAAAGAAATCATTTTTCGTATGCAACTTAGGTATTTGATCATACAAAAGTGGAAAATTTCGATCCGCACGTTGTTCTTTTGCACACACCTCCTTCCACAAACGCCTGAAATGTATACATGCTTTCTTCATATAGGTGAGGTTGATTTCATAATCCAATCCATCACCCTGGCGACATTTCGTGCACAATGAGTGACAGTAGTGATTGCCAATATAGAAATGTCGATAGGTTTTTGCGCCGCATTCACGACAAGGCTCCTTTTTTTTTGGTTGATATTCATCATCTGACATGTTTGTTGTTTCTTGTTTCTTTGTTGTTTCTTCTTTCTTTGTTGTTCCTTATTTCTTTTTATCGTTCTGTTGAATGTTTCTATGTGTGTATGGGTTTCTCTTGTATATGTATGTAGTACCCACGTGTTAAGCGTGGTGGGTGTATTTTTTTGTAGTACCTGAGAATATACCCTAATTCTAACCCACACATTCGCATAGAAATTTTGTGCCTAAAATTGTGACTAATAATAACGTTAGTATTAGGGTTAATTACACAAAATTTCTTTTTTTAGGGTGCAGCAATCTTGTGCAATTAACCCTAATTCTAACTGCTAGGATAAATTCTATGTGCCCATGTGTGCCCTACTGGTTGGTTTTACGCTCCTCTGTGCATGTAATATATTTAACAAGACTTCCGACCAATCAATTTTAGTTAATAAACTAAAAACAATAGACAATAAAAAATAAATAATAACATATAAACAAATATAGAAATATACTTTACATAATAAAAATACAGTAAGATATAAAATTAGGTAATATATTCAACACACCGTTATTATTTTATATCTTTTCCTAACTTTCCCAAATTAAAGAATATTTTACGTCAATATACAAAAAAGTAAATTAAAAAAAAGTAAATTAAAAAAAAGTAAATTAAAAAAAAGTAAATTAAAGAAAATGTCATCTTCAGAAGACTTATTAGTAAGTGTTTTGACGAAGGGAAAAGTTATAAAGAAAGAAAATGGTATAGCGGTAATCTCTGTCGCTTATCCTAATGAAATCCCTCATGACGTCGATTTATCGGTTTGTTCGACAGCGTTGAAAAGAGATATTATTGAAAAGCCACTCGAAGCTGTAAACCAACTATGTGAAATTACCAATGAATCTGCCGACGCACATGCAAAAACAAAAGAAATGTTGCAACTGGCGATTGCAGAGTTAAACAAAGAGCGTGAGAGATACACAGCTTTGGAAACCAAAATCGATGAGTTGAAAACTGCTATTCTCGACAGTACTATGGCGCAACAACGACGACATAAATACTTTGCGGAGTACGTATGGAAATTCAACAATTCTACCATGCAACAGTTGGGCGATATTGGCATTCGTCAGGCTGAATTCACACAGTTGTTGCAGTCATGCAAACCTACTCTTCAAGATGTAGTAAATTACACGAATCGTGGTGTTGAACTGTAAACGTTTTTTCTTTGTTATTTTTAAACATTGTCAAAGCGTTTTGCGATTAAGATTGGATTTCAATCATCATTACTGATGTTTATTAAGCTCATGAAAGTTGAGCGGTATTATTTTAACTTTGATTACATGTATAATCCTGTATATAATTTTTGTTTGATGTGTATAGAATGTTTATAGAATTTTTTGAATCGTTTTTATTATTTAATTTTTGTTTAATGTGTTTGATTAGAATTGTTATTTTGTTTAGATTGTTTATTTAGTTGTGTAAAAAGTTTGTAAATTGCAGTATTTATATTTTATATATTTATAGAAATGGTTAGGGAACGACGTGTCTCATCTGATGGTCTTCGTTTATTCAACATGGCATTAACCCACCCTCCACCTAAATCGAAAATAAAAAAGCTCTTATTTTGCTTCTTCCATTCGGAATACGACGACAGATTAGATGAAATGGTGAAGCAATGTAGAGTAGCCACTCAACAACTGCTCGCTTATACGCATCACAAAGATATTAATATAAATAAATTGATCAACAACTCCATGTACAATCTTATTCATTCAACCCTTATGGACGAAGGTACACTACTTCGTAAGCACGCCATCTTACGAAATTATCGCTATTTTTTTGACGTTGTTGAAAAATGCAGTGAGAATAATGATCACCATCATGCCATAGTGATCCTGGCTGCAATGAGTCATCACGCGTTGGGTCAATTTCGTTTTAAAAAAAGAAAGAAAGATATAGAGATGTTGAAGAAGTTTGAGGATAAGTATGGTAACTTTCGCAACTGCTACAAGAACCATTTAAAGGAAGCCATGAACTGTAACGATTACGAGAATTATTTACCATGTTTGATGGTATTAAATATGCATTATGATCGCCATAAAGCTATGAGCACTATTGGTAGATGTAAATTGAAATACGAACCTGCTCATATTAAATCCCAGATTGGGATGCATGCGATGCACCATTATTATCCAGGAGAAAAGTTAAGCTTATTTGAAGAACCAGAAATTACGTCGAACACGGATCTTATATTATTAGCTCAAAGTGCAAAAAAGTAATATATATCTACATTTGTACATAAAAAATGACTAAAGTACCTTTACTCCTTCAAAATTTACATATTTCAGCAGCAGCTATCCATTTAGTATCTTGTATTTTAGCAATCATCGTTCATACAGATACAATTACTGGAAAGATAACATTACCGCACCATACCTACATGGCTGATCCAACAGCTACAGAGAAGCACTTAATTGTCAATGAAACCACTACACATGAGCCTATATTGTATACAAATCCCATGGTTTGGATAGCAGCAAACGAAGGATTTACATTTTTTTCTCATATATTGGCATTATTTTTAATGCCTAGAACAAACAATTTAAATGACTTTGAGAGAACTAGACGTACCCTTGAATACTCTCTTACTGCTGGTATACTCCAGGTAGCACTTGTATTAGGAATTGGAAGTGTTGCTATTTATGACGTATTGATGTTGTTGTTGCTTAATGTTGCGATACAATTAATAGGTTGGTTATGGGACAAAACAAATGACGAATTTATCAAACCATATCTTTTGGGCATTGCGTTTGGTTTACTATCTGTAGAGATAATTTACGTAATCGGCCAGTCGTTGAATTTAAATGGAATCGAACCTGGTGGATATATTGTTATGGGTGTATTTTACGCCGTATTTTATCTTTTGTTTGGATTAGTAAAGTGTTTCAAATCCTGGAGAGACCACGAAAACGAATTATATATCTTAATGTCGGTAAGCTCGAAGGTAGCTCTTTCCTGGATTTTAATTGGTAATACCTATCAGGGTTTGAGAGAATTAAAGGTAGATTCGGCACCGTTGGATCATACGGATTTGGACTGGGGGGTCGTACAATACATTATCACATTTGTTTGCGCACTCATTCTAGTCATTGGCATTCCAGTCATCATCAATAGACCGGTCGATTATATAGCAACAGAAAATATTGATGTAGAAGATGAAGAAGGGATGCAACTCTTAAGGAGAACACGAAGAAATTTTAATTCAATTACTTTTTAAATATACTATTACTGACGAGTTTTTTATCCTTTAAAACCTCTAATTCACTCTTTGGTGGCGCTGGCGCTTTTCTTCTAGGCCTTCTAGGTTGCACAGGCAACAAAGAATCTTTCAACGGTTTAAAATTCTTTCTTTTTCTACGATGTTCATACTCTACAGGAAGCATTTTTATTTTTAGCTTTGCTACACTTGAAATGTGCTTTATTTTATCTGGTTCCTTCAATGCGGTCATTAAATCTACCTTCATGGTCGGAACATCTTGATTCTCAACAAATAAATCAGCCTCCAACGTCGGTATATCATTTTTCTTTTTTCCTCTTTTCTTATAAATCAAAACAGGCGAATTTTTTATTTGAATATTGATCTTTTCCATGAGTGTGGCATTTGCTTCCATGCTTTCTACCAACACCGTTTTCTGTGGATGTTTCTTTTTCAAATACTTGTGAAGTTTAGCCATTCTCCAGCTGTTAATACGTAATTGGTTCTTTAAGTCTTGTTCTTCCAGTATGTTCTCTATGATAGGGTCGAGTGGTTCATCTGTAGTAGGTAAAACAGTAGACTCACCTTTCGGTTTTTTACTTCTCCTCTTCATATACACATATATAGCGACTAAACTGAACGTTAGTATACACACAAGTACGATTATTATTATTAGGGTGTCATCGCGTGAGTTTTTTTCGCCATGCTGTCTCAAATTTTTGTGTAAACGTGTGCCATTATTTGTCGTCAGCATAGTGGTGGTAGTTACCGGATTCTCAGCACCGGTATTCGTCGTAGTAATAGGCCAGACTTTTGTTGTTGTAGTAGGGTAGTTCGTAGTCTTTCCCTTTATTGTCGTAGTAGGCCGTACTTTTGTTGTTGTAGTAGGATAATTTGTAGCCTTCCCATTTATTGTCGTAGTAATAGTCCGTACTTTTGTTGTTGTAGTAGGGTAGTTCGTAGTCTTTACCTTACTTGTCGTAGTGATAGGCCAGACTTTTGTTGTTGTAGGTTCAAGTGTCGTCGTCATTACCGGCTTAATTTGAGTGCTAGTTGTAGTAGGGGAGACTGTCGTAGTCTTCGCCGTACTTGTAGATTCTATGCTAGTTGTAGTAGGGTAGTTCGTAGTCTCTATGCTAGGCCCAAATGTGGTAGATTCTATGCTAGTTGTCGGACTATAAGTAGTTGTGGTAGCACTTACAAATGTGTCATTTTGTATTCCGATTGATGTGGTGGGCATTGATGTTGTGGTCGATACGTTATATGCTGGCGTATTATTTACAGATTTAGTTGTACTACTTAAAGGAGTAGTAGTATTTACAAATGATGGACTTGTTGTTGGATTTTGTGATTGGCTGCTTGTTGTCGTATGGATCATTATACGTGTTGTCGTTCGTGCTGTCTCAGTGGTTGTTGATAGATTCGACAGAGGGTTTAATTGTGTCGTTTGTGAAGCTTGTGTTGATGTTGGAGGTAGATGTGTCGTTGTTGATGGATATGGACTTAATGTTGTTGTTGTTGTTGATTGTTGTGTTGACGTATGCGTTGGTGAAAATGTTGATGTTGAAAAAATCATGCTTTTTGTTGTGCTTACCATTGGTGGTATTGTTGTCGTACCGATGGTTTCGACATTTGTTGTGGTCTGTAGCAGCGGCGAACTACAGATATATAACGTCGGATCTATAACAGTACATGATATGTTATGACTACATTTGTACAAAAAATGGTTTGTTATGTGCCAAAGAAGCACACAGCTCATTTTATAATTTGAAATGTTCTTATATACTCGAGGAAAGGGTATATATATTGATGTATTTACGGTATATAATGGAGCATGAGTATGTGCCGTACATAAAAATTGGATCTGGTACGACGAATTTTTATACAAACTTGTGTAGAGCATACTTAAAAAACCACAATCAAATTCGTGTGATCGGCGGTGGATATAAAATAAATACTGCTTTGTCCATGTACTTTCAGTTGAAAAAAGAATATTTTGTACATGAGCTCCAACACTTATGTGTTCATTATTACCGCATGCACTCTATGTGTTCTTTTTCAGTTTCAATAAATGAACCTACTAACGAATTTACAGTGGAGGAAAGTGATATAAACACAATAAAAATAGATAACATAGAGACAGTTTCACAAATCACACACCGTTGTAAAAATAAATTAAATGATACAGTAGAGCTTCATTTAATTGGTGTTGGACAAGCATGCGTGAAAGTATTTTTTGTAGCATCTCAATTGGCACTGTTTGGTTATTATTCCTACGTTTATCCGGTAACAATAACACCCAAAAATAAAACAAGTATCAAAATTAAAGTATATAAACCATATTAAAATATACAAATGTCTTATAATTTTAAAGAATACGATAGATGGAGAAATTCGTTGCAATGTGATATATGTCAGGAGCCACATTATCGCATGGGTATGTGTAAAGCATGTTACAAACGCCACAGAGAGAATTCATTTCATTGCACACACAGGGGATGCGTCAATCCTGTATTCGGTGCCACGCTGTGTCAGAGACATTATAGAAGTTATAGACAACGGTGTCTTGTATGTAGTTCAAGGTATGTATATTATAGACATTTGTGCCGTACACACTACAGACAATGTACTGATTCGGGTAATTTTCCAGTAGAACCCGTATGTAAGACACCGGGATGCAGTAAGAAATCATACGTAGAAAATTTGTGTTTAAAACATTTTAAAGAAAAGTATAAAACTCGATGCCGCGTCCACGAATGTAACAACAAGACCCATCGTCGTGGCCTATGCTGTGCCCATTATTTCCAGGAAAGGCGTAAAAAAGAAAAGGAATATATAAATAAAAAATCTTCCTAGAAATGCCACGACATGGATTTAGAGTACGTGGTAATTTTATTTTAAAGGAGTTTTCGAAGAGAACATCTTTTATAAGGGAAGAGACAGCGTTAAAAAGACTCCAACCACACCCTTTTATAACAGAATTGAATGAATCATACATGACAGAGGCATGCAGTAAATTTGTTGGTGTTTTAACGTTACGATACTACAGGGGATGTGACCTTCATGACTGGATAGATAGAAGAAGGAACGGAGCCTCTATACTGTTTGTACGGTATGTATTTAAAAAAGTATTATTAGCATATGACTACGCGGCTAAACATAGTATTTATCATAGAGATTTAAAACCAGAAAATATCATGATAGATGAAGTTGGAATGGTTAAATTGATAGATTGGGAGTTGTGTAGCTTTAATCAGTTCAGTTCCAAACGGGTAGGAACACCAGAGTATATGTCACAAGAAGTACACAATGGTGAACTTTATGAATGTTTAAAATCAGATATATGGTCCCTAGCAGTCGTTATGTTTTGTTTGGCAACCGGAAGAAGACCATACGAAAGTATAACCCGTTCCGATCCCACAGATGATGAATGGGTTGAAGCAATATACAATAAAGAATGGAGAAGATTTTGGAAAAGTCACCAACAGTGTAAAAAATTTCCCACACTACCAGTGTCATTTAAATATTGTATAGAAAATATGTTAAAGGAAGAACCAGACGATAGAGCATCGTTAGATGAGATTATGACGTCTACCTTCTTTATAGGGGAGGAAATGGAACCCAAAGACATTATAAACACAATGGAATACTACGCGATATACAATCCTCTATTTTAAATAGCATTTGCGACACAGAGCAATGTATTTGTCAGTCGATCCAACGTCAATTTGATGACCAGTTTCACACACTTTTTTTGTAAATATACCCAACGTTCCGTCTTTACAATAGGTACAAAGAGATTTTAAATGTACTAGTTCATCCGCGTAATAAAATAAATCAACCATATGACCAAATTTTTCTCTCTTATAATCCGATATCAAACCAGCTACAATAACCATTTTTCCATACTCTTCACAAAACTTCAACACATACTTCTTTAAGTCTCCGAAAAATTGACCCTCATCAATAGCTATCACATCGACATCTGCATCTATACGCGTACCGTCGTCAACTTCTTGTAACGTCTTAGTTTTTACACAATTATAAGAGTATTCATCGTGGCTAACGATAGAATCCTTACCACTGTATCTATTGTCCAACTTACTATTTATCACCAATACACGCTTTCCAATCGATCGACAACGAGTGATGCGACGAATCAATTCGGTTGTTTTCCCAGAGTACATGCTTCCAAAAATTAAAGTGATGCTCATTTGTATTAAATTAATTCATTATATATATTCAAGTAATTCTCGTCAACATGTCGGATGAGTTGCGAGCCTATTTTTTCCATATTCATGGTATTCGTAACATCCGATATGTAGCACCTGAATTTTTAATATCGGTCAATAATCGCTACCATCAACTTACTCCTAAAGAATTGGGAATCTTGAAGCAGTCATATGAAAAGAACAAAAGTAAAGTATTTAAATTCTTAGAGGTATGGTAAATGGTAGATACATTGCTTCTGGTATTCTTAATTATCATTTTCATTCTTGTTGTGGCATGTGCCTGCTTTCTTCAAGTTCGACGCGCATGTTGTTGGTTTGAACGAGTACAAATTGATGCAACGATGGCTCAAATCAGAAACGCGATAAAAATGAGAAAGGATGCAGAAACTACAGAGAAGAAACAAGATCGTGACATTGAATTGCAACGTGTTTCAAGTGGGTATACCGAAACTTCATCTGACACTGATAGGAGCATTGAAAAAGCCGGTACTTTCGGTGGAAGACAACAGCCTCGAATGTTAAGTCAGATAAAAAAAGACAACACCAGGATAATGAAAACATTTCGAGTAAAGGGTTCTCAAGTATTAGACGCTGAAGGTAAGCCCATAGCTTTCTTGAAAGATGGGTTTGGTGCAATACAAAATGAAGAGTTGAAGAAGGATGAGCGAGGATTTTACATAGAAAAAAAGTGGCAGATTAGGAAAAAAACGTGTTGTGCCAAATGGGCAGCAATGGCATGGAATAATGTATTAAATAGCTCAGCGACATGGTGGATAATGACATTTGTAGTCATCGGTTTCGTTGCTTTTTATGGTGATAAAATAAACGCATCTTTTCGAGACGCGATCAGTGTTTACATTTTAGCCTTCGTTGGATTGTTTAGTGTATTGATATCGTTGCTTTTCTCCAACGGTATTGAAAAGAATAAAGAAAACAAACGCCTTTTTGATGCATTGTGTGGTGATGTTAAAGGCATGGCAATGTGGGTTAGTGGACTGATGAACGAGAGGAGTATTTACGATTATTTTCCACAGGACAAGACCAGCGTTAGAGATCCAGTAGATAGAATCGATGCAAAAGAAGATTATGAAGTCGAATGCGCAAAAATACGTCTGTTGTTAAGTGTGTTGGCGCCAGTAGCAAAGCATGTTCTTCGTAACAGTGAAACAAATAAACCTGATTACGACATGTTGGACGATAAGTATAGAATCAAGGTGTATTACTCAGATAAATTAATGGATATATATGATGATAAGGGATGCCTTAGTGGTTGGTTTCCACCTGAAGTCGTAAAGGATACTACGCAAACATGGGCAAAGATGGGCGGTG
>Ga0310343_10000239_pt1 | contig 25778 bp, 16 predicted proteins | sample HC15DNA2025_MG_FD_203519 | JGI IMG/M metagenome (GOLD analysis project Ga0310343, IMG submission 203519) | Marine microbial communities from station ALOHA, North Pacific Subtropical Gyre - HC15-DNA-20-25_MG | ecosystem: Environmental > Aquatic > Marine > Oceanic | place: Pacific Ocean: North...
ACGAAAGAGAAAGTCCCGACGTTGAACATTTTCAAAAAGTCAAAAGTAAAAATGAATTTCGACGATGTTCCCGTCGTGCGTAACGAGAAGAAGTTCGACGACATCGTCCAAGCGGCTTTAAAAGGAGGGGACCCGCAATTGATAGTTCCACCAAAATCTATCGCCAAAGACGTTTTGAAGGAAACGACTGGAAACGTGTACGTGATGAATTCTGAACAAAATGCGATGACTGGAACGACGACGACTGTTGACAGTCCGATGGTGGCGAAGAATACTCCTGCTTTAATTTCATCGGTAAATAACAACAAGAACGACAATACGAGCACTGATTCACCGAAGAGGCCATTTTTGAAAAAAGGGACGGGAGTGAAACGGATCTATACCCCTCCAAAAGACCGCATTTCACCGTCACCGTCACCATTGGCATCATATTCGCAAAAAGCAGAACAACAAGTAGTGGTAAAAGATAAGACAAAAATGACGGCGTGGGAACTCGAGGAGTACGAAATGCAACAAGAGGTGGCGAACTTTGAATCTTTGGAAAATGCAATCAAAAGAAAAGCGTCGAAAGGGTCGATTGAACGTGCGGCTGAAGAGTTTGTACAAAATAGACAAAACGACAGGGAGATGCGTTCCCAAGACCCACTCTCGTATCCGTACGCTTCCAAGCACGCTCAAGAAACTGCTGAGAAAGCAACTGCTGAGAAAGCAGTAGCAACGAGTAGTTCAGGTGTAGCAGCGTTCGCGCAAACAAACAGTGACGATAACAGAAAGCCTGCATCAGTAAAGCACCGGTCGACATCACCCGCAGCAACGAGTACTCCCCTCCGAGGTTCCGTGCAAATCTCACCCATGCCGCCCTCCTCATCCCAACGAATAAACGAGTTGGCACGAAGCTCTATGTCCCCTTCTGTAGTCAATCGCTCTGCGATTAAAAGACAAGAAAACGCTCGAAAAGCTCTGGATAAGGACCGAGCAGAACTTGAGAAAGATATGAATAATTTCAAGAAGCAAATGATGAAGTTTAAGGAACAAAAGGATGAATTCGCGAATCACATGAAGCGAGAGAGATTGTTATTGGAACAAAAAGAACGCTCAATTTTAGGGCAATCTCGAACAGAGCGCGAAGAGATTAAGCTTTTGAGAGGTGAAATAGAAAAGATGAAGGAAGATCAAAAGTATAGAGATCAAAAGTCGAAGTTGACTGTTGATCGTTTGCGAAAACAAGTTGAAAATTTATCGCAAGAAGCAGGAGCATTAAAGTTAGAGAAAGAGCGAATGTCAGAAGAAATGCGTCAAATGAAGACGGCTCAACGTGTGAGTACCACGAAGATGCCGGGTAAAACAGAAGCAATAATTTCGAAACCGGTGAAAGCGTCGCCCATGTTTGCAAAAGCGTCTCCGCCTCCGGTGTACATCAATGCATCTCCAGAAGCACAAGAAGTTAAGGATATGTTCGTAAAAGAAGAAGAGGAAGAAGTAGAAGAACACATTTACGAAGAAGAAAAAGTTCCGGATGAACTCTTACGCGTTCCAAATATCGCTCCAGCGCCAATTTGGAACAATGTCGCTGAAACTGGTTTTTCCGAGGACGTTCACGCGGACGGGAAAATCACCAGGAAATATATGGACGGTACAAGAGTCACAAAATTTTACAACAAAAATTCCTTTCGTGTTGAAAGCGGCTCCTCGTTAACCATGTATTATGACAATGGCGATATCAAAAAAACTGTTTCTGACGCGAATATGCATGTGGTACGATACTTTTACTCTAGCGCCGGAACCTGGCAGTCGAACTTTAAAATAGGCAAACGCTTGTCCGGACAGAGCGAGAAGGAGAGAGCGACCAAATTCGAGTACAGTATCTTTCATTACATGGACGTGAATGAAGTTGAGGTTGAATACCAGAGCAAAATAAAAGACGTTTATAAAGATAACGGAGAGATTTTGAGAATATATCCGGACGACAACAGACAAGAAGTGATAGGCTGTAAATAATATTCGATGTACTCTCGTAACTACCCACGTAGCGAAATTTCTAAAACAAAGAAGAACTTTGACTTTCATTTTGAGAAAGAAGGCAAAATCCAATCGGGACAAATAATCGCCAGAAAAAAATAAAGGCCTTTTTATAGCATACGTCATCTCTCATCATGTCTTCTGCGACGAGCATCGACATTCGCACGGCACCTTCCGAGCAACTCTCGGTGAGTAGCGTTTCTTTCTTTCTTTCTTTCTTTCTTTCTCTCCGTTTTCGATCGTGAAATTTATTGCTCCCGATCTTGTTTTTGCAAACAAAAATTGACTTTTACTATTCTCCTTTCTTTCTCTTTGAACATCATCATCATCGCCTAAAAGGTATTGCAAGAGCAATTGAAACACGATTTAAACACGTGCTCCGATAGTTTACAGAAATTACAGCAAGCCGTGCGGAAATATCATTCCTCTGGATTGGCCTGCGACGCTTTGAACGAAGAGGAAGTAGGGACACCAATGTTAGTGCCAGTGACGGAAGGTTTATACGTTCCTGGGAAAGTAGGCGCGACGGATAAAGTTTTAGTAGACATAGGGACGGGATATTTCGTAGAGAAAACACCGAAAGGCGCGGAGGACTATTGCAAAAAGAAAGTGCTGGAGATGCAAGCGAACATGGAGAAGATCATGGGCGTAGCAAAAATGAAACAGAAACAGTTGGTGATGGTCTCGGAGCAGTTGAACGCTCGAGAGAGTGGACAACAACAGTAAATAATAACGATAGCAGCATAGTTGTTCTTATTAGCAAAAAACAAACATAAAAAGACAGTGTATTATTACATATTTATTAATCAAACGACGCATTATCGTATCAATTCCACTACTACTACTACTTCTACTACTACTACTGTTACCTCTACTACTGACCGGTTTTATTATACGTAGCGAAAGTGTCCCAAAAACTCTGTGTTGCCTTCTTTTGCCCCTTTAATCGGCGATACAGTGTGGTTAATATACTCGTACCCTAACGTTTTCGCCCCTTCAATGACGTTTTGAATCACCTCTTCGTGCACTTTTGTATCTCTAACAACTCCTTTACTCCCAATTTGTTCCCGTCGCGCTTCAAATTGTGGTTTAATCAAAACAATCAAATCGCCATTTGGTTTCGATACTTTTGCTACGCTCGGTAAAACTTTCAACACCGAGATAAAACTCAAATCCAAAGTCACCACTTCCACTAAATCCGGCAAAGACTCTAAATACCGCAAATTTTGTCGTTCCATAACTACCACTCGTTCGTCTGTTCTTATTTTCTCATGCACTTGCCCATACCCAACGTCCACGCCATACACTTTCTTTGCCCCTTGTTGCAACAAACAGTCTGTAAACCCGCCTGTGCTCAAACCGGAGTCTAGACAGATCTTATCTCGAACGTCCACGTCAAAAAATTGCAACGCTTTCTCTAACTTCAACCCTCCTCGACAGACGAATTTCGGTTCCTCGGCTAAGACTTCAATCTTCACGCTCGGTTTCAGTTTGGTCCCCGGTTTCGTTATTTTCTGTCCATCGACCAAGACTTTCCCTTGTTGAATCCAGCTTTGGACGACGTTTCTGCTCAACTCTGGATTGGTTTGTAAGGTTAATTCGTCCAGTCTTTGCTTCGGTCCTGACTTAATGTATGTTCTCCTTGTCGTCTCCTCTTCGTCTCCCGCTTCATGCGTCGTCGTCGACGACGATGACGACGCTCTCACTCTCCTCCGCCTCGCATTCAATTCCTCGACGACAGAATGCCAACCTCTCCTTCCACTCAACGTGGTCCCTACCGCGCGATTTTGAGAAGGAGAGCGTAACGCGCATAAAAACCTTCCCGTGGTTGTCGCGGCGGCAACTCTCATGGTGGCCTCGGTGTCTTCCTTTCGCGTGGTCGTCGCGAAAAAAAGTAGTAGAGTCGGCTGGCTGGTCGCCCTTTTGGTGTTCCCTTCTTCTTCTGTTGTTCGTTGTTCCAAAAAAAAAAGAGAGGGAGGAAAAGAAAGAATTTTACCAGTGTACGATCCATAAATTGTTGAAGCGCTCTCTCTCGACACTTTGATGAGAGTTTTTTTTGGTCGTCAAGGCAGTCAAGTCAAGGTCGTTGTCAGGGGTGTCGTCGTCCCTTTTTTTCTTTTTTTTTTTATTCACCGACCCCAAACTTTTTTTTTCCCAAAATTGTGAAAGGAAGGACAAAAAAAGCGCAGATTCAATTCATTTATTTGTGCGCGCGCGGCGGTGTCTTCGAGATATATATATATACACATATGCTCGCGAGAAGCGTGCACGCATCGCGCGCGACGACGCGCGCGTCTTCGTTCGCGACGAACCGCTGTCGTCGTCGTCGTCACACAATCGAGAGACACAATAACGGGGTGGGGAGGAGACGGAGGACGTTTTCTTTTGCCCTGGCCGCCGCCGAAGACGACCGGGACGGCGGAGAGAACGTCGAAGAGGTGGACGACAGGACGTTCATAGACTCGTTCGATCGCGACGGTTCCGCGCACGCGACGAGTTCGTCGCCTCCCTCGTCATCGACGAACCCTTTACCGGTGAATTTTTCGAGCAGGAGGAGTGGTGCGCCTCGGAAGAAAACGCAACGAGAAATTGAGGCGCAAACTATCGAAGACGTGAACGGTTTTCACTCGCCGTGGTCGCAATACGAATTCAGAGTAGAGGAAGATGACGACGACGATACCACCCCATGGGAAGAACACATGAAAGAAGTCATGGGGAAGAAAGCGAACTGGCCGTGTTGGGATTTTACGAAGCCGGAGGAGGAGTACGAACCGGAACCAGAGTTTGTGTCGTTTCAGAAACCTCCAGACAAATACGATGCGTTCGAGGAGAGGGCGCGGTTGTATAAAGAACGCGTGAAGAAAGAAAGAGCGCAAGCGATGAAAGAGAAAGAAGAGGAGATTGGAAAGTTTCGGTATTTGTCTCAAGATGGGGATATTCGCTTGAAAAATAAGCAAACGGTAGACGAAAGCGAGTGGGACCATGAGAAAATCGTCGAGTTGATAAACTTTGACCCAAAGGAAAGGAAAAGGATGATGCAGTCTTCGGTGGAGGTGTACGACCCTCGATTTCCGTACGATTTCGGAGAATGTCCGGATCCTCCCGAAGATACCTTGGACTTCTTATATAACATTGGTAGACTGTGCGTAGACGACGAGTGGGAGGACCGAAAATGGATCGAAATGACTGGAGAACCGACGCCGAAGTTTGACGACTTGGACCTTGACAAGGGAGAGCAAAAAGAAGAGGTTGGATTGGAAGAGATGAGAGAAGAGAAATTGATGAAGGCGAAAGATATCGGTTTCGACGACGAAGACAACGAAGAAGAAGAAGAAGAAGAAGATGTCATTATGGAAGACTAACGATATTATTATGTAGTAGCCGCTGCTTTTGTTTTAAAAACTACTATTATACACATCCTTAAAATCTTCAACTTATTCCAAGCGCTTTGCGTCGCGCTTCCGCATACGATTTGAAAGCCTCGTTGTTCGGAGAGAAGAACACCGCTTCGACGATAGACGAGTTTTCTTTCGTTCTCAATTCAACGTGCCATCCTTCTTCTATCGTATCGAGCTCTTTAAATCGTTCTCTTCTCGATTTATGCTCCTCGGGTAAATCTTTTATGAACCCTCTCGGAATGAGTATAAACTTCTTGTCCACGACCATCTCTACTTTACCACCTGCTCCTCCACCTTTTTGATCTCTTTTATTACTTCGCGAGGAAGTAGCGTTTATCCTAGACGGATCTGAACGTTGACCAATCTTTAATCTTGCTATTCCACCTTCTAAAGAGTCCTCGCTATCTTTCTGCTTTCGATACGTCCCACTTTGGTTTTGTAACGAACTTTCATCAAATGCCGATCGACTCTCTGCCTCTGCGGTTACCGAGAGAGATAATACGTCTAAACGCACAGTCCCTTTACTCGCTTTTGCATACGCATCACACGGTCTATACATAGAAGATTCTATCGTGCACACGATTGTTCGCGTGAACTTGCTATAATCATCATCATCATCATCACTTTTCTCCTTGCTCAAACTATTCGTCTCCACATTCGCTTCGTGTTCTTTGAGAAAATTCAACATCTCGTCCTCCTTCGTTTTCGCTTCTTCCTCGCTCTCTGCCAAAACAGTAAACTTAAACCGCATAGGTGCTCGTTTAATCGGGAACAACTTGGCTAATTTCGGTATCATCGCCAACGCTTGTTGCTTTGCTGACTTGGTCGGATCTACCGAAAAGTGACACTCCTTCAACGCGCTTTCAATCATGCCATGCGGGTACGGCCTATTTGTCTCTGGATTAATTGTCTTCTCAACCAATATATTCACGCAATCTCTCGACACCGACTCTTGCCCAACCTCTCTTTCTTTCTCTCCAACCTGTAGCTCACCTTTTTGTAAAATCACTCGACATATCTTCTCCTCGTCCGTCGTCCCGAACGCTTTTTTCATATCCGCCTCTTTCGCTACGATGCCTTTAGAAACGTTCAAGTAAATAGCGGTCGTTTGTAACACGTTATCTAAATCCTTCTCCGCGCCTGAACGGTAGGATAGGACCGTGTTTTTATAGCACGCGATTTCGAATCGGATGCCGTGCGTTTTGTATCTCACCACGGCGACATTCGTCAGTTTTTTTATCCCGACTGGAATGGAAAGGCGTCCAGCCATTATGTGGTCGGCGCAGCACTCGTTCGTTTGTCTCTCCGTCAAATTCGCGCGCACCGAGAGAGAGAGAGACGCGCGAAGAACAAAAGTCGTCGTCGTCGTCGTCGCTGCCGCCGCGAGTGGTTCATGCGATCCAAACTCTTCGTTGTTTTGTCTTTTAAAACGCGCCTATACTCCTAAAAACGCCTTCGACCACCGCAAAAGTCACACAAGCGAGCTTTGACAAAAAGTCGTTCGTTTTGTGTTGGAAGAGAGACAGAGACACGTCAAGGATACAAATGACAAAAAAAAAATAAGGGAAACAAAAAGTGAAAAGGACCGACCCCCCCAATAATGCCAAAAAAACTCCTCCTTTTTGCCTTTGAATTCACAAGCTCCAACTCGCACCAAAAAAAAATTGCGTGTTCCCGTTTGAGCGCGTGGAAAGACGACGAACGAGGAGGAGGAGGACGCCGCGCGGGGAGTGGTCGTCTTTTTTTTTTGGTTCTCATCTCGAGGGGTGCACTCTTTGCGTTGCATCGCCCGAAGCCGCGCGGTGTAAACGAGAGAAGAGATCGACGCGAGAGAAAGAATTGGTGGTCTTCTCGCGTGGTCCAGAGAGAGATCGCGCTCAAGTTCATAACAACAACAACAACAACAACAACAACAACAACAACAGCACGTAGCAAAAGAGTAACAACAACACGATGTTGCCATTATCCTTGTTGAAAACATCCCAAGGGCACTCCATGCTCGTTGAATTGAAAAACGGAGAAACATACAACGGAGTTTTGAACGCCTGCGACGCGTGGATGAACGTCCATTTAACCAAAGTTGTCTGCACGAACAAAGATGGCGATCGGTTTCACGAGCTGGACACGTGCTTTATTCGAGGAAATACGATTAAATACATGTGCGTGCAAGAAGAGATTATTCAGTTAGCGAAAGAGGAGAACGAGAGGAGAGCGGCGCAGAGAGGACCGTATCAAGGCAGAGGCGGCGGGAGAGGCGATGGCGGCGGCAGAGGTCGAGGAGGTCGAGGTCGCGGCGAAGGTCGAGGTCGCGGCGAAGGTCGAGGTGGTCGAGGTCGAGGCGAGAGAGATTAATAGTATTAGTCATGACATATCGACGAGAAGGTACTCGTAGTTTTTTAGTAGCTCGTGTATTATTATGAGTCACATCTGTACCTCTTAAAACACACACGCACCTCTCTGCTCCCTTTTCTCCTTGCTTTGAAACCAAAAATGAAAAAATGCCAAAAATTCAGGGTACAGACTAATTTGATTCTCCCTCGTAAATATATAAAGCTCATCGTCATCAGTGATATGTCTCATACGATACGGCTCTGAGGAATGAAAAACCATGACGCGCCCCGCGACGATATAACTGAATCGATGCGCGCGTAAGAAGAGGAGGAGGAGGAGGAGGAGGAGACGACGACGACAACGGAGAAAGTGAGAAGAGCGAGCGAGCGAGGTAGCGCGGTGGTAGAAATCACCTAAATTGGAGATTCGTAAATCGGGGATTTCGTTCATGGTTCGCGCACACAGCGGAAGGTCCCTGGATGCTTTAATCTCCGATTTTATTCTCGAACAATCGCTAGAGAACATCGAGTCGATACACGAACAACTTCGAGGCGCGTATGATTGGGAAGAAAGTGGAGGAGGAGGAGGAAGAGAAGGACAGTTGAACGAGAAGGAACAACAACTACCACCACCTGCGTCGTCGTCGTTATCGCCCTCGCTGCGAGCGTTGGCATCTGTTGACGCTTCCACGGATGCTGTGAGGATATTGATTGAGCGATTGTGCGATGAGAATAGAAAACACTCTGAGTACGAAGATACAATGCTGCTGGATGTCATTGGGGTGTTTGCGAGCGCTTCCTGTTCGCCACGCACACTGCATTTTTGGTTAGAAACGATTGCAAAGAACAGGAAAAGAAAGAAAGAAGGCGTTGAAGCTTTGTTAAGATCGGTTCAAAATGCAAATGGAAGTTCTTCGACGTTCTCGCCAAAATGTTGTTTTCATTTGGATGGCGAAAATGCGGGAATTTTAGGTAACGCGGAAGCTAAATGGCCGTTCGCAAAGGATGGTTTCTCTGTCGTCATGTATGTGTACGTGAATAGCTTTGAGAACTCCGAAACGAACCAGATTAACGCGGAAGCGTTAGCGCAAGCTGCGCAAATTTCAACTCCAAATATGAAAATATCACCGAAGACGGCTCAAGTTTTAGCATCAGCAGCGGCTGGAAGTAAAGTAGAATACATGCCGCGACTTTTCTCATTGCTTTCTAGTGAGGGTTCTTCAGGGTACGAGAGTTATTTTCACAAGAACTACTTAATATTCGAAGCACAAGGGGAAAAAGGAGAAAGGGTAACGCTTCCGTTTTCCTACCACTTTCAATTGAAAACGTGGTTATGTGTTGGCATGGAGTATTCCGTGAAAAGAGAGATGGCATCGTTGTACATCAACGGGAAGCTCGTTGAGACACACTCGATGAAACTACCTAAAGTTACGAAACCGCTTGGCTTTTGCTGTTTGGGAACGAACCCTCCGGCCGCAATGGCTGGTATGCAAGAGAAAAGAAGGCAGTGCGCGTTATACGCTGAACTTGGCCCCGTGTATATCTTCAAAGATGGACTCGGAACACAGGCTTTCAAAAAACTCTACGAGCGCGGGGGGAATTACGTGCCGTGCTACATTGGTCAGCATCAAGAGTCACTTTTGACCACAGCTTTGAGTAGCAGCGAACCGCTTTCGCGAACAGCAACTGGCAATGTCGCCGTATCTAGTACTTCTACAACTATTGAGTTTGAAGAAGACGAAGCAGAGGTATTCGACAAGTTGCTATCGCCGAAACTTTTGCAATTGTTCCATCCTGCCGTATCAAAAGTCAAGGCTAAATCTGTCACAAACCTTGCACCTTCTGTTTCAGGCCATGGAGAAAGGAAAGGAATTTTGATCGGAAACACAAAGGTATTCAAAAGAGATTTGATTCGCAATTCGATGTGGGAGAATTTCCAATCGGGGCCATGTGAAATGCTGAGGTTCTTATTAGATGAAGAGGGAAAAGAGGGTAATTGCGTCGTCGATAAGTCAAACGCGTGCTTAATTCTTCATGCCATGGTCGAATTAGTTCAAAGACATTCTCAAAACGTTCAAACTATGGCAGACATGAATTTGGGACGGCTTCTTTCTCAAATATTTCCTAGGCTATTCCAAGAGACGCCAAATGAGGATAGTTTGCACATCGAGATATGTAAGTTACTCGGTAAACTTCTCGTCATCTCCAGAGAACACGAAGGCTTGCACGATGAAATGCTCATGTCTCTTTTCTTGACGCTTAAACCATATGCTCAAACTGGTTGTTCTTCAAAGGGTATTGTTGAAGTTTTGCGCTCGTTAAATGCGGAAGCGCATGCAAACGCACACGCACTCGTTAAGTTGAACGGCTTACAGATGCTCCTAGATACTGGTTGGGATAACATTGAATTACTTAGATCCAACGAAGATATTGCAGAAGAGCTGACTCTTTCACTCTTTGTGATTGTTTCTGCGGGAGATGCGGTCGAAGCGTCAAAAATTCTTCTCGAATTCATCAGCGCTTTTGATGGTGGTCAAAAGTATTCGCTCATCGTCTCGAAAGGATTGAAAGCTTTGAATAGAGCTGTTCATGCGTTGAATAATTCTTTCAGGAGTGCTTTCACTGAGAATTTTATTGGTCAAGGTGGCATTGAAATTCTAATGCGGTTACTCCGAAAAGTTGCACTGAAAAATGAAGAAGATGGAACATCTCGCGACGAAGAGAAATACGACACTGAATCTGAGCTAATCGCCGATGTCATTTTGATAACTGGCTACTTAATGAACCAGGGCTTCCTGGATATTAATGATTTGACTTCTACAAAAGCAATAAATGAAGAAGGTAGCGTTACGGCATCATTGGTAGTTCGTTCAATCAGACATACTCTTCGATCAAATCCTCGTACACTTATGAACGGATCCGTCTTTGACGCTTTACTTTCAATTTCGTTGGCCACGAAGATCAATCATCTCGATGATATAATGGCGGCTAATGTGCCCTCGGTAAAGAACGAACTGATGTTTGACGCTCTTCTTGAATCCTTACCGTATTCGAAACCAAGTGTTCGTAAGAGAGCTTTGGATGCACTTATACTTTTGGCGTGTACGAAGGCAGAGAACAGAGACACTTTGGTATCTACGCTTGAATTCCCGGAATGGATCGTTTTACTGCTCATTCGCACTAAGACCAGAGAACAAAATGAAGAAGACATCATCAAAGTTGGTATTGATTTACTCGACATTCTGTTACATCACGCTTTGAGAGCGTCGCGAGATGGTGCTTTTGTCCTCGAAATTTTATCGAGATCTTTCAAGACATCTGGAGAAGCTAATGCGAAAGCGATCGAGCAAAAAGTGTTGACAAATCTACTTTCTTTTGTTTTTAAAGAACTCAGAGGTTTCAATAAACTAGGCATGTCGGAAAATTCCCTTGTAATGCGCGATAACGGCTTGAAATTATTATCAGTTGTGGATGAACATTTGCATCGCATTGGTGAAATTGATTCAGAAGTGAGTGATGAAGATTCTAAGAAGATGGCTGATATGTACGCGGGAATTCGCAGCATTCTTGGTGCCGCAACAGATTTATCAAAGAGTGGCTCTTGTGGTCATATTTCTGCAGAGGAGAGATGGAATGCGTACAAATCTTTGCAAAGCTCGAAAGAGAAGGCGTATATGGCATTTGTCGAAGACTGGGTAGAAAACGATTTCGAAAAGCTTCCGTTGTCCAAACGATGTTTAGAAATTGAGCAAAAAGAACTTGCCCGTCGAAAATCCACGCTTGCAATGCGCATTAAGTACGAACGAGCAAGCTTGAAGATTTTCAGCGAGTTTGAAGGCGGAGATTTTGCAAAATTCCCGTGGGAGGTTGACCCGATTGAGACTGGAAGGAGAAGACGCTATATTTTACGAAGAATGAAAGAACCTCCGAAACGAGAACAAAGAACCCAAACCAAAGAACAACTACCTTCGATTACCTTACCAAAAGCAGTTAATAGAAGACAAAGTTTAGACTTCGACAGCGAGGAAAACATGATTCAAGAGATACGGGAGGAAGAAAAAAAATCGGAGAAGAATACGAGGGAAGGAAAAGGAGCTGATACCGACGCGATTCGCTTCGCGAATAAAGTCACCGACTCGATGGTGCCTAGCGACGAACCGGTTTTTAAAAGCGATGAATCTACGATGGTCACACCGTTGAAGACATATCGCGGCTCGTTTATTCTCAATGAAGATTGCATATCGTTTACGGGAAAAGATACCGAAACCAATATCGAACATTCGTGGGTTCAGAAACTCGATGAACTTCATCAAGTACAATCGAGGCGTTACTTGTTACAAAGAAGCGCGCTGGAGTTTTTCTTTTTATCGCGAGAGACGTACTTTATTGATTTCGGATCCTCTGAAGAAAGGAAGAACATCTACAAATGTTTGATTCGAATGAGACCAAAAAATTTCGTCCCTCTCTACCTCGAAGCTTCGAACCCGGAGGTTTTAATGCGTAAAAGCGATATCACGTCGAGATGGATTCGACGCGAACTATCGAATTTTGATTATATCTTAGCTTTAAATACGCTCGCTGGGCGCAGTTATCTAGATATTACGCAGTATCCTGTCTTTCCTCACGTCATTGCAGATTATGAATCAGACGTGTTGGACTTGAATGATCCAAAGACTTTCCGAGATTTGTCAAAACCCGTCGGAGCACTGAACACAAAACGGCTTAATCAAGTAAAAGAGAGGTACGACGCATTAAAAGACGATCCAGAGATTCCACCGTTTCATTACGGTTCTCATTACTCGTCTGCTGGAGTCGTGATGTTTTATCTCCTGAGATTAGAACCATTTACAACTTTGGCGTACAATTTGCAAGGTGGAAAATTTGATCACGCGGATAGACTTTTCACTAGCGTTGAATCCATGTGGAAGTCCGTATTAACTGATATTTCAGATGTGAAAGAGCTTACGCCTGAATTTTTCACCATGCCAGAGATGTTCTTAAACTTGAACAATTGCGATTTTGGCACCACACAAAAAGGTGAAAAAGTCGGAGATGTCAAACTTCCAAACTGGGCTAGCGGTGCGGACGATTTCGTTGCAAAGCAAAGAGCTGCTTTAGAATCTGAGCACGTGTCAAAGAATTTACACTCCTGGATTGATCTCATATTTGGATTTAAACAGCGCGGTGCAGAAGCAGTCAAAGCAACGAATGTTTTCTATTACACTACGTATGAAGGAAACGTAGACGTTTCAAAAATCACAAACACAACAATGCGACGTGCTTTGCGAGATCAAATTGAGAATTTCGGGCAAACGCCGAGTCAATTACTGAAAGCGCCGCATCCCGCACGACAACGAGCACATGATACATTGAGTGGATCGCATTGGTTATTCGACCGACCCGGTGTCGTTGGAAAGTACCGATTAAAAACGAATGAAAAGCAGGCTATTGCAAATATTTCGAGTTTTGGGAACAGTTTACTTGTAATCAACGCGAAATTGGAAATTGTAAAACATCAGTTCAGTCCAAATATTCCGGATGGAACGTCGAATCCGTTTACATTTGTTGCGTCAAAGCGAAAACCGGGAGCACTGTCTTTGCCGTCGAATTCTTCCCCATCTGGTGGTGGATTGTTATCGTCAACACTTCTTTCCAAGTCAACTTCGCTCATCGGAGGATTATTTGGTTTTCCTCAAAAGGCTATGAATGTTTTAGAAACAATCTTAGATGAAAGCATGAGTGAGAGAAAACCAATGTGTATCACTTCAGACGGAAAAAGAATATTCTTAGGAGGTAATATTGATAATTCAGTTCGCGTTTATTCCGGAGATCCAAACGGATGCCGATTAGAGTGCATGCGAAAAGTACATGGGAATGTGACTTCTTTGGCCTTGGCGTGTGATGACCAAATATTAGTTATTGGCTCTGACGATTCAACAGTCTCACTTTGGTTGGTTAAATATCCGAGTAAGAAAACGAATTTGGATAACATACGCGAAGGTCTGCGCGATAATATCGCGATGATGCGTGTCGAAGCAAACAGCATATTCAATGAAGGATCAACAGTCTTGGAAGTTATTCATCGCAGAGAATTCGAGACGTTCGGAAATAACTTCAACGCGACTCAGGGTAATGATGCTTATATTGTCGGTACAAAACCAGTTCGATATTATCGCGGACACGGTGCGAGAATAGAAGCGGTTTCCGTTTCGGCTGATTTGAATGTTATCGTGGCAACCTCGAAGGCGAATGGGACTTCCATTTTCCGTCTGATGACTAACGAAGTCGTCGCGAACGTTCCAGCTCTCAGAGGTGAGTTGAATATCATTACTCCTGATGGTATTATTGTTGTATGGGAAAGAGAATCGCACACTTTGCGAGCGTGTACCTTAAACGGACGCGTCGTTGCTGAGAGACCATTAAAAGATCTCATCCCACTAGTAACTTCTTTAGCGTGGAGTCGTTTGGGAGAGTACGTAATTGTAGGAACGGAGAAGAAAGCAGCATCAGCAGCACAGGAAGGGGGAGAAAATGCTGGAGTATGCTTGTTTGCCTTGCCATGGCTCTCTTTGTACAACACGTGGGAGTTAGAGTCCGCGGTCACATCGTTAACACTTACAAGCGACGAGACGAACATCATCGTCGGTCAAGAAAACGGAGAAATCGTCATCTTGGCGAACCCATCGCTTTCGCTGCGGTTGGTGGATAACTTGCTCCAATCAGGTTGGGTTTCTGGATTATAAAAGGTACCAAGGTTGGTACGTAATAGTAGCAATTAGAGATAGAAGTTAGAGAGAAAATAAATGCTATATTAATAAACGTGCGTACTAGTAAGTCATTAGTATCAATAAAATCTTTTGAAGCAGCTATAAATCAAATCTAAAAGGTCTTCTTGTTGACATGTCGTCGAGCAAAGGGAAGATGTCCCGGAATTTCTATCGACTGGTGAGAGCTCAACGCATACTCTTTCGCTATTGTAGGTTTCGAAAGTCTCAGATTTATAAACTCTTCCGATTGACTGACTCCTGCCCAATCACCTTGCGCACATCTCACTGCGGCTTGCCACAAAGTCAAGTCACGAATTTCATATGCCAAACGCGCCGCTGAAGCTGCCAAGGTTGGGTTCATCTCCGTTCGTAACCGGTGTAAGCAGTAGTTCGGTAAACCATCGATTCCGAATTTAACTCCCAGACGATACGTATCCGCTAAAATCTCCTGGCTCGGTTGGACTGGAATTTCATAAATCCATCGCAATGTGGCAATCAAAACTGGAACTTGTGTATCTCTCAGAACGATAATTTTCACATTCATTCGCTCCTCTGGCGTGACGAATTTCTTTATTCCGAAGGAGAAGGCAACTACTATAAAATACAAAATTTGAATCACCGCGGCGATAATGCCTTTCAAAAAGGTTCCTTCTTCCTTGAGCTTCACGACTACTTCCACCTCCCTGTTCAAAGCCATTCCAATATCTGAAGCGTTTAAAACGCGTTTCAAATAGTCAGAGTGTTCACTTAAAACGTCCGCGTGTGCATGCACTTTAATATCATCGATGACGAACTCAACGTCACCAACTTCATGATAACCGCACTTTGGAACGTGCAGGGACTGACCAAAATGTCCTCCAGATCTGTTTGTTATGCCTTTGCTGTTGAGTTGCGCGAGGACCTTAGCTTCTAGTGCAGCATTTCGAGAGGCGGCAAAACTGCCGCCTCGCTCGAAAGACTCGTCCAAATCTTCGCTAAAAGAACCAGTCGTGTCATTTTCGTTGAACGAGTAATTCATTTCGCTATTATCTCCTTCAGCTAATCCACCACTACTGAGAAGATTTCCGCCGAACTCGGATTTCCCCAAGCTCGCGACGTCTAAATTCCAATGTCCGTAATTTTCTGCTTCGCGATCGACTAGAAATTGTTCCTCTTCCTCTTCCCCGATAGGAAACGGTAACAATGCTTCTAAATTGATCGCAATGCACACGCTCATGTCTTTGTTCGGCACTTTCGTCGAAGAGCTTCTCGTGCCGGAAAACATGACTAAAGCACCGTCAATACACGCGCCGCAGTGTCCAAATCTCGGGTCTGTGTCTGCTATGGGATCGAGTCTCGCCCATTCACCTGTTGGGAAATGGAAACAGTACGCGTCACCAAGGACGATGACGTTACCGTTGTCGCTTAAAGATCGACCACCGTGGACGATCCAATTATTCCCGAACTTTGAGGCGACGTAAGAGGTTCTCGACGAAGGAACGTCGGATTCGTTCTGGGGTGCTACTTTTGTCCATCGAGGCTGCTTCGCTTTACCATCCGATGACTTCTGCCCTCCTTCTAAAATCCACACGGACATGCCCGCATCCGTATTGGAAGAACCCAAAGATTCCACGCTAGACCGTCTAGACTCTACCAGAGATTGTTCAATTTGTTGCTGAGAAGAGGATCCGGTTAGATGTGATGTCGATTGCGTCTCGTCCACCGTGATGAGTTCACCCATTGATGACGAAGAGTGTATATTCTGCATACTACTGCTCAGTTGAGAACCACCACCAGCTGTCGTAGACGAGGGCATGGATGGACTCAACACGTGCAACACTGAATCTACCGCAGTTAAAGCGCACCCTTCTCCTCCGCTCGGTCTTCCATACCTGCTCTCGATATGTAACCACTCCCTCTCGGCGATATCAAACCCGTACAAATCATCGAAACTTTCAACGTTCATTCCAGGTCTGGCATCTTTCCCACCAAAAATAAACAAAACGTTCTCAGAAACGCATGCGCAGTGCCCAAACCGTTCCCTGGGCGCTTCCCCGATGGCATCCAACGGCGACCACGTCGCTCGAACAAAGTCAAACACCCAAAGGTCATTCATCGCGCCGTACCTCCCTTGCCCGCCAAAAATGTACATGTAGTCCCCACTAATCGTCGCCGTGTGTCCGTATCTTCCCGGAGGCACGTCTGTTTTCATGTTTTTATTTTGGGGCGTCACCTTCCGATTTTCGCCTCGTCCGGACCATCTCGTGATGGCATCGACAAACTCGCCGTATTCGCCCAGACCGCCGTAGGTGTACAACTCCCCTTCCCACACGACGCATGTCGATCCGTGTAAGAATGTTTCAGCTCTGTTATTGTTGTCGTTGTTATCTTTCATCGTTGCTGTCGTTGTTGGTAAGAAGTCGTCCTCGTCGACGTTCGAGCCTCCTTCCGCGCGCGACGAAGACATGAATTCAATCAGAGAGAGAAAAATCCAAAAATGTATTCTGTTAAAGGTCGCGTTGGCACGTCCTCCGCAGCGGTCATCGTCGCGATGCGGCGCGCGTTGCTTCCTCTCGTCGTCGCGTCGTGTGCCCTTCTCTCTCTCTCTCTTTCTCTTTCCCTCCGCGAGTCGAGAGAAGAAGAAGAGAGCGCACTGAAGTAGTGGTCGTCGTCCTCTTCGATTTGTGTTTTGTTTTGTCCCGAAGACAAAAGTCTTCTCCACCGTCTTTTTGTCTCAAGAAGCGCGGCCTTTCTTCGTCTAAAACATCTCTCCCTCAAACTCCTCTTTAAAAAAAAAAGAGAGGAAAATTTCGTCCCAAAAATCGACTGTTATTTTTGACACATCGACACCTTCAAAGACAACACTATAAAAAATCGACACACGACGGGAGACAAAAAAAACGCCAGAGTACCTCCCTCGTACGTCACGCGCGCGTTCGCAAGGTACGACGACAGTAACACGACCACCCTGCCCCTGAGACTATATAATACGACTACCACGAGAGTGCCGTCCGGCGATACCACGCCGCATCGATACGTAATAACAGAATGAAAGAGACGGACAGACTGTTGCCGCGCGCGGATGATGGGGAAAAGGGCGCGCCTTCCAAAATAATGTGCGGGAAATCCCCAAAGTCGCTCGCGATGGTTGGCGTCACCTCCTTTATGTTTGTGGCGTCCGCGGGGTACGCTGGGAAGAACTACGCGCATCGCAGTTCTTGGAAGAGCACTCGTTTGAGTGATGCGAACGACAATAACGCCAATCGGTTGTTCTCGTCTTCGTCTTCGATAAAATCAGCAGCAGCAGCAGCAGCGAGAGAAGATTCAAACGCCTTCTCAGTCCTCTCTCAGTTGGGTGTTCAGCCAATTTCGAAACTGAAATCTGGTCATTTCGGAGAGCCGCAAACGATTTCAAAATCCGAATTTTCCTCCTACGACGACGAAAGATATCCGAAACACTACATTCCGCGCTCAAATTTAACGCCCGAGTTAGGAAATTGGGGCACTTCAACGAATTCGGATGAATATAAAAGAGACATTAAAGCTTCCTTTGACCCGGAATCGTTGGGTTTGCCGAGACACTTTGACGCGAGGAAGGAATGGAAAGAATGCAAAGGTTTGATTGGTACTGTCAGAGACCAAGGGAAGTGTGGAAGTTGCTGGGCAGTCGCGGCGACGGAAATTATCAACGATCGATCGTGCATTGCGCACGGAAAAATGGAAGAGTTGTCGCCACAGTACGCGTTGTCGTGCTACAGCGCAGGCGAAGGATGCAACGGTGGAAACGTCGTAGATACCTTACAAGAAGCGATGGAGAAAGGCTTACCGACTGGTGGTATGCTTGGTGATTCATCGAGCGCGTGTTTGCCGTACGAATTCGAGGCGTGCGACCACCCTTGTCAAGTACCCGGGACGGTTGCCGAGCAGTGCCCGACGACATGCGCAGATGGGACGCCGATAACTGATACCGAGATAGTCAGGCCAAAGTCGAAGCCGTACGAGTGTCCAGCGGGAGATTGGAAGTGCATCGCGCAAGAATTGTACAAGTATGGGCCCATGGCGGTGACTTTTGGCCCAGTATGTGATGATTTTTACGGACATAAACACGGTGTGTACGAACAACCAAAAGATGGGAAACCTTTAGGCTTACACGCGACGAAAATCATCGGGTGGGGATTTGAAGGCGACGACGAAGAGACCGGGAAAGGTGGTAAGCCATATTGGATTATGATAAACTCGTGGCAAAATTGGGGCGACCATGGTGTCGGCAGAATAGGAGTTGGCGAAATGTCCATCGAAGGAGAGGCAACTGCAGTCAAAATGTAGTAAACTCCATGTAAAAGAACTAGAAACTCAAAATATAGAATGAATTGAATTAGATCGAATAGGAGTTCATAGAAGAACAAATTCTAATACTATACTAGCATATTGACGATAATATTTTGATAAATAATGATAATAATACTAATAATATACCCTGTACTGTATGAAGATGACACGCGTGCGGTTTATTAATCTAAGTGCGCTAAATCGACGTCATCTGTGAGCGCACGACGATGTCTTGCAGCTTCCGGTCCAAACGTCGTGGACATGAGCTCAATGAACATTCTCGCTGCAGTCATGAGGCCACCCCCTGTGATGAATACCAACACCAACGCTCCTAAATCAAACCTCCCCAACTTACCTTTTTGATACACAATCAAATGAATACCAGCTCTTTGTAAGTTTATTCTTTCCGCCGGCCAATTTTTGAACACGTATTCTTGTGCTCTGACTTCCGTATATCCGACTAAACGCACATCCATTTCGCAGTGCCACGGGAACGTCTCCGAACCTTGACCGGCTAAAGCCTTGAACACATCGAACGGAGACGTGTTCGAATACGTCAACTCCAAGGCTAAAGTCAAACCGTTTTGCCTCAACGTTTGCGTTTTTCCATCGTATTCGTACAACTCGTCCGCTTCTAATAAATACTCCAACCCTTTCTCCCGTAAACCTTGTACAATCACCGACAGCTCTTTCTTTTTCAACTCGTTCGGATATAACTCCACGTTTTTAATGATGTCTCCAACTTTAATCACCACGTCTTTCGGCGTCTCCGAGAGAAAATTTGGTCGAAAAATCTTCTTATTCGGTAGCATTACTTGAAGAAATCCGGCATGTACCGACCAAGACGTGGCCACATACTCCGGTTTCACGTGAATCGCAAACTGCTCCGCCCCGGAGACTCTGAATATTTCCCTCTCCACTTCTTCCCACGACCCGCACTCTGGTTGAAGTTGGTGGTCTCCTCTAGCGAGCCGACCGCCTCGGCCCAAGTTTCCGCTTGTGTGGAAGTCTTTCATCAGATTATTATTAGTATTGCTGGTACTATTATCGCTATTATCGCTACTCCCACCACTCTCGATATTTTCTTCTAATTCTCCGGTAAAACCTTTCCGCTTCACGCAATTCTTCGTCCGTCTCTCTTGGTGCGACTCTACCCATTGCGTCGTGATAAACAAGGAGTCTTTTCTCACCGGTTTCCCGTTGTTATGTTCATCGTCCACGATGTTCCACTCTCGACACGGCGGGCCTCCGTCGAAACAGTATGACATTAAATTCACGTCTAACACGTCCGGGCGTTGCAACCACAACGGTATGGGTTGGTGAATCGGCGTCTCGTATTTCAAATGCGAACTCTTGAATAAGATTTCGTAGAAGAAAACGTACCCGATTAACAGAACGATTCGTAAGACGAAATGAGAGTATCCCAACCAGTGCGGGTTGCGGAGACGGACGTATTTGTAGGTGACGAACGTGGAAATGTAATCTTCCAAGACGTTGCTGTTGCTTCCTGGTCCACCTTGAAAGGAGGATGCCATGATTACGACGCGAGGAGGAGGAGGAGGAGGAAGGATAAATTATGTCAGGAAAATGCCGAGATAGATGTCATGCAACCGAATTCTTCTCTTCTCAAAATTGAACAAAAAAATGACAGAGCGGAGACAAAAAAAAGGAGTGACAAAAAGAGAACTTTGGGCTCACGAAAAAAAACAAGCATTCTTTATCTGTCTACTATGTCGTACTCGAAATTATCGTCAATTAACAAACTATTTAAGAGCACAATTTATGTAATATTAGCTAATCACCCTTATAAAATCTACTGTAACACTCTTCTTAGTTCGCAACAAAGCCTTTCCCCGAAGACGAACCCGCCGGAATGACTTTCAAGACGTTGAATCGAACAGTCTTGGACAACGGTCTGCACTGGCCGACGACAACCTTGTCGCCTTCCTTGCATCGAAACGCTGGAGAAATATGCGCGGCAATGTTGGAGTGTCTCTTTTCGTATCTCTGGTACTTTTTGATGAAGTGCAAGTAATCCATGCGGATGATGATGGTGCGGTTCATTTTGGTAGACTTGACGACGCCGGACAAGATCCTACCTCTGATGGAGACGTTACCGGTGAATGGGCACTTTTTGTCGATGTAGTTGCCTTCGATGGCCTCTTTCGGAGTCTTAAAGCCCAAACCAACGTTCTTGTAGTAACGGGTACCCGCTTTACCCGGCGCTTTCTTTTTCGTAGATGCGGAGAAACTGTTATTAATAAGAAAAAAGAGAGAGGAAAAGAGGTGAGTAAACACAGAAGAAGAGAGAGATCGAATGAGGTGCAAAACTCTCCTTCACCCAAACAAAGCGAGAATTCATGGTTACCAATCCACGTCACTCATACTCTCAAGCGGATACTTTCTCAGTTTCAAGAACAACGAATATCCGTTCAAAAAGAATACAGAGTGCGGGAAAGATGGAAGCATAAAAAACGCATCCCCAAAAGGCCCTACTCCTTAAAAATGAGGGCTTCCTTTTCCAAACGCGCGCATCATTGCTACCCCATTTTTACACCTCGCGAACGTATATCGGACAATATTCATGCACAACTGCACTCAACATTGTCTACCATACATATCAAAACGTAAACGTGAACTGATACGCGCACTCTCGTGCCCTCAAATACGCGCCGGAACTCGCCATTTTCCGCCTTTACACACAAGAGCGGGGCCTTCTAAAAAACGAAAACCGGATTCCTCCCTAACGCTCGACAACGCGACAGATCAAATCGTTTAGACGCGACGCCAACCGATTCTACGCTACTCGTTTACTTACCCGACGTTAACGCCGACTTGTTTCTGATAACCTCTCTCGTGCTGTACGTCAGCCATGGTTGCTCGCTTTTTTTTATGTGAAGGAAATGTTGAACAGCTTCTCTTTTTCCTTCGTCCGGCTCTTTTTGCAAAAAATGAAAAAACCAAAAAATAAGTCCGCATCTCTCTCTCTCTCTCTCTCTTTTTGAAGCTCTTGCTCCAAAACGAACACAGCCACAAAACAGTCAAGTTCCACTCGGGACGATGATGACGACGTCGACGCTTTTTTTGTTCTTTCGTTTGTTTTCGAGGAACAAACGACGTCACTTTCTTGTTTATAGAAACGCACGCACGCACACACACACACACACACACACACACACACACACCATGGCTTTTACTGTTTTAAGTGCATCTCCCGTTCGCGTTGTGGCATCCGTGAGTTATTGATTTGCTTGTCTTTCGTTTCGTTTTGGGTTTGTCGTCGTCGTCGTCGTCGTCGCGAGCACGCGATTGGAAAGAGCCGTCACTCACAAGTCTCTCTATCTTTGCAATTAATCTATAACAATACAGGCGCAACAACAGCAACAACAACGGACGAAGGTTGTCTCTCGCGCGTCGGCACCGCCGACGTGCTCTCTTTCTATGAAGCCAGAGTATGCGCAAGTGGCGATTACGGATGACGCGAACGCGGACGTTTGCTCCGACTCCAAAACCGAAATGGCCAAATCGAAGTGCGTTCATCCGCAGAGAAAGGACAAAAGTTCCTGGTGCAAAGACTGCCCGAGACGCTAACGCTAATTAATTATAGTTAGAGAGATTTGAGAAGTAGAAGCATCGATAACATGTGTAATAATAACAACAAATAGTATCATCTCAATATACACAGAAAGTTTAAAGTTTCTCGTGTCTTATGAAGGTTACGCCGAGATAGAAGAGCAGAAAGCACACAGGTATCCATGCGGACGCATAGCCGACGCTTTGGAAACGTTTACGTCCGTCTAACGCGAATGCGTTTAAAATAGAAAATCCTGTTATAGGCTCGCACTCTGTTCCGTCTGTGCTTTGACTTCGTAACCAGAATCGAAACGCTCGTTCTTGGTTCGGTGGGATGTTTAGTTGCACGAACATGTCGTTCAGTCCTTCGGGCGTGCAGTGGTCACGAAACTCAACAGAATCACCGAACTCATTTACCATGACCGCACTCCAGCACCACTGAATCCAAGAAAGATCATAAAACCACGTCCAAATCTCTGGTATCGTTTTGAATCGCACGAAAAAGCCGCTCACGAGCATATTTAACGTGGAAAAGACTGGAAGAACGACCCCTGGGCCAATTTCACCGGGTACTATTGCTGCGATGGTATAGCCGATGAGCATGCACACAATCATGTTGACGAAGTTTGCAAAGACGACGAACCAAAAGTTACCTTGTAACCCTATCGAGTAAAATATGATACTCGTGTATAATATCGCGTTGATGGCGCTCGCAGGAATTTCCACGAAAATTTTCGCGGTGACATACGAAAGAGAACGATAATATGAATAGTGAAAAATCTCTTTCGTGTAGACCTCGCGTTCGGTTTTCAAGATGTCAACGAAACCTTGTGCCATGAACATCGGTAGAATAATCATTATGAAGAGAATTCCGTTAGTATTTATGATTCCGCTCATCGTTCGGTCTTGACCATAAAAGAAAACTGAGAGCGTTGCAGCTAAAAGTGCGTAGATGATAACTCTCGAAAACCAATACAATGAATGTAACCAATGGACGAAGAATTTGTATCGAGTCAAAAAGAGAAGCTCGCCAAAAAGTGTTCGCTCGAATTGCTTGTCTTCTTGGTCGTTCCCGTTGTTGACATTGATTTCATACGTTGTCGTTTTATCCACTTCCTCGCGATTTTTCGCAGCCAACTCGCTTCGCTCATAGTGTTGGACAAAATCAACTGAGTCGTTGAACGAGAGCACTTCGAGTAAATACTCCGACACGGAATACCCGGAGACGCGCTTAGGAATCCCTTCCAATCTTTCGAAGAATTTAATCGGGTTTCGTCCGGCTGGACCAAAATACACGCACTCTCGGTTTAACAGAATCAACCCGTCAAATATTTTAAAAATGTCCGTGGATGGTTGGTGAATAGTAGTCACAATAGTTCTTTGTTCGCGCCTTTGCAAATCTGCCAATAACATCATCACTTCTCTGGCCATCTGTGAGTCTAACCCACTAGTCGGTTCGTCCAAAAACATGCACCTGGGCTGACTCAAGAGCGCGGCGGCGATCGACACTCTCTTCTTCTCGCCGCCCGAGACTCCGCGGACAAGCGCATTGCCGAGATATGTGTTGCGACATTTCTCCAGATTCATAGCCTGAATGACTTGTTCGACTTGTTCGTACACAAACTCCTTCGATAACTTTTCCACTCCAGGAGTCTTTATCATCGCGATGAATAAAATAGTTTCAAAAACTGTCGAACCGCCGTAGAAAATGTCTTGTTGGGCGACGTAACTTACGTATTTTTTAATCGCGAGAGTTGTCGATGGTTTTCCGTCGAGTAATATCGAGCCAGATAGGATTCCTTCGGTTTTGCGACGAGTGATGATATCCAACAACGTACTCTTTCCAGCGCCGGATGGTCCCATTATCGCCCAGATACCCGGTGAAATGACTCCAGTAACGTTTGCCAAAATCGTCTTCTGAAAGTACTTCGTATTTTGATTTTGGTGTTGTTGCTGCTGCTCTTCTCCTTCCGAGGTACGCGCTGAAGGAGGAAAAGCACCAATCTCTTCGTCCGGTTCGTCGAACGGAAACACTCCTCTAGTCACTCTTCTCTCTCTCGTCGACGTTTTACACACGATTTTACATCCGATGTTCTTCAAAGTGATCGTACATCCGGGCCTTTGCGAAAGTCTTCGAGGTACAACAGCGGGCGAAATAGAGGGGGTCCTTTGCACTCGCGCAACACCATTAGCGGTGGGAACAACGACGTCTCCTTCTTCTTTGTCCTCTTCCTCCTCTTCCGTCTTGTCGTCGTCGTCGACGACGACGTCGTTGCCTCTTGCGGTGCTTCTTACGTTGCCCATTACCGATCGGTAGTGTGAGACCTTTCGATTATTTTTTTCATTGAAACTCTTTGCTCGTGTGATACACAAACTTTACTTTTTTATACTCTTTCTACATGTTACCGGAACCATGGTTTGGTTATGGTACCGGTACCTGGTACGGTACTCTGTTCTAAAACACTACTACTATTACTACTATGCTACCTGCCACAGCTCACGCAATAATCATCTCTTTCGTATCTGTTTCCAAACGAAATACGACTCCACCGTGCCGTCTTTATTCTTCTTTGTGATTTTCTTCTTTACGCCTTTCCCGTACGAAATCTCTTTTTGCAAGGCCATTTTCACCGTCATTGATTTCAACTGCTCCGCTCTCTCTTCGTGTTCGTTCAACATCTTATACGCCCCTCGATTTAACTTGGCCACTTTTTTCAATCGTCTCTCTTGCTGTTTCCGTAACTCTTCTTCGTCATAGTCGATTTCGTTTGCGCCGATGCCAACGAGTTGGTCCGCGTCTTCCAACTGGCCATTTTTCGGTCGATTAAACGCTCTTCCAATCAACTCCTTCGGCGTGTCGAAATACTTTTCCGGTTTAAATGTCTTTGCCTCGCTATACTCGTCCACAAATATCGTGTGTTTCCTCTCCTCGCTTCCGGCGCCTAAACAGTGCAACGTTTCCTTCATCTTCTGAACTCGTTTCAACTCCGTTTGCGCTTTTAAAGATACGTATCTCACGTCTTGCGTTTTCATCAATTTTAATTCATCCTCGGTGTATTTATTCTGTTCTGTCGTTCTCTCCTCGTGTATTCCATCTCTGGTCTTTTTCTTCTCCATCGCGAAGTAAAACTCGTCCGGATTCCTTTCCGCCGCTTTTCTCTTCAAGACTTTTATCGCGTCTTCTTTCTTGTGAAAATCTTTCGCTCTCAACACGTAGTCTTTGTGTTTCTCGAGCAAACCGAGTTTGGTTCGTTCGGCTGGTTGCGAGCGCTCCTTGTGCGTCGTCCGCTTGATCGCATTGCGCAAGGAGGACGACATTTTTGATCGATATGTTACGTTGTAGTATGACTTTTTGCCGAATTCGCCGCCGTCGGGAAGACACA
>Ga0310343_10000242_pt1 | contig 25558 bp, 25 predicted proteins | sample HC15DNA2025_MG_FD_203519 | JGI IMG/M metagenome (GOLD analysis project Ga0310343, IMG submission 203519) | Marine microbial communities from station ALOHA, North Pacific Subtropical Gyre - HC15-DNA-20-25_MG | ecosystem: Environmental > Aquatic > Marine > Oceanic | place: Pacific Ocean: North...
GTGGCGGGCTTCGCAGGCGCACTAGTCTTGATTGGGATAATAGCCGTCATCGCCACTAATCGCCGGAAGGAGCCCAAATCGTCAATATCCATCATGGCCGATGCACCCCTTCCATTGCCGCCTGAAGGGCTTCCTGAGGGATGGACTATGGAGCAGTGGCAGTACTATGGGTTGGAATACCTACGTGGAGAACGTTGAATTGGGTCGTAACGCACCTTCAAGAGGGACCGGTCAGAGGGAGAATGGAGGAGGAGGCATAGCATGACTGGTAAAGACCCCGTTCCAGATCCATTAGAAGACTGGGAAGAGGGCTCAGCATTCGGCGTTTCCGAGGATAGAGATCCCGTTTGTACTATCCCCGTCGAAGAATGGGTGCTCGATCTCCCGATTGAGTCCACACTTGATGTGCCGATACCTGAGAGGTTGGTGGACCAGGTTATCGGTCAAGACGCCGCCTCCATTGTTGTTAGAAAGGCAGCAGAACAGAGACGTCATGTGATCATGGTCGGAGAACCAGGTACCGGGAAGTCAATGCTGGCTCGTTCTATGACCGAGTTCCTTCCGCTTGAGCAACTCGAGGATGTTCTGGTTTATCGCAACGTGGAAGATGAGAATGAGCCGAAGGTAAGGACCGTTCCCGCTGGAAGGGGACACAAAATAATTTCAGAGCGAAAAGCAGCCATACGCGCACAGAGGAAGAAAACGAATCAGATGCTTCTACTGATCGCGCTCGTTGTGGGCGCAGCGTTGCTACTCGCAACTATTCAAACCGGAGATATGCTGACGTTCATATTCGGCTCCTTCCTTTTGATTTTTGGATACTTCTTCCTTAGAACCAGACTGACTGCGGGTGATGAATCCAACATACCCAAGCTACTAATTAAACATGAACGAAGTGAAGAAGCACCATTCATTGACGCAACTGGAACTTTGTCAGGCGCACTTCTTGGTGACGTCAGGCACGACCCTTTCCAATCCGGAGCTGATTTGGCTACTCCCGCCCACGAACGTGTGGAGCCCGGGGCAGTACACAGAGCCAACAAGGGAGTTCTTTACATCGACGAAATACGCATGTTAAGGATGGAAGAACAGCAAGCACTCTTGGTGGCGATGCAGGAGAAGGCACTCTCAATCAGCGGCCGCTCCGAGAGATCTTCGGGAGCACTAACAAAATCAGAACCCGTTCCAAGCGACTTCATACTTGTCGCCGCTGGCAACTTGGACAGCATACAGCAAATGCACCCTGCACTAAGAAGCAGAATCAGAGGGTACGGATACGAGGTGTACGTCAACACCGATATGAAGGATACCGAGAGGAACCGTCGAAAACTGGTCCGATTCGTCGCTCAAGAAGTTCGCAATGAGGCAAAAAGAGACACAGGTAGATCCATTCCCCATTTCGACCGTGCGGCCATCGGGATGATTCTCAAAGAAGCACAACGCAGAAGCGGAAGGAGGGGCAAACTCTCTCTCAGGCTTCGCGAGCTCGGAGGACTAATCAGGATCGCCGGAGACCTTGCATCCGAGGACGGCAGCCCATTCTCAACAACAGTACACGTCACTAGGGCCCGGGCGATTGCCAAACCGCTCGAGCAGCAAATCGCTGACAGATTCCTTGAGCGCCAGTCCGAATATGCGATGCTCGTCAATAGCGGGAACAGAATCGGCAGGGTGAATGGCCTTGCGGTACTCGGTGCGGATTCCGGTCTGTCAGACTTCTCCGGAGTCGTCCTTCCTGTGGAAGCAATGGTCACGCCCTCGCAAGGAAGAAGTGGGCAAGTCATCGCTACAGGTGGCTTATCTGACCTAGCCAAGGAGTCAGTTACGAACATCAGCGCGGTTGTCAAGAAACTGACTGGAAAGGACATCAAGGACTACGACCTCCACGTACAGTTCCCAGGCACACACAACGTCGATGGCGATTCTGCCTCGATTACCATGGCTACTGCAATAATATCAGCCTTTGAGGGAGTCCCTATTGATCAGAATCTTGCGATGACCGGATCGCTATCAGTTCGCGGAGAAGTCCTTCCAATTGGCGGCGTATCGGCAAAAATAGAGGCGGCTGTAAAATCCGGAATAGATAGGGTCATAATACCAAAGACCAATCTTCAGGACGTTCTAATCGATGAGAAATATGAATCGATGGTTGAAATCATCGCTGTGGACAGCTTAGATGAAGTTCTGGAACACGCTCTTGTCGGCGAGCAAGAAAAGATCAGCCTCGTCGAAAGGCTGGCCAAGGTTATTGACACGTTTTCCTCGGTATCCGATTCAACACCTGCTTGAGAGTCAAGCGTACTCAAGTTGAAGACCCGTCCACCCCTCTTGTCTCTGATGGTAGGACCGAAAGGGGCTGCACCTCTGACAGTGCTCTTCTTAGTGGTCTTGATTGATATGATCGGATTTACCCTCGTGATACCCTTTCTGACATACTTTGTACAGGACCTCGCGACGGGTGATGGATTCTCCGACATAGGTGCCCGTGATCGCTGGGTAGGTATTGTACTGGCATCCTACACGCTTGGACAATTTCTATTCACGCCGCTCCTAGGGTCTCTGTCTGACAAATTTGGCAGGCGTCCGATATTGATGTTTGGACTTGCATCAAATACAGTCTTCCTGATCATCTTTGGTCTTGCTTCCACGCTCTGGATGGCATTAATTGCCCGCTTTCTTGCAGGAGCTGGCAATGGGAACATTGCCGTAACCAGGGCATACATCGGGGATATCAGCGACAGGGATCAATTACCAGGACGAATGGGCATGATTGGAGCTGCCTTTGGACTTGGGTTCATGATCGGCCCACTTCTGGGAGGGGCCCTAACTGATCCAGCAGAGACCTTTGGAGGGCCGTTTTCGACTGAATGGTGGATCGCCCATCCATATTTCCTGCCTTGCCTGTTCGCGGGAATCCTCTCTTTCATATCACTGTTAATGGCTGACAGAATACTTCCCGAGAGCCTCCCGGAGTCGGAAAGAAAAGATCGCGTTAGCTCGGAGGGGTTTCGAGAAATCGTTACTAATCTAATCAGCGTCAGAGACCTGACTCCTGTTGTCCGTAGATTGATCTTCACAAACGCGATATTCCTTCTTGCATTCACAATGCTGCATGCCACATACATTCTGTTCAGCGCAATGCCAGTCGAAGACGGCGGCCTTGGCTATGATGAGCTAGACAATGGATACGTTTTCGCTTACGTGGGATTGGTTGGTGTTACGGTTCAAGGCGGACTTATACGGCCATTGTCGAAACTATTCGATCTGAGGTCGCTGATGATCGTCGGTACCGTACTCACTGCAACTGGACTCGGTTGGATACCTTATCTGGAACCCTCCCCTCTTGCAATCGGATTATTCGTTATGACGCTCATAGCTGCTGGAAACGGACTATTCCAACCGTCTCAGTCATCTTTGCTGACCACTGAAGCAAGACACTCAGGAATTGATTTGGGAAGAGCGATGGGTGCCCAGGAAGGTTTCAGTGCGCTCTCTCGTATCTTAGGCCCTATTATTGCAGCTTTTATCTGGGCTGAGACTGTGGATGGTACAGGTCTCTGGACATATCACACAGTTTTCAGAGTTGCAGGGCTAATTGCCATCATGTCAGTATTTATTCAATTCGGGATCAGGAGTTCCAGTATTGAAAAGGAGGCTCTAGGTGATGGCTAAATTAGCTATAATCGCCCACGGGGGCGCCGGTGCCGACCCTCAGAAGAAATCGAACATAGAGAAGGCAATTCAGCTAGGATCATCACTTCTCGCATCAGGCCATTCTGCTGTCGACGCTGCAGTCGAAACCTGCGTGGCCCTTGAAAATGACCCCGCATTCAATGCAGGAACAGGAAGTGTGACTAGGCTGGACGGATCGATATTAGTCGATGCTTCCATCCAGGTAAACGATGGTCGATTGGGCTTTGTGGCTTCCATGCCAGAGACTCCGAATCCGATAAGAGTGGCACAGGCTCTTCTCGATGAGGAAATAAATGGTCTAGGGGGGATAGGCGCAAGGGAGTGGGCAGATCACAAAGGTCTTCCAAGGTCAGCAGTAATTCCCAGACCCTCTGGGGAGGCTGTTTCAGGGGACACTGTTGGCGTGATAGCTATGGATTCCGATGGGCTCATGGTAACAGCAACTAGTACAGGCGGATGCAGTAACCGGCCCGCGGGACGTATAGGAGATGTTCCGCTCCCTGGGAGCGGTTTTTGGGTCGAGTCCGATATTGCTGTAGCTGCAACAGGAATAGGTGAAGCAATAACCAGGGAGATACTGTCTCACAGGGTCCACGGGTGGATTTCTCGAGACGGTATGCCTATGGAGCATGCCTTCGAGAAGGTGATCAAAACACGTTTTGACAAATCTACAGAGGTCGGTTTGATTGGTATGAGTGGTGATGGCTCATGCGTCGCTCGGGCAAATACAAACATGCCATGGGCTAGTTGGGATTCAGATGGAATCAGGGGATGAGGTTAAGCCAAGTCCCACGGTGGGTCGGCTGCGTGGTGAGCCTGATGACGGACATCGAGACTAAGATTCAGCAAATAGCCACAGTACTCGGCCAGCTTGAGGACACACAGGTTCCAAGGAACATAAGAAACTCAGTGAAAGATGCCGTGGATAAGTGGCTGCTCAATGAATCCAAGGACATGGATGTTCGGCTTGGCATGACTGCTTCTATGCTGGATGAAATCTTCAATGATGCTAATTTGCCCATACACTACGGGCCATTGTGCCTACAAATTCAGACAACTCTGGAGATACTTCTGAACGAAGTCCGTCGAGGATAGTCATCCAACCAATATGCTGGATGCTACCAGTAGCATAGTTATCCCGACTCCCGCATCGATCCACTGCCAAGTTCGCGGGTCTGAAATCCTGTGAGAAATGGAACGGGCCCCGAACCCCAATGAGAAGAAAAATACGAATGAAGCAATCACAGCACCAGCAGCAAACGCCAGACGCTGCTCGCCCTCCAGTCCAGCCGCCCCTCCGCCAATAAGGAGTAGAGTATCCAAGTACACGTGGGGATTAAGCCAGGTGAATCCCATTGTGAGAACAAAGGTCTTGAATGCGGATTCCGAATGATCCGAGGGATTCATTTCCAAACCGTCAGAACCAGTTACTGCAGATCTAAATCGCGTGATTGCGTAGGCCAGCAAGAATGCAACAGCCGCAATTTCGAGAATCTTAGTGTTGCCACTCTGAGAAACCAATTCACCCACGACGAAAACACCGAGAATGATGAGTATCGCATCGGAAATCGAACAAATCGAACATACAAGTAGGACGTTCCTGCCCGAAAGGCCTTGCCTAAGCACGAATGCATTCTGAGCTCCTATGGCCAGAATAAGCGAGAGAGATAGTGCGAACCCAGTCATAGCATGGGCGAGGAGCAACTCAGCTCGCCCTTCTCTCTACAGCCTTTTGCCTGAATTTATTGTAGCCACACTTTCTACATGACCGAGGAGCCTTAGTTCCTCTGTGAGTTGCAGAGCACTTCATGCATATCCACTTCTTCAGTAGACGTGCTTCTGCTACTGCATGCCTCTGTGCCATCAACACGCCCACCTACCAGCCCTACATAACCACTTCGTGACAAATTCCAGAGTCTTCTCTACCCATTGGCTTCCAAAGCATTCAAACACCCTAGTCATAGGTATGAGATACGGTGCCAGCTACAGTTATCCTTGGAGCCCAGTGGGGCGATGAAGGAAAAGGCAAGGCAATCGACCAATTAGCCCCGAGATATGGGTGGACGGTCCGTTTCCAGGGAGGCAACAACGCCGGCCACACCATTGTCATCGGCGACACAACTCTAAAGTTACACCAGATTCCCTCTGGGCTCCCTACCCCCCACTGCAATCTCGTCTTGGGGGACGGGATGGTAATCGACCCATGGGTGTTGGAGAAAGAACTCGATGCCTGGAAAGCTCTCACGGGCGAGGAACCAGAGGGGTCAAGGCTTTTCATATCCGAGCGTGCCTCAGTCATCCTGCCTTTCCACAAGTTGTACGACTCTGCAGATAGAGTAGTAGGAACAACCGGAAGGGGAATAGGGCCCGCTTACAGGGATCGAATAGAGCGAGTAGGCATACGATTTGCAGACATAGAAGGCATACTCGAAAACAGTCAATTACTAAGCACATCAGCTGCTAGAATGTCCTCACAACTTGCTGCTATCGGTATCAATCAAGAAATATCCGATCGCGACCTTGAGAAAGATCTGAGGTGGATACTCCAGAGATACAGGGCCGCCATAGCACCGACAGGACCAATGTTAGACATAGCACTCAGAAATGGTGAGAAGATACTTCTCGAAGGGGCACAAGGGGCTATGCTTGATATCGATCAGGGGACATACCCTTTCGTAACCTCCTCGGTCACCTCAAGAGCGAACGCATCCCACGGAGCGGGAATACATCCCGGACACATAGGCGCGTGCCTCGGAGTGACCAAGGCATACACAACCCGGGTTGGGAACGGGCCGTTCCCCACTGAGATACCCTCTGAAGACACATCCGGCCAACACCTCGCAAAAGTCGGCCATGAATTTGGCACTACCACCGGCAGACCAAGAAGAACCGGATGGCTAGACATACCCGCGCTGATGGAAGCAAATAGGGTGAATGGCTTCTCCGGACTCGTTCTCACCAAACTCGATGTCTTGGCCGGACTGAATGAAATCAAGATCTGCATCGGATATGAGTTGGATGGGCGACCTATCACTATGCTACCTGTTCGCGCAGAGGACGTCGCACGCTGCATACCTGTTTACGAGACATATCCCGGATTCGATGCAATAAGCGAAGCTGAGTGGCTTTCAATGGCTCTAAAATCGCAGGAGGAGAAATCCTGGCTAGATGCCCTCCCCGATGCCGCGGCATCGATCGTCACGAGAATAGAAGAGCTATCCGGCATCGAGGTCCAGTGCGTGGGAATCGGTCCGGACAGAAGATCCACACTCTCCAGGCCAGGCGGCATGTTCGATCACCCGCTCAACTTGGGAAATTTCTAATCGTGTAACCCGGAGGCGATGGTATGGGATTCAAGGCACGGGCTAAGAAACTGAAACACGCAGCCGATGCTGCGAGACCAGCCAAAGAAGACTCTGGGGATGACAATGTGGGTATGACTCCGTGCGATGTCAGAGGCTGCAAGAATTGGGCTGACAAGTCAATGGGAGGTCGAAGACTGGCATTTGACAGGGCAGCTGACGTCTGGGGCGAGGATGGACTCGCATCGGACGGGAGAAGACTGTCCGTTTGCAAGCAATGCTACAGAGAATGGAAGAAGGCCAAGAAGGACGATCCCGACGAATGGTCCTAATTGGGAACAGGCACTGCAACTCTCGAGTAACGGGCTCTAATATCGTGAACCCAAACCTAAGATTACATACTACTCCCTCATCTTAGTGAATAGGGGAGCTGAGTGCTGAGAGGTCGCCTTCGGGCGACGACCCTTTGACCTGATCTGGGTAATGCCAGCGGAGGGATAGAAATGGAAACGAATATCGCATATGGATTGATGATTGCAACGCTCGGTATCTTCGGCTACATCGGATACCAGGCATCGACTGACAGGGAAATCGGGGCAGACGAGTACCTCTCTGCCAGAGGATCGCAGGATTGGCTCCGGATAGGGCTGAGCCTTTTCGCCTCGGGTATGGGGATATGGATTCTGTTCGGTCCCTCGGAGGTCGGCTACTGGGGTGGATTCTGGGATGTAGTCGGCTATGCAGTCTCGGCAGCAACGCCATTCCTCCTTCTGGCCTATGTCGGCCCGAAGATACGCGAGAGACTACCTCAAGGGGTGACTCTGGCAGACTACGTGCGAATCCGCCTGGGCAGGCCAATGCAAATCTACGTGGGCCTGATTTCAGTCCTGTACATGTTCACATTCCTATTCGCTGAATTCACTGCAATCGGAAAGGCCACTGAAACGCTGTCCGATGCTGAGCCACTCGTCCCGATGCTCCTGGTGGGGGCAGTCACTGCAGCCTATACGTCCCGAGGGGGTCTCCCTGCGTCCCTTGCAACCGACCGTATTCAGGCTTGGACCATTCTGTTTCTTGTCGTGGCACTGTTGCTGACTCTCTTCGGGGGAGACCTCAGTGGACTCATTTCAGACGCCAAGGCATACAATCCCGAGGACTCGTGGAGCATCGGCTCAATGTCGTACATGGACTCATTCAAATCCGGATTGGCCTTGGTGGTGGCGATCACAGCTGCAGAGATGTTCTCTCAGGGGAATTGGCAGAGGGCATGGGCGTCCGAGTCGGACGAGGCCCTCGCCAAGGGGGCATGGCTTGCCGCGGCACTCGTCCTGCCACTGGTCTTCGTCATGGGCGTGCTGGGTACCGTTGTAGCTGGACAGGGTGCCGTGGAGGACCCCTCTGCTGCCTTCTTCTACCTGATAGAAGATGCCGGCCTTTTGTTCGTAGCCGCATTCATCGTCCTCGCAATCGCCCTGGTTTGCTCCAGCGTCGATACCCTCCAGAACGCCGTCGTGGCTTCGATATCGAGGGATCTCAGCGACAGTAGGATGAGTCTTCAGAATGCACGCTACCTTACAGTCGGCCTGATTCCGATAGCGATCTACCTGGCCACCGGACCCACAGTCCCATTCAGCCTTCCTCGTATCGGGGTTTTCACCTTCGATGCAGTCGGCGTGTTCCAGATATTCCTGTTCGCCGACCTGCTGGCCGCGGCCACGGTCATGCCGGTCCTCCTCACATTGTGGGGGCAGGTATCCTCGAGAGGCGCGCTTCTAGGTGCGATCTCCGGCCTTCTATCTGTAGTCGCCTACGGATTATGGACAGCAGACCTGTGGACGGGCGTTGAGTACATCTTCTCGCCCACAGACGAGTTCGGTCTGGCGAATCTCTGGGTCTTCCTGTCAGCGGTCATCGGCTCTGCTGCTGTGACTGTGCTGGGTTCATACGTCTTGCCCGACGAGTAGGCCCATGCGTTGGTTCAAGCCGTGGACCGGATTATGGGCCCCCATATGGGCAAGGAGACAAGGCATGGGCGGGTACCGCCTGCCCCTCGAGATTTTCCTGATCGGCATAATTATCGTCGCAGTGCCCTACTTCGCAACCAACAACATCGCGAACGCATATCTGGACACGGTATTCGACCCCGAGATAGCACTCGACAGGCAGATACCCGTCTGGAACTGGACCATCCTCCCATACGCGCTCCTGTACATGTTCTACCCAGCAACGCTCCTGCTCTGCCCAAAAGACGACCGAGGTTATTCCGAGCTCGTCGTCTTCATGCAGATGCTCATCATGGTGACGGCGTTCTGCTGCGTCATATTCCTCGTCCTGCCCGCCGAGATCGACCTGAGGGACCAGATAGACTGGGACTCGATGAATGCATGGGAGACCCTCCTCTTCGAATTCATCCACATGTCCGACAACCCCTGGAACGCGTGGCCCAGCCTGCACATCGTGCATTCCTACCTACTTGCCAGGGCGATGACCGTGTGGATCATGAGAAAAAGGGGCGAGTCCCCGATTCTATGGAATTCGGTCTTGGTGACTGTTTGGACCGAATGGACGCTCCTGTCGGTCAGCATATTGACCACAAAACAGCATTATCTGTTCGATTTGCTGGCTGGGATAATCGTCGCGCACCTGGCATGGTTGGCCCTGCAGAAAACACTCACTGAGATCAATGACCTAGGCCCGAACCAATTCGCCAGAGAATACGGCTGGACCGATTAATCGTATACTATGGAGAGCAGAGTATTCGCTGCCACGATCACGGCTTGCTTAAGCGTCAGAGCTTTTGACCCGACGGATGTCCCCATCGCATTTGCGACGTCGTTCGCTCCGATATTCCATGCCATGTAGGCACATACCAATAAGGACAAGATTAGGACGAATAGCATGATTCCAGTGACGGCCATCTATATTGTCTAAATAGAAATGGAATATACTCTTCACAATATATATTATATATAGATAAATATAGAATCAATGTATTAAAAGCCTATTTTAATTATATACTTCTTATCTTTGGAACATTATGTGATGGACCGAGGGGACCGCGATAAGTCTGAAGTCCGCAGATTACAACTTACTGGGGGCTCCACATATATCGTGAGCCTCCCCAAGAAATGGGTCACCCGGCATGGGCTGAAACCCAGGGATGAAGTTAGGATTGAATGGCGCCCTTCTGGGAGCCTCAGGTTAAACGCAGAGACCACCTCTATACGAAAACGAAGAAGGGTCGATATCCAATTAGATGAGATTGGATCAGAGTTCCTGTATGACCATCTGATTGGGGCGTATCTCAGCGGCGCCGATCGCATCAGGCTCTCTAGCAGGAACGCCATCAAGCGCTCAGATAGAAGAAAAATACGACAGTTTATTCAGACCACAAGAGGCATAGAGATATCCAATGAATCTGATTACATTGTTGAGATGATTACTCTCTTGAACACATCTGAAATGCCATTGCATTCTAGTATAAATAGGATGTATCTCATAGTTTCAAGTCAGATCAGGGATATCTCAGAAGTTCTTTCTGGAGGTGATAAATCACTCCTCGAAGATACTGGCGATAGGGAGAAAGAAGTTGATGCTCTGAGATTATTGCTGGAAAGGCAAGTTGGACAAATTCTCGAGTCAGCATCAATAGAAACAAGTTTCGGCATAAATAGGTGGGAGGCGTCAGAGTTTTCCAATATTGTAAGAATTTTTGAGAGAATTGGGGACCACAGCTACATCCTAAGCAATTTATGCCTTGAGCAAGAAATTCCTGATATCTTATCCCCCGAGAAGTTACCGGCAAATGTGATTCCCACATGGCAAAAATCAATTAAATCATTAATCGCAAATCTCAAGAGAAGAAAAATCAAAGAGATTCACGATTCAAAATCTGATATCCAAAAAGCTGTCAAATTATTGGATGAGTTTGAAGAAGGCCTCTGGACTGCAGAGATGACTGCAACCGACGCTTTGTTTTTGGACAAGTTTTCCGAATCAATGAGGAGAATCCTCGCCTACACCCTAGACATGGCAGAGGTACTAATCAACATACAAACCCACCGTGAATCAGTTGAAGAAGAATATTAACCCAATCAGGAGTCTATCGATTTTGGAATAATTAAATTTCTATCTATAGAGTCTATATAGGTTCTAATCATCTATTGTAACTATGCAGGTCTAAGTAATCTGAGTTATCAATCACGTCAGTTCGGAGAGAAAGAAATGAAAAACGCTCTGATAACTAAATTGATGATTGTACTGCTGCTTAGTACCTCGCTAGCCGGGTGTACGGGGAACGATGAAAATGATAGCCTGATCCAGACTGGATCATCGACCGTACTGCCGCTTGCAGTGGCGTGGGCGGAGGAATACGATGGTGCCGACGTATCCGTCTCGGGAGGGGGATCTAGTCATGGCATCAATTCTCTTTTGCTAGGCGAGGCCGATCTTGGAGACGCCTCCAGGCTGATGAAGTCAAAAGATTACGTGAAGGTAGACTGCGATGAAAATGGAGTCAACTCCGATGGGACCGCTGCGTCTGAGTGCAATGGAGTCATGCCGACCAAGTGGGTAGTGGCCTTCGATGTTCTAGCAGTAATCACCCACCCATCGAATGACTTCGCAAGCACACTAAGCTATGACCAACTGTACTCAATATTTACTGATGACGAACCAGCGGTTTATTGGGACGAAGTACCGGGTCTTGATGGAGCACCTCATGAGGAGATTGAGATCTACGCTCCAGATGAAGCCAGTGGCACGTTCGATTACTTCTTTGAGGAAATAATTGCAGATTGGGGTGACGACACACAGGAAGCCGGAACTCGCCTCGAAGCAGGTGATGGGGTCTATCACCCGTCTGCAGATGACAATGTGATCATGACTGCAATACAGGCCAATGAGTATGCGATTGGTTTCTTAGGGTTCGCTTATGTAAGGGAGAATGCTGACAGCGTGAATACAGTGTCAATTGATGATGGAAACGGAGCAGTGGAACCATCCTTGGAGACCGTAGCAGAATACCCCATGGCCCGCCCTCTGCATATTTATTCCGACGCCAATGCTGGAAATTCAGACATAGTTAACGGCTACCTAAGTTTCGCGCTTTCAGACGAAGGTCAAGACGTATGTGATGAAGTCGGTTACGTCAAGGTAGAACTGGTAGACCCAGGACTCCTCCAACTTCAGCGTGCAGCTTTGGATTAGAACATGACGTGGTAACCTATGGATCGGCCCGCCTATCGACTCGATGGGCGGGCCCCTAGGAACCGAATCATCTACACCAGCTTGTTTACAGCTGCATCCCTGTCTGTAATCGCAAGCGCGTTGATAATCTACACATTGGCAGAGGGGGCAGTCCAATTTTTCCGGTACGAGGAGGCAGATCTTCTCGAATTCATCACAGGGACGGATTGGCTTCCCAACGGACGCAATCCTAGCTTCGGTATCTGGCCCTTGTTGTCAGGCACAGCTCTTGTTGCTGCTGGGGCCCTTCTGATCGCCGTGCCGCTAGGTATCGCCTCCGCCCTACACTTGGGCGAATTCGCGTCCCCTAGGTCGCGCCGACTGCTCAAGCCTATTGTAGAGGTTTTATCTGGAATCCCTTCTGTAGTGCACGGGTTCTTCGCACTCCTTGTGATAAGCCCATTTTTACAAAGGACAATCGATGCTACTTACTTCAATGCTGCAAGCGCGATAATCGTAGTAGCGGCAATGATCCTTCCGATCATCGTCTCTATCTCTGATGATGCAATTAGGGCAGTGCCCAGGGAGCTAAAAGAGGCCGCTTTGGGATTAGGCGCCACACGCTGGGAAATGGCAACCAGGGTGGTTTTACCTTCAGCGAGGTCAGGTATTGTCGCGGCAGTTTTACTCGCATTGGCAAGAGCCGTTGGAGAAACAATGGCAGTTACAATGGCTGCTGGCTCAGTCGCCGCATTACACTTTGATCCGCGATTGGAAGTCCAGACTCTCACTGCCTACATCGCCCAAGTCGCGACAGGGGATATACCGCCTGGCCCCGCGACGGACGCCGGATTCGCAGTTGGTAGCGCTTTGTTCATCATTACCTACTCCGTCAACATAATTGCCGTGGGCGCGACCAGAAGAAGACTGGGAGTGAAAAAAGGAAAAATACGCTCATTCATCCCCAACCAAATCAAAAGGGCCCGAGAGATTATTTCCAGAACTCGAAATCAAGTCGAGCACCAAATATCGCAGTCGAATCCATTCATCCCATCCAAGTACGATCTATTCCGCCAAAGGAAGGAAAGAGCATTTCGATTTTTGATATCCAGCAGTCTTTTCGTAGGCTTGGCATTCCTACTCATATTGTTACAGACGATTTTGGAGACAGGCTTGGCAGGGTTAGATTTTGATTTCCTAACCAATTTTCCGTCATACAGGCCTGAAAATGCAGGAATCAATCCAACCATATGGGGCTCTCTATGGTTGATTACACTGACAATGCTCTTTGCCCTCCCCGCTGGAGTGGGAGCGGCTGTCTATCTAACAGAATTGGCCCCGGAAGGTTTTGTCAACCAGTTTCTTCGAAGGACTCTGCAGAACCTAGCAGCTGTCCCATCAATTATTTTCGGTTTAGTCGGGCTTTATGTCTTCAGTAGAATGTTCGGTTTTGGCCTGTCTCTGCTTACTGGTTCCCTTACTTTGGCAATGATGGTCTTGCCGATGATCGTTGTTACAACCGAGGAGGCCTTGTTAGCAGTCCCTAAATCGTTCAGAGATGCTGCACTAGGTGTTGGCGCTACAAAGTGGCAGGCTGTTAGGTATCATGTACTTCCCAATGCGATTCCAGGAATCTCAACTGGCGCCATTCTGTCCGTAGCAAGGGCATTAGGCGAAACTGCTCCGATCTTGTTTGTGGCCTCATTGTTCTCTAAAACAGCTCCGACAGGTATTATGGATGGATTTTTGGCGTTACCGTTGCAGATTTTCTATTGGACAAGAAATCCACAAGAATCATTTCACGATCTTGCGGCAAGCACAATTCTTGTCCTGCTGATACTGCTCTTAATTTTGAATTTGATAGCAATTTTCATCCGAAACAGGGCTGAGGCCAGGAGGTCATGGTAATGTCGAAAAAATATAGCAGGATAAAGGTACAAGACCTTACAATAAAGTACGGCGATAAGGCAGCAATCAAATCTGTGAGCATGGAAATAAATGAGAATGGAGTCACTGCATTCATCGGCCCCTCAGGCTGCGGAAAAAGTACGCTGCTAAGAGCATTTAACAGAATGAATGATGAAATTCCTACCTGTTCGATGACGGGTGAAATAGAATGGGATGGCAAAAATTTGCTTTCAGAAGATGTTGACCCCGTGTTATTGAGGAGAGCGGTTTCGATGGTGTTCCAGAAGCCGAATGTATTCCCCACATCGATCTATGAGAATGTCGCATTTGGTCTGAGAATCCAAGGCATAAGAGAGAAAGCAAAACTCGACGCGATAATTGAAGAAAGTCTGCATGACGCCTTTCTTTGGGACGAAGTAAAGGATCGTCTTGATGACGATGCATACTCACTTTCCGGAGGCCAACAACAGAGATTATGCATAGCTAGAGCGCTTGCGACCAAGCCTGCAATACTGTTGATGGACGAGCCCACATCCGCTCTCGATCCGATTGCAACTGCGAAAATCGAGGAATTGATCCAAGCACTCAGGGAAAAGGTGACAATCGTAATCGTGACTCATTCCATGAGCCAGGCTGCAAGAATTTCAGATCAAACTGTATTTTTGTATATAGGGGAGTTGATTGAATCAGGCCCTACGAAGAAGATATTCAGTGAGCCGGAGCACGAATTAACCGGCCAGTATATTACAGGAAGATTTGGATAGGTGAGAAAGATGCCACCAGTAAGAACAGGCTTAGATGATAGATTAGACCAATTGAGGGTCCAGCTCGTAGATGATGCAAATGAATTGATGAGGATATACGCCATATCAACCAAGTCTTTAGCAACGCTCAATCAGGAAAATATCGATCATGTGTTAGAGGCAAGAAATGAGGCAAGGAAAATTTTCTGGGAAAGAACCGGAGATATCCTCCTTGTGCTATCCCTAAATCAACCGATGATGGGCGATCTCAGAATGATTTCCACGTTTCTGAGGGGAACTGATGTAATAGAGCGTGGGATGAGGCATGCCAGAGATATATCTCAGACAACGGCACTTTTAGCTCGAGATTTAGCACTCGATAGCATCCCTCAAGAATTGTCCGTTCTTATCGGGTCAATGAATGACTCATTACTGGAAATGATTTCCAGTATATTCAACTCAATCGGTTCAAAATCGAGTTTGGACGTCCATCATATCTCAGATAAATGGGGGGAGATAAGCACAAGCTGGGAGGCCTGTCAGGATATTATATCCACTACACCCGGTACAATAATTGGAAGTAAGACGGGCCGATTGAATTTGTTCAGAGCCATATCTAGGATGGAAAGAACGGGCTACAATTTTGTTCGTTTTGCAGACCATTGGCACCATGCACTGAATAATGAGTGGATTTCTATTGAAGGCTAATCTATCTATTTTTCATGTCAGATCGTGTTCCTTGGTGGGCTCGGCAGGAATTGAACCTGCGATCTTCGCCATGTGAAGGCGACGTCATAACCCCTAGACCACGAGCCCTGTGGCCGTCTCCTGCCGCGACTTCCGATTAAGGCTAGTGGAATTGTATCAGACTTCCAAGCATGTGAAATACGCCATCTCCGAGCACAGGTACGAATGCGACTGGACATGTCGGTACTGAGGCAACGGCAGACATGGGCCGCTGCCGTGATAGCCGGGTTGATGTTCGTAGGCATATCCGCCTTGGCTTTGAGCGCCTTCGATATCGCTGGTGATCGCATAGGGGAAGGCGGGGAGATTGAGCCGATACCCGTGATTCTGTTCGACTCCCTGCAGCGTGATGGGATAGAATCAGAGATAATGGACGAGGAGGGCAGGATCAACACCTCTCTTCTCAGGGGCGGAGTCCTGATCATTGATCTGATGGCGCATGACTGCACCAATTGCCATGCGGTCCAGCACCATCTGGAGGATGAAATCCCCCGTTGGGAAGAGATGGAATCGGCCAGAGAATTGCATGTGATTGCGTATGGGGCGTGGTATGATGAGAGCTTGGAATACCTCAACACATCAGAGGGGGGCTACAAGGTACCAGGATTCCCGACTGGCCTTGGGAGCGTCCATGCAGCCATTCTCGAGAATGGGACGCTTTCCGACCCCGTTCGGCTTCTGACTACTGGCGGAACTGGATTGATACCCGCAGTTCTCGTCATCGATCACGAGGGATACATCATTGCAAGGGAGAATACCGGGACGCCCACTGACGGCTGGTCGTCCTTCGACTCCGCTGTGGAGACGGCTCTGACGGGAAATCAGTTTGAGATAGAATCTCTGAGGACGATCGGCATCGCCGAGGAGAAATCCTCAGCATCTGCAATTTTCGCCTTGGGGGTCTTCCTCTCGATCCTGGTCTTCTTTTCCCCCTGCGCATTCCCGGTCCTGCCAAGTTTCGTCACCTTCCAGATGACTCTGATGGCTTCTGAGGCTTCGACGGACTCACGCGAATCTCGGAGGATAAAGCCCCCGATTCTCGGACTCCTGAGCGGATTCGGAATGGTTTCGTTCTTCCTGGTAATCGGCATAATCGCGGCGATAATGGGGCGAGCGTTCGCTCTCAGTGGGATGATACGGATAATCGCTATCTTCGTCGCGTTCAGCCTCGCGGCTCTCGGCTTCCTCAATCTGATGGGTTGGACAAGCAACCTCTTCTCCTTCGTCCAGAGAGCCATAGACAGGCCATCCGACGGATCGAAAAAACGCTCTGCTGAGGCAAACACATTCCTCTATGGCGTCGGATACGCGGCTGCGAGCATCGATTGCACCGCAATTGCAGTGCTGCCGTTCGTCGTCTTCCTGGGGACGATGGGCGTCGAGGCTGTGTTCATGGGGCTGCTGGGCCTTGCGCTCGGCCTGATATTGCTCATGGTGATCATCGTATCTTTGGTGGGGTACGGCAATGCGGCGTTCGCATCCAGGATAAATCCCCTGACACAGTGGATCAAGGTCATCGGATCTTGGATGATGATATTCGCTGGAACGGTGCTGCTCGTCTTCCTCTTCAGCCCGGAGACGATCTCCTCTGTGATTCAGATGTAGCCTGATTCCACAGCGCTGCGATCGCATTCTTGAGCTCACTCGCTCAGCAGGGAATCCAGCAGCGAGGATGCGCCGATACGAAGATACTGGCTGTCTGTCACGGACAGCCCTTCCCCGGTCACGGCAGAAAGTAGCGCCTCTAGATCCTCGCTGGTCCGTATGCCGCCTGACAGCTTGACTCCTCGCAATTCACCGGTGACTGTCTGGTGACGATGGACCTCCCTCGCCAGCCAGCCGGCCGCCTCAATTGAACAAGCGCCCCTCCTCCCGGTGCACGATTTGACGAAATCAGCCCCGCCCATCAAGGCGATCCTGGCTGCGCCCATGGCCGATCTCTCGTCATGGAGGGGGGTTTCGAGTATCACCTTCAGGGTTAGCCCCTCCGAGGCTCTTCTGGCTGAGTCCATCAGCAACATCGAGTCCTCAAGCCCCATTCCGGGTTCCAGCACCACGTCTATCTCATCCGCCCCCGAATCGCGAGCCGCTCGAATTTCTTCGGATAGGGCGCTCGAATCACGTGTACCCGAGGGGAAGCCACCTGCCACGCAAGCCAATTTTATCCTGGGGTCGAGCATATCCCGTAGCCCGTCCAGTTGCTCAGAGAAGACGCAAATAGCAGCGGGAAGATGCTTGTTGGCACGCTCAACCAGTTGTTCGAGATCAGACTCACTAGCCTCTTTATCCAGAAGAGTCAGATCGAGGAGGGCGATTCGTTCAACTCCCTCCATGGCTCCTCGCGGGAGTCATGTGGCTTGAATCAGCCGTCAGGAGTGCATGGACTCGAACTCGGTCATCCATGCCACGAGGGCCTCCACGCTCGAAAGCTCCAGCGCATTGTACATGCTGGCGCGGATCCCCCCGACGCTCCTGTGCCCCTTCAGGCCCATCAGCCCCCTCTCCTCGGCGCCTTCGAGGAAGGCGGCCTCTAGACCATGGTCTGATATCCTCCAGGTGGCATTCATGACGGACCTCGAGGACTTCAGGGCATGCGGCGCCCAGAAGTCCGAGGAATCAAGACGGCCATACAACAGGGACGCCTTGGCGGCATTCCGATCTATGGCTGCTTGAACGCCCCCCTCCCTCTCGATCCAACCCAGTACCTCCTTCAGGACGAAAATCCCGTATGTGTTCGGGGTGTTGAACAGGCTTCCCTTCGACTCATGGACCTTGTAGTCCAGCATAGATGGAAGCCCCTCTCGTCCCTTCTTCAGGGCCCATGGCGAGAGTATGACCACGGTCACACCGCTTGGCCCGAGATTCTTCTGGGCGCCTGCGTAGACAACGTCATGCGCCGAGACGTCCAGGTGGGTCCCGGTGATGTCGGAACTGGCGTCAACCACCACCGGCCTCCCCCGGGAGTCCGGCATTTCGTGGAACTGCGTCCCATAGATCGTGTTGTTGGATGTATAGTGGATGTAGGACGCGTCCTCGCTTACAGAGTACTCCGAATGATCCGGGACCCTGGTGAAACCCTCTTCTGACCCATCCCATATGGCCCGAACTCCCCCCAACTTCCCGATCTCTGAGTAGGCCTTTTGGGACCAGGTCCCGGTGATGATTATCTCTGCATGCTCCCCCTGTTCGAGAAGGTTGAGCGCGGACATGTGGAATTGAAGGGACGCCCCCCCTTGGAGAAACAGCACGGAGTACTCGTCCGGAATTCGCAATAATCGCCTGAGACGCGCATCTGCCTCATCCACGATTGCCTGGAAGACCGGGCTTCTGTGCGATGTCTCCATCAGCCCGAGGCCACTCGACCCAAGCTCCTCGAGATTACTTTTGCACGACTTAATCACCTCGAGCGGGAGAACTCCCGGTCCAGCACCAAAGTTGTGTAGCCTTGTCATGATACGGCCTGAGCCACCCGGTCCTTGACAGCATCGCATCAACCGCATCCCGTGGAAGGGGTTCATGTCCCATGCATATCCCGATGAATCGTGCTCGAAGTGGGTTTGGTGATGCTCCAGGGGTCCAGGAGGGCCCACGAGGTTGCAATTCGGGCCGCGTGTGACTTGACCAATACCTCTGTGTCGATAAGGGAATTACGATCATTGGGCGATCTCATTAGCGGCGGACTTGATGCGGTTATACTGCCAGGCGGAGAATCCACCACCATGAGGATAGTCGGCGGAGAGGGCGGAACGGGGCTCCTCGGGCCGCTATACTCGATCATGAGGGAGAATAGGGAAATGCCGGTCCTAGCAACCTGCGCAGGAACCATCCTCCTCGCCGATCCCCAAGACGGGGGAGACCCGATTATCTCCGCCGAAGTGGATAGGAATGCGTGGGGGCGGCAGATTGACTCATTCATCGGCCCAGTGGCCGTTGAGAACGTGAACAACCCCCTCCAATGCGCATTCATCAGGGCCCCGCGCTTCACTGATGCCAGAAACTCATCAGTAATCGCAACCTTGGATGGAGAGCCTGTCGGCGTGAGGGAAAACAACAGGATCGCGCTGACATTCCATCCAGAACTCTCCGGGACGACGATTTTCCATGAGATGCTAATCGAGGCGGCTATGTCCGTGAAAAGGGGGGCCACTGCATGAGCGTGACCCTGAGGCTCCCCACAATCCCGGCTTTGTTCGACGCCCCCGAGGTCGAAGAAGCCGAGGGGTGCATACAGTGCCAAATGGGGTCAAAGCTAGTCCTGTTCATCACCGGGAAATGCCATTGGAGGTGTGACTACTGCCCTCTCTCGGAGAATCGTCGTGAAGCAGAGATGATGTTTGCCAATGAGCGCCCCTGCACCTCGTTCGACGAGGTAATCGAGGAGGCCAGGGCGATGAACGCAACGGGAGCGGGAATCACCGGCGGCGACCCGTTGATGGACAGGGAACACACCCTGGAAGGAATCCGCAGACTCAGGCAGGAATTCGGTCCTTCGTTTCACATGCACATGTACACGAGCATCCCGTTCAAACCTGAATACGCGAGAGAGTTTGCCGAAGCCGGACTCGACGAGATACGATTCCACCTCCTTGATTTAGATGCGAAGAAATACAGCACTGTGATCTCAGCATGCTCCGCTCAGGGAATAGAAACCGGCATCGAGATCCCCTGTGAGCCTGATCAAGAGAAAGAGCTGATGGATGCACTGGAAGAGATGAGGGACATGGATATCCAATTCCTCAATCTGAATGAACTTGAGATCACCGTAGGCAATCACGGTAACATGGAAGTTAGGGGATTCAACCTCTCCGACGAGATAACTGCAGGGGCAGCTGGTTCCGCGGAGTTAGCCATAAACATGCGCGACAGAGTCGCCGCTGCAGCCCTAGGGAAGCCAGACCCCATTGACGGCGTTGTGCGCGAGCCATATGGTTTCCATCTGAAATTCTGCACAGCGGTCTACAAGGATGCGGGACAACTCAGAAACAGGTTCCTCAGACGCGGGGAGGCCACTATCGCCCCTCATGAATTATTGACAGAGGATGGAACATTGATCTTCGGAGTGATCGAATGCGACAATGAAGTGGCAGAGGGATACATGGATGAAATCATTCGGGAAACAGGCTTACCTCGAAGATTTTTGTATCATGATTCTGAGAGGGGCCGAATAGAAATCCCCCTTTCCACAGCGGAGGAAATCAGCGATTCTGTCGAGGCTCCTGTAGCATTTGTCGAGGTTCACCCCACACATGAACGTCTTGAAATGACGTTCGTCTATCTCAATAGCACTAATCTGGACAATTGAAATTAAGAGCCATGAGAGAAAGGGATTCTCGATGCCGGTAAGAACCATCGATCAAGAGGCATCTCCCGTAGATCCCTACCGGAGACTTTCAGCCTCACAAGTGATCGCTTACAAGAACTGTCCGAGATACTGGTACTACGGTTGGGAGCGTCGTTTGAAGACCCCGCTGCCTCCACAAATAATCCGCGGAAATGCTGCAGAGGCGTGCATCTGCAGAGTCATGCGCGACTCGCCGTCACTGCAGCTCGCAGAGGATACAGACATGATGTCCACCCCTCTGAATGAGGATGGGGTGCCTGAATGGGACGATCCATCCAATTGGCCCGGTCCGAGAATCAAGCCGGTTGACAGTTCTCTCCGGCCTTCGGACATGGACTCATTGAGAATCTGGGCCCATGCGCGAGCTCATACACACTTCCAGCGATGCTGGGATGAGGCATGCGAAGACTGGGCAGCAAATCCGAACAAGAGAGGTTCGGTTGAAGATGCAGACCCGGAACAATGCCTCTCAATGGTGCTCAGGGGCATAGATCTACATTTGGAGGAAGTCGAGGATTGCCTAAACTCAGATGATGTGGATGTGGATGCATGGCGCTTAGGAAAATCTAGGCCTGTCTGGCCTGCTCCGGATGGATTTCCCCGTGATTGGGGCGAGCCCAACCATGCAGCTTCTGATATCGGACTAGATATGCATGTAGTGGAAGCATGGGAGATAGCAAGGCCATGGTTCGTTGACCCGGATGCGGCATCATTCACTCAGACCTCGACACACCCAAAGGGGTGGTTCCAAGGGGAATACGACCTTGTCTACAGATGGGGTGGAACTACACGTATTATCGATATCAAGGCCTCAGTTGGAAGAGGAGACAGGTCCCACGGTTATCTGGATCAACTGAGGATGTATGGGTGGCTCTGGTGGGCCACCCATGAGCGTAAAGAAACCGTAACAGGCCTTGCAATCTGGTATTTGGGCGCCGGAGATCCAAAACAAGTTGTCACACCTGTTACAGAAGAGATGGAATCAATGGATAGAGATCTTTTCGAGTTGTATTTGAAGATACGCGAGAACAACCCATCCATCGAAGAATGCCCTGCAGAGCCAGCGCCTCTTCGGAGATTCAATGATGGAGGCATCCCTGATGACGAAGCAATCGAATCGGATGTTAGAGCAAGATGCAACAGGTGTGAGTATGCAGATTTCTGCGAAGGCTCAAACCAAGAGCCAAATTTGATTCACATGGAAACCATCCAGCGTTTTGGCCACACTTGGAACATCACGCCTCTAAATGAGATCAGAACTCGCTTTTCCGCAGTCGGGGAGGTATCAAGGCTAAGTGGGCCAGATTTGAATGAAGATGGAACTGTCGATGTCAGGTTCACCCTTGTAGATGGTTGGGATAGAGCCTCAATCCGACCACATCGAATGGGCGGCCCAAAAAGAGTAACAAGATCCATCAAGGAAGGTTCCAAGGTACGCGTGGATAATGCGATACCTTCCCTTTGGAAAGGACAATTGAACCTTGATCTCGATGAGACGTCATCTATATCCTCTGCAGAACAAGGTGATGAGGCGGCTGTAGTCGATATAGAGACCAGAGTCTCCGTTGTAGGGAGGGTCTGGTCGGTTGATGCATATCCCGACGGAGTTTCAGTTAGCAGGTGGGCCATCACACTAATCGATGCCTCTGGATCCGCTTCCACCGTCGCTTTCAAGCAATTCATCCCAACATCAGCCGCCTCGATATCCAGAGGCGATGTTGTCGGGATATTGAACGGGGAAGTCGGAGAATGGGCTGGAAGACCTCAAATCAAGATGGGCCCGGGAACAAGGGTCGTGATCATCGAAGAGTGAGAAGAACGATGAAGGAACTGATTTTTGGCGCCGAGAGAGGGATTTGAACCCCCGCGTCCAAGGGACAGTGGATTTCGAATCCACCGCAATACCGGGCTATGCGATCTCGGCAGCGCTCGACCGTCCTGCGAATCAGACATAAGCCTGTTCAGGTGCAGCCCTACCATGCGCGTCACGGTGAGCCATCAAAATCAAGACCATGTGGTGGAGATTCAAGCCCCTGCGACCATCTTGGATGTGCTCAATGAATTAGGCATACACGCATCAACTGTTCTAGCAGTGTACGATGAAACGATAGTTCCTCATAATTCCATGATTGAGGGGGATATAGCACTCGAATTAATCATAGTCTCATCGGGTGGCTGAACAATCATCCCAGAGTCAGGGTCCCATCGAAAATCGCCCCATCATCGAAGTTCACAGGTTCCAAATCTTGAAAAAAAGCTCTGGCACGGCCAATTAGACGCCCTCTGACACCATCCCATTCAACATACGAGCCTTCCCACAAACCCAGGACGGGAATCGCCTCATGCTGATGGTACTCGGATATCCTCTGCCGTCGGCTTTCTCCGAAGTGATCATACCTCTGGCCTTCTGAGTGGAACGTAATTTTCCCCGGATAATAATGAGGATTTATTTGGAAGGGAACTATGCCAAGTGCCTCATAGGATGGCGGCATCACAATCGGCATGTCATTGGTAGTCATCATCGTTGGACAAGCGACATTACTACCAGCACTGACCCCCAGATACGGTATTCCTTGTTTGACAACGTCCCTCAGTGCATCAATCAACCCATATTTGTGCAGATCCATGTTCAGCAGGAATGAATTACCCCCGCCCATGTACACTCCGTCAGCGGCCAGTATCTGCTCAACGCCGCAATCCAAATCCAAACCATGGAATCTTGCTCCCATTGGTCCGAGAGACTCCTTCAAACGTGCAGTTCGCCGTTCATGATCATGTGTTGCGAGTGGTATGAACACCACATTTTCTGAATCTCTAAAGTGATTCGAAATCAGATCCCTATATCTCAATCGGCGTTCTTCTGTTCCAATTCCGCCGCTCCCCAGCAGGACTCTCATAAGATCACTCAGACGTATAAATCGCCATAGCCATGCTCGCCTGACAATTCCGCAATAGCCGCCTCGGATATCCCGACGCTCTCCAGTAACCTTGAGGCAATCGCCTGCGTCCTATCAAGATCCATCCCTATCTTCAATCCAAATTTATCCTGGACGAACATGGATAGCCTTTCTGCTGCTCTGGCATCTGTGGCGCCACCAATGGTGTCTGCAACAAGGCCAATCGCTTCTACCTCGTGTAGCGGGGCAAGAGAAACCAATAGGCCTGCTAGGCCTATCATCCCTGATTCCGGTTGACCCGTCCTAACCTCGATTCCAAGTTGCTCCATCGATTCCCTAGTCCCTTCCTCCGAGCAAACAACGTGGATGCCTTGAGCCTCCGGGCCCATTGTAAGACCAGCTAAAACATACAGCCGTGAGCCACTATGCTCCTTTATGAAATCGAGAATCGACTCCGCCACTTCATGCTGGCCTGTTGCAGTGGTTGGCTGGGCATCCGAGCCGATACAGAGAAACGTCTGAGAGTCGATATTTACAGAATGAATTGAGAGATGTGGGGGGCGAAGAAGGCCTTCTGAATCAAGAGTTGCGTGTGGCGGCATATCTGGATGAAGAATCCTGGCTATTATCTTGGAATCATATGACGCCACTAAACCATCAACTACGAGCTTACCTACATTTCCAATCCCTGGAACTGCCTCGATGATGGCTTCATGAGGGGGGACGTCGGAAATGTACTGGATTTTTGTCCGCCTCATTCTTCCTCATCACCTTCTTTTCTTGGAGTAGGGAGATTTTTCACCCATTCTTCTGAGCCCCAGCCCTCTCTCTGCCTTCGCCTATGCCCCTGGGGGTCTTCTGGAGAGAAACGGAGAGGTGCTACCGCAACTCTCATTTCGCCGCAAGCGCATTCTCTGGAGAATCCGTATGACAAGCATGCGGGGCATCGTTGTAACCTAGTTCTAGCCATGAACGCAGTTTTAGCCCTCGCACCGGGTTCATGAAGTATTGCGGGCATCAGACGCGCTCAGCCGTGAAATTGCCATCATATGCTTCCATCGCAGACTCTGCTGCTTTGATACAAGCATTCCACGCTGATTCGGCAGAGTCGTAGTCTGGCCCTTCCACCTCGACCCTGTAATTCGGTGCCCCATCATAGTGGCACGTTAGTACGACTTCATCCATGCCCTCTACACTGGCTTCGGCCCTTTCAAGCACCTCTTGGATGCCTGCAACACCTTCGCTAGACCATATTTCCACATGGAAATTTCCCTTGAGATGAACTGATTCAGGAACGATGTTCTCGACAGCGAGCTCTACTACGGTAGCAATCCATTTGCCCTTGAAACCTGCATTCTCCAAGGCGCTCGAATCGGCTGCGGCCTCCTCGAGAGCCCCGTATAACGATCCAAAAGATTCCATCAGATCATCCGAAGTGGAACCCAATTCTTCTTCGGTCCAACCAACTCTATCAGATGCGACCTTCATTATTTGTCCCGCTCGCTGTTCATTCTTCCAGAACTGGAGAGCATCCCGACGACGTTCCTCGGAGACTGATTTAATCGAAAGATCGATCCTACCGCGATCAGGTTTCACACCTATCGCCTTAGCAACGACTCGTTGGCCTTCTCTCAGGTGAGATCTGACGGATTTCACCCATCCAGCCGCGACTTCTCCTATGAATACGAACCCTTCCGCACCGTCCATCCCATCTATCTCCAGATAGGCGCCCTTGTCGCT
>Ga0310343_10000243_pt1 | contig 25525 bp, 26 predicted proteins | sample HC15DNA2025_MG_FD_203519 | JGI IMG/M metagenome (GOLD analysis project Ga0310343, IMG submission 203519) | Marine microbial communities from station ALOHA, North Pacific Subtropical Gyre - HC15-DNA-20-25_MG | ecosystem: Environmental > Aquatic > Marine > Oceanic | place: Pacific Ocean: North...
CAGATGAAAAAAAACCAATCACTAAACTAGAAAAACTTAAAGAAAAAAAAATTTCTGGTTTAAGATTATTCCCTAATAGTGTTTTTTCAAATTTATCTAATCAAAATGAAATTTGGTCAAAATCAGGCGAGATGAATATTTTAATTAGCTGTCAACCGTATTCTTCTGAAGAAAGTTTCTACGAAAAAGAATTCATAAATATTGTCGAAAATAATCCCCAAACAACTATTATTATTGAACACTTAGGAGGCATTGGTATAAATGGATCACTAAAAAGTTTCAATAAATTCCTAGACATTGCGCAATATCCAAATATATATATTAAAGTTCCAGGTTTGGGAGAAGTTTTAGATAGGCCTAAAATATTGAAACCCGAATTTTCTTTTCAAAAAAATTCTGAGTATTTTGGACGAACTTTAGAAGCGTTTGGTTCGGATAGGATGATGTGGGGAAGTGATTACCCTCCAAGTGCAGGAAGAGAAGGGTATTATAATACAATTTTAGGCATTACAGACAACCCAATATTTTCAGAAATGGACGTCAAAAATATTATGGGATTAACAGCAAAAAAGTTGTTAAGTTTATAATGACAAATTTTCGCTTTCAATAAGTAACGAAAAGATATATATTCTCGAGTAAAATATAAATATATCATTTTTTATTATCATGAATTTTAAACCTGTAAATAAACTTCCAAACATGGAAGACATCTCTTCTGAAATTATACAGAACAGAAATCGCATACTATATGAATTAGGATCTTTCATAAATTTATATGGATATGATCAAGTTGAAACACCTATAATTGAAGAAACTGAATTATTCATTAGAAAATCTGGCGGGGAATTGTCTAATAAGTTGTACTCCTTTGTCGAACCAGGAGGTAATAATGTAAGCCTTCGTCCTGAAATCACATCAGGTTTAGTCAGAACAGCAAATCAAAAAATTAATACTTCTAAAAATCTTAGATTTTATTACAGTGGGCCAGTTTTTCGTTACTCCCCGCCAGATGGAATATATGCTAATAAATCAAGGCAATATACACAATTTGGAGCAGAACTTTTCGGTTCAAAGTCTATACATTCTGATGCAGAAATTTTATCTATTGCCATAAAAGGCCTTAATAAAATTGGTATAAAAAATCCAAAGATTTGTATATTTAATATGAAAATAATTAATGAAATTCTTTCAATTTTTAATATTTCAGATAGAGGTAGATTATTTTTAATTAAGAATGTCGAAATTATAAAAAGGTTACCAAATAAAGAAATTTTAAATAAAGCAAAATCTATAGGAATAATAAAAAATAATAAAATTGAGAAAAATAAAACACACTCTAAAGATTCTGTTAATGGCCTGGTTGGTCGAAGAACAAAAGCTGATATTCTAAGTAGGATTAAATTGAAAGAAACTTTTTTTGACGAAAAAGAAAGATTTCTATCAGCTCTAAAGTTTGTAAAAAAAGTGTATGCAATATCTGGAACTCCTGATAAATCATTAAGCAAATTCACAAAATTAATAAATAATTATGATGAAGAGTTTAAAGTATTCTCTAATTACTTTACAGACCTTCTTGACGCATTAAAGATTGAGAAAATAAATATTTCAAATATCATTTTTGACTTTGGTCTGTCTAAAAGTATCTCATATTATAATGGATTAATTTTTGACATTTTTGTTAATGATAAGTCTTTTGACTCTATTGCTAGTGGTGGAAGATATGATGATCTTAATAAAATTTTAGGTTATAAAAATAATTTACCCGCTCTTGGATTTGCATATAATATTGATGAAATAATAAAAATACTCAAAATTGAAGAAGAAAAAGTTTCAGAAAAAATTTTAATACAAACCAATGATAATAATATTAAAGAAATAATAAATAAAGCTAACACAGCTAGGGAATCGGGTCGTAGATCATATGTGGAGTATATAGACTGATTATGGCAAATTTACGAATAGCAATCCCTTCTACCGGAGCATTATATGAAGACTCCATAAATTTTTTGGAGAAGAAAAATCTAAAAATCAATAGGTTGAATTCAAGAAAATATACTGCTGACATACCCTCATTAAGTAATGTTCGTGTCCTTTTCCAGAGACAATCGGATATTACTATGGAGTTAGACAACGATAGTGCAGATATTGGAATTGTTGGACTAGATAGATATTATGAATCAAGATTAGAAAAAGGTAGTCTTGAAATTATGGATAAAAACTTAGGTTTCGGTCACTCAAAATTAGTAATTGCCATTCCGAACTCTTGGATAGATGTCAAGTCTATGTTTGACCTTGCAGATGTATCTCTCGAGTTTAGGAAAAAGGGCAGAAATATGCGAATCGCAACAAAATATCCAAGATTAGTAAATCGTTTCTTGTATACAAGTGATGTAAATTTTATTGACATTGTTCATATTTCTGGAGGTTTAGAGGCTGCTCCTATAATGGGATATGCAGATATAATAGCTGATATAACCGCTACCGGTACTACTTTACGAGAGAATGACTTAAGAATAATTGATGACGGAGTAATAATTGAATCTCAAGCTATAATGATTTGTAATTATGATTCAATCTTGGCTGATGATGAAAAAATTAAAATTTTTCATACTTTATACGAAAGAATTACAAATAAATCTTCAAAAGCTTTCGTTGGTAAAATAAGAAATAAGAAAGTCTAATTATTATGAAATATATAACTAAACTAAAAGACGCTATTGCTTTTTTTGAAGATGAGAGAGTAATAAACAACAATAATATTCTTTCGGATGGAAATGGTTTATTTCCAAAAAAATATTTACCGTCTTATTTTGTAAAAAAAATTGATGAAATAGTTAAGAAAGAGGGAGATGAAGGCCTAAGAAGAATTTCTACCCACTTAGATAATAATAATCTATTTGATTTTGAAATACCAAAAAATGAAATCATAAAATCTATAAAATCATTAAATAAAGACGAACTAAGGGCAATAAGCAAGGCTATAGAAAGGGTAACTGATTATCAAAAAAAATTATTGATCAATACTTGGATGAATGAAGATCAAACAATTGGAGAAAAAATTATTCCGATGGAATCATCTTTAGCTTATGTTCCATCGGGCACTGCTCCATTGATATCCACTGCAATAATGACTATTGTGCCCGCAAAAGTAGCAGGTGTTAAAAATATTTATGTAACTACTCCTGCTGATGAAAATTCAAAAGTATCTGAAAAAATTCTTGCTGCTTCTTATTTGTCTGGGGCTGATCGAATATTCAAGATAGGTGGGGCACAGGCAATTTCTGCTTTTGCTCATGGGACTGAACTTATTCCAAAAGTAGATATTATTTGTGGCCCTGGAAATCTTTGGGTAACTGCTGCAAAAAAACATGTTTATGGCGATGTTGGGATTGATGGATTATATGGCCCAACTGAAACCTTGGTCATCATTGATGAAAATTCTGACCCAGATTATGCTGCAGCCGACCTCATAGCTCAGGCTGAGCATGATGTAAGTGCTATGCCAATATTAATATCTAATTCAGAGATAGCAATAAACAATGTTAATAAATCGATAAAAAATCAGGTTAGAAATTTAGAAAGAAGTTCAATAATTAAGAAATCTTTTGAGAACAGGGGGGTAACAATTTATCTGCGTAACTTAGATGATATAGTTACTATCACAAATTATATTGCCCCTGAACATTTATGTATAGCAACAAAAAAACCAGAAAAAATATTTAACAAAATTACAAACGCCGGGGCAATTTTTATGGGGGAATGGTCTGCCGAAGTAATGGCAGATTATATTGCAGGCCCTTCACATGTTATGCCTACCTCAGGAACTGCTAAATTCTCATCATCTTTATCTGTTCGGAATTTTCTGAAATATGTACCTGTTCTAAACTTCAAAGAATCTACTTTTAGTAAATTAGCTATAGATGCTGAACTTATTGCACAAATGGAAAACTTGAGCGGACACGCAAATGCTGCAAAAATAAGAATTGAAAAGTCCAATGGATAATATATCAAAAAAAATAAGAAAACATCTAAGAATTGTTAAGACTTATGAAGGTGTTGATTCTAATACAAATTTGTCAAAAAAATCTGGAATACCAACAAAAAATCTTATTCGGCTAAACGCTAATGAAAATCCTTATGGAACGATTAGTGAAGTTAAGAATTCTCTTCAAGGTATTGCCCTTCACGAATACCCAGATCCAGAACAAAAAACTATACGCAAAGCCATTTCAGAATATGTTAACCTTCCTGATAATTTAATTATTGCAGGAGCTGGTGGTGATGAAATAATTGATCTTATACTAAGATTATTCATTAATGAAAAAGATGAAGTTATTGATTGTATTCCTACTTTTGGCATGTATAATTTTGCTGCAAAACTATCAAATTCTTCCATTGTCTCAATTCCTAGAAATAATAACTGGGAATTAGATATAAAAAAAATAATATCTAAAATAACCGATAAAACAAAAGTGATTTTTATAGCATCTCCCAATAATCCAACTGGGAATTTGGCTCAAGAAGATCAAATAATTGACCTCCTTGAAACTGGAATAATTGTATGTTTAGATGAAACTTACTTTGAATTTTCAAATTTTTCTTTTTTACACCTATTATCTAAATATAACAATTTAATTATTATTAGATCTTTTAGTAAATGGGCTGGCATAGCTGGTCTAAGAGTAGGATATGCAATTAGTTCTGAAATAATTACTAAACATCTTATGGATATTAAGCAACCTTATAACATAAATGTTGCAGCAGAAAACGCAGTAATACAAACACTAAATTATAAGGATAAATTGTTTGAAAATGTAAAAAAACTCATGGACGAAAAAATAAGATTAGAAGAGCACATAAAAGGATGTCAAAACATTACATCCTTTCCATCCCAAGCTAATTTTATCCTCTGTAAATTTTCAGGATTCAGTAGTGAAAAAATTTATGACATTTTTGCCGCTGAAGGTATATTTACAAGAAAGTTTGATCAAAAAATGCTTGAAAATTGTATAAGAATAAGTGCCGGTACACCAGAGCAAACAGATAAAGTAATAAGTGTGATAAATAAAATTGAAAAAAGTAATTATATCTAATGAACAAATCAACGAATCGAAAAGCAAAAATTTCTCGAGAAACCTCTGAAAGTAATATATCTGTATCTATAAATTTAGACGGTACTGGTAAATCTAGTATTGATACTCCTCTTGGATTTTTCAAACATATGTTAAATCAAATTTCTAGTCATGGATTAATAGATCTAGATATTTCTGCAAATGGAGATCTTGAAACAGGCACACACCATACTATTGAAGATACTGCGATAGCATTAGGAAGAGCAATTGATTCTGCCCTAGGAGACAGAAAAGGTATAATTCGCATGTCCAACAAAATTTGCCCGCTTGATGAATCATTATCTCAAGTAGTTATTGATCTTTCAGGAAGAGGTTATTCAGTTGTAGATATGATGTTGCCTAATAATATTGGAGAATTCCCAACTGATATGGTTAGACATTTTTTTGAAACTCTAGCTGTAGAAGGTAGATTTTGTTTGCACCTAAGTGTTATTAAGGGTGAAAATGAGCACCACATTATCGAATCGGCTTTTAAAGCTTTTGCTAGGGCGTTACGAGAAGCTTCTACAATAGACCCAAGATTACCAAACATTATACCTAGTAGTAAGGGTACTCTTACAAAGTAGTTGTATTACTTATAATTTCATAACTATATGTTTCAATAATAGGATTTGTAATTATATTGTCGCAAATATTTTCAATTATTTTAACAACTTCTTTTTCTTCATCACTATTTATTTTTATCTCAAAATATTTCCCACTTCTAAGAGAATCTATTTGCTTGTGATCTAACCTGTGAAGAGCCTCTAGAATTGTTTGACCTTCTGGGTCATTCACGGTAGATTTTAGTTTTACTTGTACTTTTACTAAAAACATGACTAATAAAGATTATACCTTATCGTTTGAGGCCCTCTATCTTGATATTCATCTATAAATAACTTGATTTTTTCTATATCAACATTATCAAGTAATAGATGGTGCCTCCATGCAGTAATAGCTATTTTTTTTGGCATATAAGAATGAGGTGACATAATGTATTGTGCAGAATCAATAGGAATTATATCTTTCAACTCACTAACTATCTCTGGACATTCTTCTGGACAATAGTAATGCAAACCTATTCCACCTACTTCTAGGTTTTGAATCAATATTTCAGGAATTATTTCATAATCATAAATTCCCCAGCGAGCTGGAGAAGGTATTCCAAATGGAGTCTCTGGAGCATTCCAGTGCGGTCCAGAAGTCGGAGGATTAGTCGAATATTCTCCCTGATACCCAACCCCTGTTTCTAGTTCTTTTCTTCCGTCATTTGGATCTAACGGCAAATGACCAGAAGTATTTATGCCTTTAGGATTAGAATTATTAGAATTTGTATTAGGAGACAAAACTAATGAAGCAATAAATAAGATTGCTAACAAAATACCAAAAAACATAATAATTGATCTTTTCTTACGAGCTCTATTTTTACTTCTCTCCCTTCTTTCTTCTCTTATTTGAGCCTTTGACATTCCACGTCTTTCAGGGGGGCGGGTAGAAGCCTTTCTATTCTCTTTCATTAATTACCTATTTCTAACTAGTAAGTCTCTTAAAAGATTCCAAATATCTTTTTTTTGTATCATTTATTATTTTATTTGGGATTTTCGGAGGAGGATATGTCAAATCCCAGTTAGATTTTAACAGCCATTCTCTCAAAAATTGTTTATCAAATGCTGGAGGAAATTTACCCACAACATAATCATCTTTATCCCAATACCTACTTGAATCTGGAGTCAATAATTCATCAATTAATATAACTTCATCATCTAAAATTCCAAATTCAAATTTTGTGTCAACTAATATCATACCTTTTTCTTTTGATAAATCATGTGCAAAATTATAAATTTCTATACTTTTTTTTTCTAAAAACTTATACATTTCATGCCCAACTAAATTTTTCCCATCTTTTTCTGATAATGGAACATCATGGCCAGTTTCTGCTTTTGTAGAGGGAGTAAAAATAGGGTGATCGAATTTTTCTGCTGGAGAAAGTTTCTTATTAATATGCTTCCCATTTATTGTATTATTATTTTTATACTCGCTCCATGCAGAACCTGCTATGTATCCACGAACAATACATTCTATATCTAGCCTTTTTGCCTTTTTTACAATCATTGATCTTTTTTTTATATCTCTATCAATATGATTTTCGAATAAATTCATATCTATATCTTCTCTGTTTTTTAGATCATCTACACTACATACAAAGTGATTTGGAATAATATGTTTAGTTTTTTCTAGCCAGAATTTTGACATTAAATTTAGGATCTCACCCTTACCAGGAACAGCCTCATTCATTACAACATCAAAAGCTGAAATTCTATCAGTTGACACCATCATAATATATTCATCATTAATAAAATAAGTATCTCGAACTTTTCCTGAATAAAGATGATTAGGAAGATCGGTTTTTACTACTATTGAACCCAAAATTATCTTATTCCTAAACGATTATATATTTCATTTACATGTTCAAGATAAAAATTATAATCAAATAAACTATTTAATTCATCCTTATCGATAACAGAAAGTACTTTTCTATCTTTTAGTAATAAATCTCTGAAATCTAAGTTCTTATCCCAAGTTTCCATAGAGTGTCTTTGAACAATATCATAGGCATCATCCCTATCTAATCCATTTTCAACTAATTTCAACATTACTCTTGGAGAAAAAACCAGTCCGCGATTTGACTCAAGATTTTCTAGCATTCGATCGGGATATACAACCATATCCTTAATAATTCCAATGGTCAGGTGCAAAATATAGTCTAATGCAATTGAAGAGTCGGGTAATATTAGTCTTTCAGCAGAAGAATGAGAAATATCTCTTTCATGCCATAAAGAAACATTTTCAAGAGCTGTGATAGAATGCCCCCTAATTAATCTAGATAATCCGCAAATTCTTTCTGATAATTCAGGGTTTCTTTTATGTGGCATAGATGATGACCCTTTAGTTACATATCCAGGGGTGCCAAATGGCTCTTCTAATTCTCTTACTTCTGTACGCTGCAAGCCTCTTATCTCAGTAGCAATTTTTTCTAGTGAAGCGGCAATTAATGCTAGAACTTGAATATATTCTGCGTGTCTATCTCTTTGTATTACTTGGTTTGTTATTGGATCTATGGAAATCCCAAGTTTTTCACATACTTTTTCCTCAATATCTGGCGGAATTGAAGAAAAATTTCCTACCGGTCCAGAAAGCATGCCTACTGAAACTCTACCTTTTACAGATTCTAAACGTAACTTGTGTCTTTTAAATTCTGCATACCAAAGAGCTAGCTTCAAACCAAAACTCATGGGTTCTGCATGTATACCATGAGATCTACCTATACAAGGAGTATTCTTAAATTCAATAGCTCTTTTTCTAAGATTGCTTAAGAGATTATCAATAAGATTAAGAATTATTTCTGTAGATTGAGTTAATTGAAGGCTCAAAGCAGTATCTTTTATGTCATTAGATGTGAGCCCATGATGAATCCATCTTTTTTCAACGCCTAAAGATTCCCCAACAGAACGCGTAAATGAAACAATATCATGCTTTGTTTCAGCAAAAAAGTTTTCATAAATTTCTCTACTAAACTTTGCTTTTCTAATCTTTTTTATATCTTTTGAACTAATAACTCCTTTTTCATGCCAAGCCTCTGAAGCTGCGATTTCAATCTGAAGCCATAAATCAAACATATTGTCATCAGACCACACTTTATCCATCTCTTCACGGGAATATCTAGGAATCATTTTTTTTCTCCAAAAGTTTTTATATCACTTCTTAATTATCTACATTACAAATTACAATAAAATAAGTTATTTGTCATTTATAGCTCTTTTTCCGATATCTTTTCTATAAAAAGAATTTTTAAAACTAATTTTTTTAATACCTTTGTATGAGTGTTTTATCGCCTCTTCCATACTGGATCCTTCTCCTACAACTCCGATTACTCTTCCCCCATTAGTAAATATTTTTTTGTCCACTTTTTTTGTGCCAGAGTGGATAATATTATAATCTCTTGCATTTTCTAGTCCACTGATCAATTTACCTGTTTCATAATCTCCTGGATAACCATCTGCTGTCATCATGACAAAGCAAAAATTTTTATTGTTCCAAACAACTTTATTTGGGTCAAAATGGTTTTTTGAAATATCCATGCAAATTTCGAATAAATCAGAATCAAGCTTAGACATCAAAATCTGTGTTTCAGGGTCTCCAAATCTGCAGTTATACTCAATAACCTGTGGACCAGTTTTTGTAACCATTATGCCTATATAAAGCAATCCTGAATAACTGGAGTTTTCTAATGCTAAAGCGTTTATAGTAGGGTATAGAATTTCATCTTTAATTTTATCTTCTAATTTTTTATCCCAAAACTCTGGAGGCGAATATGCCCCCACGCCACCAGTATTAGGACCTTTATCATTTTCAAAAATCCGCTTATAATCACAAACAGCTGCCAATTCAGAGGAGTTATCACCATCAACGAAAGCAAAAACACTAACTTCCGGACCAAAAATTCTGTCTGAAATAAGAAGTTTAGAATTATGTGAACCAAAAATTTTTTTTTCTATTATAGCTTCAATAGTTTTGTTAATTTCGTCTTCTGTCTTTGGAAGAAAAACTCCTTTTCCTCCAGCTAAACCATCTGCCTTCAAGACCAAATCATTAGGATTGAAATTTCGTGCGTAATTTTGCGCCAATTCAGACTTTTCAAAAACTTCAGATTTTGGACAAGGGATATTATATTTTTTCATAAGTTTATATGCCCATATTTTTGAACCTTCAATTCTTGAAGCATTCTTTGAAGGACCAAAAATATTTAAACCTTTTTTCTTAAACTTATCTACTATACCATCTACTAAAGGTTGTTCAGGTCCAACGATTGTAAGGTCAATATTTTCAGTCGAAACAAAACTAATCAAATCATCCAAATTTGATAAATCAATATTTACATTAAAAATATTTAATTTAGCATTAGAAATACCTCCATTACCGGGACAAACAAAAGTTTTATAAATATTATTACTGCTAGAAATTTTTTTTACTAGGGCATGTTCTCGTCCACCTGAACCTAAAATAAGAATGTTGTTTTTTCTATTGATCATTTATATCTCCTGAGAAATTTCTATCAAATTACCATCTGGATCTCTTATATATACTGATAAAATTTCTCCTTCTGCACCATTTCTTTTTACTGGCCCATCTTCTATTTTAATTTCATTAGCAATTAAATAATCAATCCAATCGTATACAGAAGTATTAGATAAAAAGCATATATCAGTAGAGCCTGAAGTTGGTTTTTTTGCATGAGGTTTATGTTTATTGCCAACTGAATGAATATTAATTTTTTGGTTTCCAAAAGCAAAAGAAATCCTTTTTGTATTATCATTTTCAGCAGTATAAAAACTTAATTTCATGTTGAGGACATCTTTGTAAAACTTAACTGTTTTATCGATGTTTTCAACTGTAAGAACTATGTGGTCAATAGACTTAACAGAAATATTTTTATTAATTATTCCCACTCTATAGTTCCAGGTGGTTTACTGGTAATATCATATACAACTCTATTAACATCATTTACCTCATTAACAATTCGGTTTGAAATTTTTCCTAATAGATCATATGGTAACTTACTCCAATCTGCAGTCATAGCATCTTGACTATCGACTGACCTTATTGCTATAACGTATTGATAGGTTCTTTTGTCGCCCATAACTCCAACTGTCTGAGTATTTGTCAGAACTGCAAAAGATTGCCATACTTTTTCATATAAGCCAGCAGATTTGATTTCGTTCACAATAATCCAGTCTGATTCTCTGAGGATTTCAAGTTTTTTTTCTGTTATCTCTCCAATAATTCTAATAGCTAGGCCGGGGCCAGGGAATGGTTGTCTATAAATATTTTGTTTAGATAATCCTAATTCAATTCCAGCTAACCTAACCTCATCTTTGAATAAATACCTAAGTGGTTCAATCAATTTTAATTTCATTTTTTCTGGCAAACCGCCAACATTATGATGAGTCTTAATTTTGTGAGCTTGACCTGTTTCGTTACTTGTAGATTCTATTACATCAGGATATAAAGTGCCCTGAGCAAGATAATCTACAGTTCCTATTTTTTCAGCTACTTCTTCAAAAATATTAATAAATTCAGTTCCTATAATTTTTCTTTTTTCTTCTGGATCTATAATATTTTTCAACGATTTCAAAAACCTTTTTCTCCCCTCATAAAAAATAACCTTAGCACCAATGTTTTTTGTAAAAATATCTCTAATTCTTTCCACTTCACCTTTTCTCATCAGTCCATTGTCTACAAATATACAAGTTAGATTTTCTCCTATTGCCTTATGAATTAAAGCCGCGGTAACAGTTGAATCAACACCTCCGGATAAAGCACAAATAACTTTATCGTTTCCTATCCTTTGTTTAATATTTTTAATAGTTTGTGATACAAAATTTTTAGATGTCCAGCTCCCACTTGAGTTACAAATTTTAAATATAAAATTTTCTAATATTTTAGTACCATTCGTGGTATGTGCTACTTCTGGATGAAACTGTAAGCCATAATACTTTTGGTTCTCATCAGAAATTACAGCATTCGGCGAATTATCACTAAAAGCAATAGTTTCAAAGCCTATTGGCTTAGATTCTATTTTATCTCCATGACTCATCCACACTGTAAAATTATCATCGATTCCATCAAGAATTTTACTACTTTTATTTTTATATATTACAGTATGACCATACTCTCTTTTTTGGCCAGAGATCACCTTCCCACCGAGTTGATGCGCAATTAATTGCATACCATAACATATACCTAAAATAGGCTTATTTGATTCATAAACCCAAGCTGGAGCAACAGGAGCATTTTTATCATAAACACTATTAGGTCCACCTGAGAAAATAAATCCTATAACATTCTGTTCATTCATTATCGAAGAATCTGAATCAAAGTTTATGATTTCACAAAAGGTATTTAGTTCTCTTACTCTTCTCGCTATAAGCCTTGAGTATTGAGATCCAAAATCAAAAATTACAATCGTCTGAATTTTCGAATCAATTTCAGGAGTATTTCCCATAAGATTATGTGATTTAGCAATTTCTAGATAGGTGCCTAACTCAATGTCATCTGAGGCTGATATACGTAGATTATCTTTGGGATTTTTTTCAAGTTTCATTTATACAAACTATCATTTCCCTAGAAAAAAAAAATCTTACAAAGACGAAAAAATATTTTTTTGCATCTTTATATGTAAAATATTTGCTTCCATAAATTCATCCCCAATTGGAGAGTAACCATTTTTCGAATAGAATTTTTCTACATACTTTTGTGCATTCAACTCAACCAATTTTATTTGCTTTTTCTTAAGATGATTTTCTATAAATAGCAGTATTTTGCTTCCAATTCCATACCTTCTATATTTTTTCCTCACAGCCATTCTACCTACTTTGTATTTTTCTTCTGAGATTTTTTGTAATCTTGCAGTTGCAATAGGTTGATTTTTATAAAAACCTAGTATGTGTTCACATTTATAATCTAAATTGTCTATCTCTATTTGAGGGTCTACTTCCTGTTCACCAATAAAAACTTCTTTTCTAATTTCGATACAGAGTTGTATTTCTTTTTCTTTTTTTGCTTCTATTATTTGAAATAAATTAAACATATATATTATTATTTGTTTTTTTTTATTAAAAATCAAATTAATTTAATTTATAGTTAATATACTTATGAAATCAAAAATTAACCAGGCAATAAAATATATAATTGATGAAAAACTCGTAGCATTACCCACAGATACGTTTTTTGCACTTAGCGCTAACGGGTTAAGCACTAAAGCAATAGAGAAAATATATTACGCTAAGGGCAGGGACTATTCATCTCCAATACCACTTTTGATTTCCAGCCAAGATATGGCTATGGACATTTCTAAAAATCTCTCAGATTTATTTTTTAAGATCACTGAAAAATTTTGGCCTGGTCCATTAACAGTTGTCGTCGATGCAAATGAAAATGTACCTGAAATTGTAAAATCTAAGTCTAAGAAAGTTGGGATAAGAATACCTAGCCACAAAGTATGCTTAAAGATAATAGAAGAAACTAATTTACCCATTTCCGGTACTAGTTGTAATATATCAGGAATGGAGCCAAGCAAAAACTATAAATTCATTAATAATAATTATTCAAAACTTATAGACTTTGTACTTGAAGAACCCTGCGGGATTGAAACTGCTCCAAGTACAGTGGTGGAAATAAACCATAATTCAATTAAAATATTAAGACCAGGAGCCATCAAAAAGGAAGCTATTATCAAACATTTGCCTGAGATTTTAATCAAATAAAATATATATAATAATCTTAATAAAAGAAAGTAATTTTGGTAAAAAATAATAATTATATAGAAACTGACAAACATCTACTTGAAGAAGCATTGAAAAAATTTATTCTTAGTAGAGATCTTCCTATGTATAAAATCATGAGTTACCATATGGGTTGGTTAGACAGAAACGGTGACTTAGAGCATTCTAAATTACCAAATAGAAATATAGGTAATCTTTTACTAAAATTTTCAAGATGTATTAATGATGATAAAATACCACCAATATCATTGGCTGTTTCAAGTGAATTACTATCTAATTTCCTCCAGATTCATGAAGATGTAAAATATGCGAATACCAATAGAAATAATCGTGAATCTATATGGTGGATATGGGGTCCCGCACAAGCAATAAATACTGGAGATGGTGTTCACGCTATGGCTAGAGTAGCTATATTTGAACAGGAGAATTTCGATAAGAATATTTTATCACCAGATCAAATACTCTATGCTTTGAAGGTTTTAGATGAATGTATTCTTTCTGTATGTGAAGGAGATTATCTTGAAAATTCATTTCAAGAACGAGCTAATGTTACCTTAGATGAAATCTTAACATCTATTGAGAAACAATCAAATTTATATGGATGCGCAACCGCATTAGCAGGAATAGTCAATTTTACCGATAAGAAAAATATTGACACTCTAAAGTACATTGGAATGGAAATTGGAAAATTTCTATTATTAAGTAATGACTTAAAATTCTTCTTGGATAGTAAAATTGATGAAATTAACGATACTGATTTAGGCAAACTTCAGTCTAAAAAAAAGTCCATTATTACATCTCATTCAATTGAAAATGGTACACCTTCTATAAGAAGAAAAATGGGTGAAATATTTATGAAAAGAGTTTTAGAAGATGCAGATCTTGAAGAAATAAAAAATATTGTTGAAGAAACCAAAAGTGTAGAATTCGGAGAGAATTATATTTCTAACCTAAAAAAAGAATTAATAAACACTATTAATAATTCATTTTTTGAAACAAATCAAAAAAAATCAATTTCAGGTTTCGTTGAAAACATCAATTAAATAATAGAATATGAAAAAATTATCCCAAGCTGAAATATACAAAAAAAATATTTTTCTAAGAGTTGATTTAAATGTACCAATGAGTAATGGTAAAATTAGAGACGAATCAAAAATAACAAGTGTTTTACCAACAATAAAACATTTATTAAGAAATAATAATAGAATAATTATCTGCTCCCATTTAGGTAGACCTAAAGGTTCGTACAGTAAAGATCTATCTCTTGCGCCTATTGCCTCAAGATTGAGTAAATTTCTGGAAAATATAGAGATTAAAATGATTGATTTTCCATTTGATAATTTCACCAAAGACCGGTTGAAAAGTTCTAATATATATATGCTTGAAAATATACGTTTTGATAACAGAGAAGAGTTGAATTCTGAAGATTTATCTAATGAACTAAGTAAATTTTCAGATATTTATATTAACGATGCTTTTGCTAGTAGCCACAGAAAACATGCATCAACTTATGGAATAACAAAATTTCTACCAAGTTACGCAGGGTTTCTCTTAGAAAAAGAAATTGATTCTTTAAATGAACTATTTTCAAGCAAATATTCCAAAAAATTAGCTATCGTTGGAGGTGCAAAAGTCTCAGATAAAATAAAGTTGATTAGCAACCTATCAAAAAAACTTGATTTTGTTCTTATAGGAGGCGGTATGATTTCCGCTTTTGTTCAAAAAAATCATCCAGAATATGGATATGCAAAAGAAATAGTCCTAAATAGTAGGGGAAAAATAATTATTCCAGATTACGTTCTTGTAGGAAACGAGTTTAATGAAAATACGAAATATAAAATCATTAATACAACCGATATTAGGGATAATTTGAACATAAAAATCTTAGATATAGCAGAAAGATCATTTGAAAAAATTTCAGATTATATTTCAACTTCGGATCTAATTATTTGGAATGGACCCGTGGGGGTTTTTGAATGGGCCAATTTCTCACTTGGGACATTAAAATTAATTGAATTATTGAAGAACACCAAAGCAAAAACATTCATTGGAGGTGGCTCAACCGCAGAAATAATACATAAAACATCAACGCAAAAATATTTCACACACATATCTACTGGTGGTGGAGCAACATTAGAATTTTTAGAGGGTAAAGAACTACCAGGTTTAAGAGCACTATTATGAAAAATAAATCATATATATCTACTGTAATTGCAAACTGGAAAATGTATAATGATTTTAACGCTGCATTAGATCTAGTAATAAAAATTTTTTCGTACAGTAATATGGCAAAAAATGTAGAAAAAATTATATGTCCTCCAGCAGTGAATATTATTCCCCTTTATGATCAATTTAAGAATTCTACATTTAGTTTAGGTGCCCAAAATATTAACGAAAATAATGAAGGTACATACACAGGTGAAATTTCTGTAAACATGCTAAAAAATTATATCACTCATGCTATTATAGGGCACTCGGAAAGAAGAGAAATATTTAATGAAAGTAATTATACTATATCTCTCAAGGCGAAAGCACTATTAAGTAATAAGATTGTCCCTGTGATTTGTGTAGGAGAGCCTCTTGAAATATATAAAAAAAATAGATCTGTAGAATTTATAAATAACCAATTATTTGAGATTCTCTCTAAAATACAAACAAATAGTCAAATAGTAATAGCATATGAGCCAATTTGGTCAATTGGCAATAAAAACCCAGCAGACCCAGTATATGTAGAAAAAATCATCACCAAATCTAAGGATTTCCTAAGCACTATAAGGCCTATTAGAAATGTAAATCATAAATTTTTATATGGAGGTAGTGTTAATTCTAAAAATGTATTAGATTATACAAAACAACAAAATATAGATGGAGTTCTAGTAGGGAGTGCGAGTTTAGATGCAAGTGAGTTTGGAAAAATAGTATTACAAATATCGAATAATGGATAAAAAAAACAAGATAATTGTAATCGTTGGAGCTACTGCAAGTGGAAAATCTCGTTTTGGTATTAAAATAGCAAAACACATTAATACTGAAATTATAAATGCTGATTCAAGGTTATTTTATAGAGGGCTAAATATTGGAACAGCTAAACCCACAAAGAGAGACTTAAGTCTAACTAAACATCACTTAATTGATATTATTGATCCTGATGAAAAATTTACTTTAAACAACTTTTTGATTTTAGTTAGAAGGCAAATCCAAAAATTACATAATGAAAAAAAAATCCCCATAATTATTGGAGGCTCTGGTCAATATATTTGGTCACTGATTGAGGGTTGGAAAATACCAAAAGTAAAACCAGACACTGAACTTAGATCAAATTTAGAACAACAACTTAATCAAAATGGTATTGAGCACCTTCAATTGATGTTAAAAAACTTGTCTGAAAAACTATACAAGCAAACAGATTTACTTAACCCTAGAAGAATTATAAGGTCTATTGAAATTGCAAAAAGCTCGATAGATAATAAGGTTCAAAAGAATGAGAAGCAAACATACGATTCATTTATTCTCGGACTTAATGCTGAAAGAAAATTACTTCACTCAAGAGTAAAAAATAGGATAAACAAGATGCTCGATGATGGGTTTATCGAGGAAATAAATACTCTAATTGCAAAAGGATATGATAGTTCTTTACAGTCAATGAGTAGTATTGGATACAAAGAATTTATAAATTATGTGAAAGGTGAATACTCGAAAGAAGAAGCTATTCAGAAAACTATTATTTCCACTAATAGGTTAATAAGGAATCAAAATAATTGGTTTAAGCAAAGCGATGATAGAATCTACTGGATTGATAACAACGATGAAGAAAAAAATTTTAATTTGATAAAAAATGTCATAAATAAATGGATAAAAACATAAATTTTCAATAATTTAATAAAAATTTTTTTTACAATATTAAATAAACTTAAAATTATGATCATTAATTTCACAAAATTACAGGGTGCTGGCAATGGCTATATAGCCATAGACGGCAGAGACATAACTATTACCTGGGGGAAATTAGCTATAGAGATGGGAGATCCTGCTTTCGGAGTTGGTTCAGACGGGATTGTTGTGGTTGAAAATTCTAAATTAGCATCAATCAAAATGCGAGTATTCAACACAGATGGTTCAGAAGCCGAAATGAGCGGGAACGGTATAAGGTTATTTTCTAAATTTGTAATTGACAATAAAATTTGTTTACCAGAAAATAATGCTCTAGATATAGAAACACTAGGTGGAATCAGAACAGTTTGGCCTGAAATTTCAAATGAAAAAATGATCTCTGCTAAAGTAGCAATGGGCAAGCCAACATTCAAAACAGAAGAAATACCGGTTGACATAAATAAAGTTGAAAATATTACACCAGTGCAAAATTATTCTTTAAAAATCAATCATGATGAATTTAAGGAGATTAAAATAACATGCTTATCTATTGGTAATCCTCATGCAGTTTGTATTTTAGATACACCTGTAGAAGAATTTCCACTTAATGATATTGGCCCATTAGTTGAGAATCATGAAATTTTCCCTAACAGAATAAATTTCGAAATAGTGAATATCATAAACGAAAATACTATTCGTGCAAGGATATTTGAAAGGGGAGAAGGAGAAACATTATCATCAGGAACAGGGAGTACTGCTTCAGCATCTGCATCAAGAATGTTGGGATTTGTAAAAGACGAAGTTGAAGTGATTCTGGATGGGGGCGTGCTAAAAATCTCATGGGATAATGATGGAGAAGCATACCTTGAAGGCCCTGCGGAGGAAGTTTTTACTGGAAAATGGGAAATCAAAAATGACTAAGGAAATAAATTATTATGAAATTTGCTAAACGAGTTGAACAATTACCACCATATCTTTTTGTTAACATATCAAGGGCTATTGCAGAAAAAAAGAAACAAGGAATTGATGTTATATCTTTTGGAATTGGTGATCCAGATATCCCTACTCCTCAAAAAGTTTTAGATGCGCTTGTAGATTCAGCAAAAAAACCTGAAAATCATAAATATCCTGAAAGTGAAGGACTTCCAGAATTTCGTATGGCTGTAGCTAAATTTTACAAAAATAGATTTAATGTAAATTTAGATTATGAAACTGAAATAATTAATTTAATTGGTGCAAAAGAGGGTATTGCACATGCTGCCCTATGCTTTATTGACCCAGGAGACATTTCATTAAGTACTAATCCGGCATATCCTGTATATGAAATAGGGACTATGTTTGCTGGAGGACAAACTCACTTTTTGAATTTAGAAGAAAAAAATCAATATCTCGTTGATTTTAATTCAATCCCTACTGAGATAGCCAAAAAAGCAAAAACATTATGGTTAAATTATCCAAACAACCCAACAGGGGCTATTGCTCCTATGTCATTTTTTAAAGAAGCAGTTAAATTCTGCAAAGAATTTGATATAGCATTACTACATGATGCTGCTTACACGGAAGTAACTTATGATGATTATGTTGCTCCAAGTATTTTACAGGTTGAGGGAGCTATGGACATCGCGATGGAATTTCACTCTTTATCAAAGACTGCTAATATGACTGGTTGGAGAGTAGGTATGGCTGCAGGCAATAAAGATATGGTTAATGCTCTTATGAGAGTAAAATCAAACATAGATTCTGGTTTATCCCAATCAAATCAATATATGGGAATAGCAGCGTTGAAACTTAGCGATGATTGGTATAAGCAAAACAATGAAATTTATAAAAGAAGAAGAGATAAAGTAGTAGATGTATTAAACAGTATTGGAGTAAAAACAGTAAAGCCTAAAGGAGGCTTATACATATGGACTCCTGTACCAAAAGGTTATACATCTGCTGAATTTGCAGAAAAATTACTAAACGAAGCAAATGTAGTAGTAACTCCAGGGAATGGATATGGCGATGCAGGTGAAGGTTATATTAGACTCTCATTAACTATTCCTGACGACCAAATCGATGAAGGATTAAGTCGACTGTCTAAAATTAGAGTTAGCTCCTAAAATAATACTTAATGCCTAAACATAAAACCTACAAAACAGGACCGTTCTTTGAAAGAGCAGTGCTTGTTGGCATAAGCTTAAGAAACAACGAGAGTAATTGGAGTACGAAGGATTCTCTTTCAGAACTTTCTCAACTAGCGATAGCAGCACAAACTAATCCGATTACTCGATTTTCACAATCATTAAATTCGCCTAGTCAAACATATTTAGGAAAAGGTAAATTAAACGAACTAAAAGATTTGATAGGTGAAAAAAAAATAAACGTTGCAATTTTCGATGATGAATTGAATCCGAATCAACAAAGAATGCTAGAGGACCACCTAAAAATAAAGGTTATTGATAGAACTGCACTGATTATAGATGTGTTTGCACAAAGAGCAAATACAAAAGAAGGGCGTTTACAAATTGAATTAGCCCAAACAGAATATTTATTACCTAGATTAGCTGGTCAATGGTCACATCTAGAGAGATTAGGTGGCGGTGTTGGAACTAGAGGACCAGGAGAAACTCAAATTGAAACTGACAGGAGATTAGTTAGAAAAAAAATTAGTAAAATAAAAAAAGAAATAGATAGAATACAAAATCAAAGAGAAAACCAAAGAATTAATAGATATCAGAATTTTATTAAAAATGTTTCTTTAGTTGGATATACAAATGCAGGTAAATCAGCCCTATTTAATAATTTGACAAGTTCAAAAGTAATCGAAAAGAATCAATTGTTTTCAACCTTAGATACCACTTCAAGAAAGCTATACATAAACACAGATCTAAACTGCATAATAAGTGATACTGTTGGGTTTGTAAATAAACTTCCACCCATATTAGTAGCTGCCTTTAGAACAACCCTTGAGGAGTCGATTAATTCTCAGTTACTGTTACATATTTCAGATATTTCTAGCCCTTACCTCATACAGCAAATTATTATAGTTAATAAACAACTAACCGAACTAGGAATAGGGGATAAACCAAAAATTCTGGTTCTAAATAAAAAAGACCTTATAAGTGAAAATGAATACGAACCAATAGATAATAATTTATATAAAAAAATTAATCAAACTGGAATAAAGTATGAAGATATAATACTAGCTTCTGCTCAAGAAAACTGGGGCATAAAAGAATCAAATCATCGATACACCAACACTTCAATTAGTTTAATCCTATGTAACGTCGCACTATCATTGTTATGTAAAGTTGGCAGTAGTACTAGAATCCTAAACTAAATCCGAGTAAAATATATAGTATGAAAAAAATTCTAACTATATTACTAATAACCATTCTAGTTATTGCTTGTTCTGACAATTCGAATCAAACTAGTAATGATGAAAATTCAAATAATGGAAACCCTAATAAAAATATAAAAATCTCTGACGAACTAATGATTATCTGGGAGGCCTATGAAATATTATCCGAAGAATACATAGATAAGGAAAATCTAAAGCCTGAAATTCTTGCCGAAGAAGCAATTAGAGGCATGTTGAATTCTCTAAATGACCCCTACACATCATATGTGCCTCCTGAGACCTTTAAAATCGACCAAGAAACTTTTATGGGACATTTTGCTGGTATAGGTGCAAATGTAGAACTCTCTCCGGATAATAACGGAATACTAATTACAAAAACTCACTCAGATACTCCAGCTGAAGCCTCTGGAATAAAAGCTGGAGATAGAATAATACGAATTGATGGTGAAGACTCCACAAAAATGACTTTGAGTGAAGCTGTAAACAAAATTAGAGGGGAAAAAGATACCCCAGTTACTCTGACCATTATGAGAATTGGAGTAGAAAGTGAACTTGACATAACAATTGTAAGGGGCATCATAGATACCCCAAGCGTTCAATCATATGAAATACCTGATTCAGATTTTGTTAGAATCGTTATTTCCCAGTTTACAGCCAAGACTCACGATGAAATTATTAAGATTATTGATAAATTTATAAATGAAAATATCAAAGGCTTTGTTTTGGATTTACGAGGTAACCCTGGAGGACTTCTAAGTTCTACAGTAAACGTTGCCTCCCTATTCATAGACGAAGGATTAATTACATACGAAATAACCTCTGATGGCAATCGGGAAGAATGGAAAGTCAGAAAAACAAAAGATTATAAAAACATACCAATTGTTACATTAGTTGACAGATATTCAGCAAGTGGATCTGAAGTTTTGGCTGGTGCATTACAAGATCATGAAAGGTCTATAATAATTGGTGAAAAAACTTTTGGCAAAGGTAGCGTCAATATGATGAGTTCTCTATCAAATGATGGAGGCGTATATATAACTATAGGAAGATGGTATACCCCAATGGGTAGGCAAATCGAAGGGCTAGGAATAGAACCTGATTTAATTATTGAAAACAAATTATTATCTGAATCCAATGCATATGATAATAATTTTACTGATCTACAGTTAAATGCAGCTATTACACAATTAAATTACGAGATAAATAACTAATATGAAACAAAAAAATTCAAGTCTAGCAACAAATCGTAAAGCGAGATATGATTACTCCGTAACAGAAACTTTTGAAGCAGGATTAGTACTCCTAGGTACAGAAATAAAATCTATTCGAGAAGGAAAAATAAGTATTTCTGAAGGCTATATTTACATAAAAAATAATGAAGCTTGGTTAGAAAATGCAAATATACCGACTTATTCACCCGCAGGAGAACTTAACCAACATGATCCGTATAGATCGAAAAAATTATTACTCACAAAAAAACAAATAAATTACATTAAAAGTGAAATTGAAAAATCTGGATATTCTGCTATACCTCTAAAAATATATATTAAGAATAGAGTAGCCAAATTGCTATTGGGATTAGGAAAAGGCAAGAGACAATATGATAAAAGAGAAGTTATAAAAAAGAGGGATTCCAACAGAACAATTGAACGTGCAATGAAAAAAAAATTATCAGATTTTCAAAAGTAACACACATGTATATATAATAGTCATATGGGGACGCGTGGTTTAGACAGGAATTTAGTTTTTTGATTTGCGGGTCGTGGCGCCGTGCACCACGTAAAAAGCGGCAAAATTATAAATGGCGATAAAGAATTCGCTCTCGCTGCTTAATAAATAGTTAGCGACGTTCAAAAATTTTTTTGCTCGATGGAAATTTTTGAGCGACGATTAGTCGAGCTGCCTTGTATGAGTTGTTAGTATCATACAATTAAGCACCCACTAACTGGTCATTGTAATTTGTGCCGACGGGATTGTTACAATGATAAGAATTTTTCCGACGGCTACACTCGTAGAGGTCAAAATTTTAACTTTTCTGGACGGGGAGTTCAACTCTCCCCCGTCTCCACCATTATTGATTATTTAGAGTGTAATTTTCTACGGAACCTGAAAAAATTACTTTACCGCTATCCATATGTATTATTTCATCGGAAAATAATATTGCTGAATCTATATCATGTGTAACTAATATTATGGTCTTATCGAATGATTGTATTTCCCTAAGTAATTTGTAAAAATCTAGTTTAGATGCTTGATCAATTGAAGACAATGGTTCGTCCATTATGATTATATCCCTAGATTGAGATAGACAAAATGCAAGCCAAACCCTTTGTTTTTCACCCTCAGACAAATCATAAAAATATTTTGAATATAATTTCTCAATACCACATTGAGAAAGATATTTATCGAGTAGTTTATATTTATATTTTTTTTCGATATTTAATAATGTCATGCCAGATAGTACTATTTCATAAACTTTGAGAAAAGGAGGATCTTGTATTGTTTGAGGAATATATGAAATTTTTTCAGAAATAGGCGCAATGATTTGCCCACTAGTGGGATATATATTTGAGGTTAAGAGGCTTAGTAAAGTAGTCTTGCCAGACCCATTAGATCCAACAACACTTGTAAATTTTTCAGGAGCTATAGAAAAATCAACATTGTCTAAAATTTTCACATTATTAACAATATAATCTACATTTTTAAAAAACATTTTCATTTTAGTTTTAGCCTGTAACCTATATAAATCATTAATGGCGCTGCGAATGCTGTAGTTATCATTCCAACTGGCAACTCTGAGGGAGAAAATAAACTTCTAGCAATTTGATCTGCAAAAAGAACAAATACTCCCCCAATTAATGTAGTTAAAAATAATAGTTTTTTAGAATCATTTCCTATAATATTTCTTGCTATATGAGGAGATAATAGACCTACAAAACCAACAATACCTGCTGCATAAACTGAGCTTGATGCAAGTACTCCAGCTATAGTTATACAAACTAATCTTGATTTTGCTGGGTTAACTCCTAATGTTTTTGCAAGAGTATCTCCCAAAAGTAATGGTGTAAAAGACCTAATAAAAAATATTGAAACGACTATTGAAAATATAAATACAAAAAGAGTATAAATTAATATTTCCCAACTACTAGATGAAAAAGATCCGGATATTAGGCCTAAGGCCTGAGAAGGAAAAACCTTACCATATGACACTACTCCTGTGCTAAGAGCGACACTAATTGCGCCTAAGGCAATACCAATAATTGTAATTTTTATCGGGGGGAAATCTTTTTTATATAATATTGCTATAAGAACAGAAGAAACAACTAATCCTCCAATAATACTTGAAATAAATAAATTAATATTACTAAAACTTATAATTCCTGCAACAACAAAAGCTTTGAAAAAACTTGCTCCTCCTCCTACTCCAAAAATATGAGGATCTCCAAATGGAGAGCGCGTTGAAAATTGTATAAGAGCCCCAGAGAGACCTAGGCTACAACCAGCTATAAAACTACATAGTATTCTAGGAATTCTGATATCCCAAATAATTGTGTAGAGAAGATTTTCTTGGTCGCGATTTATTATTACAGAAATAACTTCTATTAGAGAATTATCATAAGCACCCTTAGTTAGCCCCCAGTACACTGAAATAAGCGAGAGAGTTACCAAGAGTGCATATGAATAATTTTTTTTCAATTATTAGACTTAAAAGTTTTCTTTCATAAAAGCCACAGCGTCAACAATTCTCGGTCCTGGTGAGTTAAGAAATATTACGACATCTGATTCAATAACCTTGTTTGTTTGCATAGCTTTCAAACCCTTGAATGGAGGAATAAAGCCTAAAGACTGAGATAGCCTAGGAGCAGGTTCAGGAGCAGGCGTTATTGTGAAAATCATATCAGGATTTGCCCTCAATATTTGCTCTGTGGACATAAGTGCGAAACCTGGATAAGGACCACTATCTTCAGCATCTCCTGCTGCATTTTCAAGACCTGCTAAACTTGCAATCAAACCAGTATATGATTTTTTAGTAGCTGCATACAAATTTTGATCTTGATCTCCTATTAACATTAAAGCAGTTTTACCTTCTGCTCCAGTGCCGTATGTCACTAGGTCTTGTTTTATAACGTCTACTACACTCTCAGCATATCCTGTGTCTCCAAGAATAGTTCCTACATTTGTTAATGATTTGTATAAATCATCAATAGTTTCTATCTTTATTGCAAACACTTTTAAACCTAACTGTTGCAATTGACCTATAAATCTTGACTGAGTTAATGCTTCGATAATAACTAGGTCGGGATTTTGTGCAACTAAATCTTCAATAGACGGGTCATATGAACTACCTACGCTTGGTAAACTATTTACCTCTGCAGGATATCTAGAAGCCCTATCTCTTATGACTGAAGTACCTCCAGACTTGTATAAGATTTCAGTAGCACTTGGACTAATTGTTGCAATTCTGCTTGGAACTGAGTCAAAAGACACTTTATTTCCAAGAGCATCAATTACAGAAAATTCCACTTTGAGCTCTTCAGCTTTTTTTGCTGGTAATGGGTCAGCAGCTGGCTCAGGTTCCTTTGCTGGCGCAGCTTCTGCAGCAGCCATAGGCTGTACAGGCTTTGAAGATGAATCTTCCACTCCAGATGAGCAAGCTAAGGATAAGATCAAGACCATTAATAATAACAATTTTAACATTTTATTTAATTCCCTAATGAATAGTGTACTTATCTAGTACACTTTAATTTTACTAATTTTAAACTACTTTTGTAGTATAAATTTTATAAATTTTTACAATTTTTCTAGATGACATAACAAGTATGATATGGTAATATTTAACTTTTCCCTTGTATACTCTT
>Ga0310343_10000244_pt1 | contig 25525 bp, 20 predicted proteins | sample HC15DNA2025_MG_FD_203519 | JGI IMG/M metagenome (GOLD analysis project Ga0310343, IMG submission 203519) | Marine microbial communities from station ALOHA, North Pacific Subtropical Gyre - HC15-DNA-20-25_MG | ecosystem: Environmental > Aquatic > Marine > Oceanic | place: Pacific Ocean: North...
TTTTATTTTATTTTTACAGTTTAGATTTTTTAATAATTGATAATTATGGATATCAAATTCTCGATCTTCTCTACTAAAGAGGACTGATAAATTAAGATAATGAAAATTAAAATAATTTTTCTGATTTAATTTTGATTCTTTATTTCTTAGATTTTCATAAATATTTCTTAAATTATCTATTGATACAGCTTCCAAAATAAAAAACATTTAATTAATTAATTAATCTTAAATCTTAATATTATTTATAAAACATTGAATTAACATTTTGCGATATGTTTAATTGGAAGTATTTAAAATCTCTGAAATAGAATTTATTCTCTTTATTGAATTTTCCTTACAGTATGAAGCATAGTCTCTAAAGCAACTCCATTCTGAAGCAAATATAAAATCAATTTGATTATGTTTTGCTGCCAAATGGTCTAATTGACTATCACCTATCATTAAAGCTGGATGTTTTATTATTCCTTTTTGAATATGATATTTAATAATATCAATCTTTTTTTTAGGACTTCCATAAATTCCACCATTGAAATAATTATATAATTTTTTGTATTTAAAAACTTCTCTTAATTCTTCTTGGTCTCCACCAGAAACAATAAACCAAGGAATATTGGATGTTACTTCTCTTAACTCTTTAAGATCCTTAGCAACTTCAGATTTAAATAAAAGTTTCTTACATTCGTTACTATAATTTTGAATTAATTTTTTTATGTTTTCATCTTGTTTTAAATGATTTTTTTCGTATTTTGAAATAATATTTTTTAAAAACATATCAATTAAAACATACCTTGATGTGCCAAAATTATTTTTTAAATAATTTATTAATTCTTCAACTGCTAATGGATTGAATTTATGTAATACTTTTCTAAAAGCTTCGATTTTTAACTTATTTGAATTAAGAATTACTCCATCACAATCAAAAATTAGAGATTTATATTTTTTAATGTTATGCATTTATTATTTTACTTTAATAAGTTCTGCCTCAACTCTCTGTACATCTGATTTCACATCTACTGCCAAACTTGATTTTGTGGTTTCAAACATTTTAATTTTTTTCCCAAATTCGAGGAATCTTAATATTTCTATATCCTCAATATTCTCAATTAGGCTTTTTCTTCCAAAAGATAAAAACTGATCAAGTTCTTGGCCAAAATAACTATAAATGCATACTTGTTTCTTATAATTAAAATTCTCTAATGCTTCACTTTTTGAACTTGGTATAACCGCTCTAGAGATATAAATCAAATTATTCTCTTCATTAGTAATTACTTTAGGGATATTTTTATTATGTGGATCTTCATCTTTTTTTAAATAGCAAAAACTATTTATGATTGAAGAGGGATACTTTTTTTTTAAATCTATGGATTTTAAAATATCTTTAGGATCTATAAGTGGTTCGTCTCCTTGTACATTTACAAAAATATCATAATTAAGATTTTTCGCAGCAGCCGCGACCCTATCTGTCCCGGTTGGCAGATCAGAACTCGTCATTATAAAATTGAAACCATATTCTTCTGCTTTTTGAGAAATATTGAGGTTATCTGTCGCAATAAATACATTGGATTTTCCTACTGCTTTTGCAGCTAGTTCTGCAACCCAAATTATCATTTCTTTATTTAATAATTTTACGAGTGGCTTCCCTGGGAATCTTGAAGATTTGAACCTCGCAGGGATAATTACACAGGATTTCATTTAAAAGATCCCATAAACGCTTTTAGAAATGATATTTTTATATTTTGTAGGAGTTATTGCAATTACTTCTGAATTTGGATAAGAATTTTTATATTTCAATATAACTTCATTGACTTCATCATTTCTTGAATCATCAGAATCATATCCATCAAATCCTGCTAAGAAAATTTTTTTTGCATTACCTCCTGTAACTAGAGCTAATGCATAAGAAAATACTAGTGAATTAGGAATCATGCAATAATCATCTAAACATCTAAACCCACCATCAGATATTCCTATGCCGTAATCCAATATTTCTTTTTTCTTTAATAATTTACTGAATTTTTCAGGAAGCATTGATAAAGGAATAATCAAAGGCTGATTAAGTTTTAAATGTGTTTGTATATCTGCAAATAAACGTGTTGGATGACATGCAACTCTATAAGTAATTAATTTATTTTCTTTTAGTGTTTGAGTATTTATTGCTAACACGACAGGGTTTTTTTTCTTAATGAAAGAAGTTAGAGCTTTTTCATGATTTTTAACTTGTTTTCCTGTCCCAATTATTAATACATCTTTATTACTAAAAATAAGTTTAGGATCTAGATTACCTGATGGTTTGCCTTTATAGAATTTTCTTAACTCGTTAAGGTCATCAAAATTAAAACTCTTGCCTCCTTGATCCTTTAGATAATTAATTGATGCTAATATATCTTCTTCCTGATATCTTGAATCGGTTAACATGGATTGTATATAAGAAGGATGGATAGAATATTTGCCTGCAAGATAATAAAAAATATTTGTTCCCCATTGGTACTTATTTTTAAGAGGATTAAATTCTTCTTTAATAATTTTTACTAAAGGAACTAAATTTAAATTATTATTTTTATTTAATTCTAATACTAGTTCCTCTGTTTTTGCATTTCCAGGGCCTCTACCAATTCCTGTTATGGTGCTATCTAGCCAAGTAATGTCACATTTTATGGCTTCTAATGTATTTGATAAAGCTAAACCTTTATTATCATGAGCATGAATACCTATTGGACCTGACCAATTATTTCGAATAGATTTAGTGATTTGATTTATTTGGTTAGGAGCAAGCGATCCCAAACTATCAGCAAAATATACAATATCAACATTAGAGGATGATAATATTGACGATATTTTATCAATTTCTTTAGTGCTTTTTTCAGAAATCTTTGTAATATTGCATGCGGTTTTGTATCCATAATCAGATAAGAAGTCGAATAAGGGTGAAATATATTCAATTGCTTCATTATGGCAAGCAACTCTTATAAGATTAACTTTTGAAAGATTTGCTCTTACAGGGACTATTTCTTTGAATTTTTTGTCGTTAAATTTTTTATTTTCTATGAAATCATTAGCGTTTATCATAATTGCGATTTTTAAATTATCAGGAATATCCAGTGAATTTAAAAATTCTTCTGTTGTAAAAGCACAAGCTCCTCTAAATCCAGAATTCTTTCTAAATCTAAAACCTATTTCACTATATTCCACGTTTAAGCTAACCAAAACTTTTAGATAATTATTAATTAAATTTTCTGAGAAGTCCCAATTATTGTAATAACCCCCATCTCTTAAAGAACAATCTAAATGAACTAATTTATGCATATAAATTCTTATTCGTTCCTAATGATATGTCAATAACTATATAATTATCAAGTTTAGGATTATATAAATAAACTTTTAAATCATTAATTCATTTTTAATAAAAAAAAACAATTTTCTAGAAAAAGTAATTTAAAAAAAAAATTTTTTAAAAATTTTTTATATTATTTTATATTACCAATAATGACTTTATCTATTTTAAAATTTTAATTCTTTAGCCCAATTATGAAAAATTCTCAATCCATTTTCCAATTTAACTTGAGGATTAAGATCTAGAATTTTTTTTAATTTAGTACTATCAGCATAAATTCCTGACTGATCACATGGTGTGCCCTCTAAAACTTTTATATTATGAACTTTGGTGATTTTCTTTATAGATTCAACTAATTCATTAACTGTTGTTTTATTCCCAGTCCCAATATTAATAGCCTCATTTATTGCTTTATCATAAAATGTTGCCCTAAACCATGATTCAACTACATCATCAATAAATATAAAATCTCTAAATCTTGAAAGACTTCCTTTAATAGATATTTCTCCATAATTAATTGCTTGAGATAAAAAAATGCTTACCATACCTTGCTTCATATTGTTCATATCTTGTCCTGGACCGTATACGTTAAACATTCTTAAAGAAACAAATGGTAGTTTTTCTTTAAATACTTTTAGATATTTTTCAGATGATAATTTTCCTATTCCATAGCATGATTTAGGTTCTAATATATCATTTTCCTGAATTCCTTTAACTGAACAATCACCATCCCCATAAACAGACATAGAGCTTGCAAATAAGAATTTCTTTACTTTATTCTCTATCCCGTAATTTATTAGATTAAGTGTGGAAATAGTATTTTTTTTTAGATCCTCAATTGGATTTTTATAACTTAACTCACCCGATGATTGTCCTGCTAAATGTAAAATAAATTCGCATCCTGATGGGATTAGATTAAAGGAATTTGAATTAACTAAATCAATATTTATAAAATCTACTTCTTTTGGGATGTTTTTAATATTCCCGTTAGAAAGATTATCAATACCTATAACTTTATAACCCTCATCAATAAATCTTTTTGCGATTTTAGAACCTATGAAACCAGCTACACCCGTAATAAGTATGTACATCAAAAAATTAGTCTATTAGATATTATTATTTTTATCATTATCGCAATACTTTGGCTTTATTCCAAATAAAAATACTTTTTTAATTATTTTTAATTTTGTCTCCAATGCCTTTTCCATAAAATGTTAAAAATAAATATTTAAAATAATGTATTTGTTTAATTGTTGAAATCATCTTTAAATCAGTTTTAGCTAATTTCAATGGATTAGACATATCAATACCTTTTATTTGTGATAGACCCGTTATTCCTGGCTTAACAGAAAAAATATTATAATTTTCTCTAAGTTTGATCAATTCGAATTGATTAAATAGACAGGGTCTTGGACCCACAAGACTCATTTCCCCATTTAAAACGTTTATTAATTGTGGAAGTTCATCTATTTTTAAAGACCTTAAAATTCCACCAAATTTAGTTAAAGATCTCTTATTAACTAAGTGAGATGCTAATGAAGGGGTATCACTTTTCATAGTTCTAAATTTTATTAATTTAAAAGCCTTTTTATTCTTTCCAACTCTTACTTGAACAAAAATTGGATTCCTTGATTCTAAAAAACAAATCATTAATGTAAAGATCATTAATGGACTAAGGAAAAATAATATTATTGCAGCAATTAAAAAATCATAAAATCTAATAAACCTTTTATTTAATAAAGAATGATTGATTGTTTTATCCAATATTTTTTTCCTTTATTCTAATTATTTTTAATAAAAGTATGATCAATAATCTTACAATTTGGTGAATAGTCAATTACTATTTTTCTTATTTTTTTTAATATGTTCTCTAAGTCATTTTTGATCATAAGATCTTGAAGAATTTTAATTTCATCATCTAATTCTGAAAATTCTATAAATGGTTCTTCTGATTTGAAAATCCTTGGATGAATTGTTTCTTTAGGATTATTAGATAATAAAAGTTCTTCATATAATTTTTCGCCTGGTCTAAGTCCTGTCACTTTAATTTCGATATCTCCTCTTATATTAATAAAGTCTTTTTGAGATAATCCTGATAACTCGATCATTCTTACTGCTAAATCATATATTTTAATAGGCTCTCCCATATCCAAAACAAAAACATCACCCCCCTCTGCCATCGCTCCTGCTTGAATGACTAGTTGTGCAGCCTCTGTGATAGTCATAAAATATCTAGTTATCTCTTTATGAGTAAGTGTTATAGGACCACCTTTCTTAATTTGATCTCTAAATTTTGGAATTACAGAGCCAGAAGAATCTAAAACATTTCCAAAACGAACAATAGAAAATTTAGTTTTCGTTCTATTTTCAGAATTATTTAAATAATCATTCAAAGCCTGCAAACTTAATTCTGCTAATCTTTTTGTCGCCCCCATGATATTAGTTGGCCTAACTGCCTTATCAGTAGAAATAAAGACAAAATTTGCAATGTCATATTTTGCAGCTAGTTTTGCAAGGGAGAAGGTGCCAAGTAAATTATTTTTCAACCCCTCGATAAGATTTTGTTCAACAATTGGTACATGCTTATATGCAGCGGCATGATAAATAGTTGCAGGTTTCCAAATTGAAAGAATTTCTTTGATTCTTTTATCATCCTGAACAGATCCGATTAAGGGGATAACTTCTATTGCTGAGTCTGATAATGGCAATAGTTCGGAATGGATAGAGTAAAGTGCGTATTCACTTATTTCTAGTAATAAAAGTTTTTTTGGCTTATATTTGATAATTTGTCTGCATAACTCACTCCCGATTGATCCGCCTGAGCCAGTTACTAATATAGTTTTCATGTAAATATTCTTTTTCATAAGTGAAGGGAAGGGTTCTACCTCTATTCTTCCTAACAGATCATCAATATTTAGGTCGGCTAATTCTGTAATTAAACTTTTTCCTTTAGCTATATCTGATATCTCAGGAATAGTTCTAACTGCAATTTTATATTTAGTTAGATTTTGAATGATCTTGTTCCTTTTTTTTCTTGGAGTAGATGGTAATGCTAATAGAACAAGAGAAATGGATTTACCTTTTATTAAATCTTTCAATTTTTCCGGAGGATATATTAATTTCCCATCTATTTGACAACCTTGTTGACTTATATCATCATCTATAAATCCTTTTATGGAGATCTCAGGACTTTCCTGCATTGCTCTAACAAGTTGTCTACCAGCAGGCCCAGATCCATATACTAATGCATTTATAGTTTCTTTATTTCCGTTTTGAATATTGTTAAGTCTGGATAAAATAAATTTAAGAATTATTCGCCAAGAACTTATTAATACCAATAAAAGTACAGGCTGGATCAGTCCAATAGTTCTTGGAACTCCATTAAGACCTATTACACTAACTAAACATACATATAAAATCCCATAAATGAAAGTAGCTTTTGAGACTAAAAGTAAGGAATATAAACCTGAATATCTAAATATTGTCTTATATAAACCAAAAAAAGCAAAAGTCGGAAAAGCTATTAATAAAGAATAATTTAGAGCATTAAGACCTCTTTCCGACAATGCAACTATATCTCCAAGGCGTAAATAGTAAGAAATCCAAACAGCAAATATAATACAACTAAAATCTATAAGTACGGCAATAACAGTTTTTACTTTTCTTGGTAAGTTTAAAAATTTATTAAATGTTTTTTGGATTTCAATTGCCATGTAATTATTGAAAATAAAGGAATTAGCAATACTTTTTATTGATTCATCCTTAAAGTAATAAGTATTTTAAAAGAGATAATCCTTTCATTGAAATAATAATATAGAACTTGTCCTTTTCAAAAGGAACTAAAAATTTGTACTTTAAATAAAAAAAATTATTTTATTTTTGAGTATTATTTAAAAATACAAGTTAATACTTTATTAAAGATTAAAGATTAAAGATTAGAGATTTTGTTTTGTGTCATTAGTAGAAAATCATGTAAATTTAGTATGAATTAGAATTATTATTAATTGGAAACAATCTTGGTCACTGGAGGATGTGGTTTTATTGGTAGTCATACTTGTACTAATTTAATAAAAAATAATTGTGATATTTTAATTATTGATTCCTTAATAAATAGTTATGAAGATATTTTTCCAAAGATAAAGACAATCTTCGACTCTAATAAAACTTATTCAAAAGGTAAAATCTCATTTCTAAAAGGAGATTTAAGGGATACTCAATGGTTGGATAATGTTTTTTACGATCATCATAAAATGAAAAAACCTATTACCAGCGTGATTCATTTTGCAGGTTTAAAATCTATAAATAACTCTATAAAATCTCCAATCTTATATTGGGATATGAATTTAACAAGTACAATTTCACTTCTTTCTTCGATGAAGAAATATGATTGCAGAATACTTATATTTAGTAGTAGTGCAACTGTCTATAAAACAAATGGTAATAAATTGCTTAAGGAGGAGGATGTTCTTGCACCAATTAACACTTATGGAAAAACAAAATTAACTATTGAAGAAATACTGAAAGATTTATTTAATAGTGATAAAAATTGGAGAATAGCAAACTTAAGATATTTTAATCCTGTTGGATCCCATAGTTCAGGACTATTAGAAGAAAATCCAAAACTTTGTTCTTCAAATTTATTTCCTTCTATTATGAAAGTACTTAATGGTTCAAAATCTACATTACAAATATTTGGGAATGATTGGCCAACTCATGATGGAACTTGTATTAGAGACTTTATTCATGTAATGGATTTAGCAGATGCACATGTTTCGACATTAGATTATTTAATGAAAAATGATCCTCAAAATATCATAATTAATATCGGCACAGGTGTTGGAACGAGTGTTTTAGATGTTATTAATACATTCCAAAACTTCAATAATGTTAATTTACCTTATGAGTTTGTTGAAAGAAGAGTTGGCGACCAACCTTTCCTTGTTGCTGACAATTCCCTAGCTTTAAAGCTTTTGGATTGGTTTCCAAAAAGAAATATTGATGATATGTGCACTGATTATGTAATTAATTTATAAATTATTTAATTTAATAATATATTTTTATATGGAACCCAGCATGAAGAGTGGTAAGCAAATTTAAGCCAAAATATTAAGCTTGTAAAGGCAATGGAAATAATAATGTTTACCATATATTCCTTTTTTATATTCAGTAAATATAAATCTGGAATTAAAGAAGTTATATAAATACTTGTTGGGAATATATACAATAATAATCTATATCCAACTACAGATTGTACTAAGACAATTGGTAAAAGTAAAATTGCTGAAATGCAAAATGATGTAAAAATACTATTAAGATTATTACTTAATTTAAACTTTCTTTTGTTTTTTATAAATATTAAAGAGGGTATAAAATTCATTATCCAAATTAATATTGCACTTTTTGCTGGGGAAACTATCATTATTCCATTTTGATCTAATTTTTTATATAAAGTAAAATAAACTAAGGACTTACTTATTATCGATGGTAAGGAATACAAAAAAACTAAAGATACTACAATTAGTAAGAAAATAATTTTGCGCGTTAACTTAATTTTTTTGATATTAGTAAATGAAGAACAAAAAATAACTCCATTAAATAAAATTGAAAATTGATGAATTAGAAAAGAAAAAATTGAAATAATGAAACCTAAATAGTATTTCTTTTTTGATACTAAAAGTATTGAAAGCATTAGAAAAGATATGCATGCAGCTTGCCTTATAGGCCCCATTCCAATAACTACAATATAGTATGGGTATGAAATTAAAAGAGAAAAATATCTTCTCTTTAATGTAGAACAAAAATAAAAGAGAGGTAATAAAAATAAAATAGAATAAATTAGATTAAGAATATAAATATTTTGAGAGATTTTCGTAATAAATATATGTCCTAATTCCAGATATATTCCATAAATATGCTTTTCAAATAAGCCTCTTTTAATAATTTCAATAATATTAGGACTATATTTTTCAAACGCTTTTACATATTGTCCCCAATCGCAACCTATCTCATATCGCAAACCTACAAAAATAATAAATAATATAGCAATTAAGGAGTATAAGTATTTATTTTTTATTAGAGAATCAAATCTTTGTGAGGTTTCTATCTCAGTTAATATTGTAAGAAAAATAAAAGGAATAAAATAAAAAGTCATTTGTCGATATTTAAAAATTCATCATAAATTTTTAGAATTTTCTTATTAATTATTTCAATAGTAAATTTTGAGCAAACAGTTTTTCTTGCATTTTCGCCATATTTTATTCCTAATTCTGGGTTTCCTAAATATTTCTTTATAGCAAATTTTAATTTCTTTTCATTCCTAGCTGGGACTAATAAACCAGAGTAGTTATTAGTAATAATGTCTCTACATCCAGGGACATCTGTCGTAATGATAGGAAGAGACATGGCTGCTGACTCGAGAAGAGCTTTTGACAAACCTTCTCGCCATGAAGGGAGAATAACTATATCCATCTTGATGTAAACTTTTTTCATATCACTACATTTTCCAAGGAATTTGATGTTTGGATTTTTATGGATAAATTTAAAGTATCTATTTTTTAAATAACTTCTATTTTGTTTATCAATTTCGCCAGCAATATTTAGAGTAAACTTGTAGTTCTCTTTCCATAATTCATTACATGCATTTATAAGTTCTATTATCCCTTTCTCCTTTATTAATCTCGCTGGAAATAATAATTTAGTTCTTTCATTTGATTTAAACAATTTCTCTTTTTTAAAATAATTAATATCTACCCCCGAACCTTTTATTGTTTGTGTATATTCTTTTTTTGTAATTAATTTTTTTATAAAAGTATTTTTATCTGAATTATTGTGAAAAATATTCATTATATTATTCTTATTATTATTAAAAGCGTATTTATAAAAAGGCTCTAAGATTTTATTTACGTATTTGATTTTTAATCTATTGGAATAAAAGGAGGGTCCTAATCCGGTGATGTGGTTGATTGTATTTTTAATACCTAGAAGTCTTGAAACAATCCCTCCGTAGATACATGGTTTGATAGTAAAGTGATGAACTAATATAGGCTTATACTTTAAATAAATAAAAAATAAATGTGCAAGTGTAATTATTTCAACAAGCGGATTTTCTGAACCTCTCATAAGAAATAAATTTTCTTTATTGAAAAAAAATTTAGATATCTCAGAATAGTATTCATCAAGTGGTGAAATCAGAATTAGCTTAAAGCCCTTATTTTTTAAATCTTCAAGTAATTTATATCTAAAATTATATAAATACCAAGTACAATTTGAAACTATCAGAACAGATTTATTTTTATTATCAATTTCTAACATAAGAGCAAATATAAATACTAATTTTAAAACCTTATTAGATTATTTAACCATAAAGATGATTTGTTTTTCTTAAATTAATATTAGATTGATACTATAACTTTTATGTTTTATGTAAACCTTTAGTATTAAGGGTGTAAACCTTATCACAAATATCAACTACCTCTTTTTTGTGTGAAATAATAATTATGTTTATGGTCCCTTTTAGTTTTTTTATAGAAGAAATAAGCTCTTCTTCAGATGCTTTATCTAATCCTGTTGTAGGTTCATCTAATATTAGAACCTTAGGATCATTATAAAGAGCTCTTGCCAGTGCAATTCTTTGTCTTTCTCCTCCAGATAATCTTAAACCTCTGTCAAGAATCATTTCATCAATACCATTTGATAATAAACTTACAAAATTCCATGCGTTTGCCTTTTTAAGAGATTCTTTTATCTTTTGCTCGTCAATCTTTTTACCTAGAGCTATATTTGAGGAAATAGTGTCATTTTTAAAAAAATTTCCCTGCATAACAATACCTAATTTTTCCCTCCATGAATTGATATTTATATTTTGCATATTTATTCCAGATAAATATATATTGCCTTCTTTAGGTTTTATTAAGCCAGTAATAAGATCTAGTAAAGTACTTTTCCCAATACCAGATTTGCCTATAATTCCTATACAATCATTCCTCTCAATTTTTAAATTAATATCATTCAATACATTTTTGCAATCGGGGTAATTAAAAAATACTGAATCAAATTTTATTTCTCCATCAAAGAAAAAGTCTTCCTTATTTTTGTAAATAATATCATTATAATTTTTAGCCCATTTAATTCTCTGATTATGCACTTTTGGCCATGAGACCATAGCTACTGAATCAAGTAATCTTATTTGTGCGTTATATATCTTAGGTGTCATTCTTACAAATAAGGATAAAGAAAGAATTAAGTTTGAAGTATTAGAACCTTTTAATAAGATGAATGTTATTGCTAGGAAAACAAAAATTATTGTCATTATTTCTGTAATTAACTTTGATTTGTAGCTTGCGACTCTTGCATTCTCATATGAATTTGCAAATTTTATGAAAATATCCTTAGCTGCGTCCTTAGCTAATTTATCTTTACTTATTGCTTTTAGATATTTTAAATTGTTAAATATTGAGGAAGTCCATTGTCCTATATTGGAAGTAATATTTGATAAATTTTTGCCAAATTGATCAGCTTTTCTTGAATAAAATAAGTAAATTCTAAATGCAAAAAGAGCGTATATTATTAGTATAAAAAATGTATCTGGAACTAAAATTAAACATGCTATAAAATAAGTAAAAGCAATAAAAGAATATGTTATAGCAGAAATAAAGTACATATATCCTTCTGAAATATTCTGTCCCTCTGAAAGTATTGATTTTGATATATCTCCTTGACTCATTTGTATATAATATTCCCATTTTATATTTAAAGTTAAATCTGTAATCTCTTCTCTTACAAATTTTTCTATTTGACATTTTGCCTTCACAATATTTTTGTTTGATAGAAAATACAAAAATGCAGATAAAATAGCTGATATTAAAAAAAACAAAATATAAATCTCTTTCGAAAAAGAAACTTGATTTAAAAATTTTATATTTATGATTAATTTATTTTTATCTAAATTTGTTATTAAATTTGCGAGAAGATAAATAGAAAAAGTTTCTGAAAGTGCTCCAATAACCCCGAAAATTAAGGCAAGTTTACTTTCCTGTTTAGATACTTTTATATATCTTTGATAATTTCTCCAAATATTCTTTAGCATATTTATAGATGTATAATATTTTCTCCATCAAGATTATTAGTTAAGTCAAATATTAGTGTATCTTCAAGGCAAAAATCTAATAATTTATCTTTAGTAAGTTCTTTAAATTCATCATGATATAAAGCAAGGATTATTATCGTATATTTTTTATTAATTGGAATCGATGATAATGCAGATAAACTTGTTTTTTCTAATACTTCTTCATCATTTACTTTAGGATCAACTAAAGTAAAGTTCATTTCTTTATTTTGAAAAATTTTGACCAAATTAATTAATTGAGAATTCCTAATATCGCCACAATTTGATTTATAAGATAACCCTAGAAGTAAAATTTCTTCTTTAGCAAAAGCAACCTTTCTTTTGTTTTTATGAAGAAGAATCTGATCTATAACATAATGATGCATATAGTCATTAATATTTCTACCCGCAGAAATTAGTTTTGTTTCATGACCAATTTCTTTTGCCTTGAAAGTTAAGTAATATGGATCGACACCAATACAATGACCACCTACTAAACCTGGCATATATTTATGAAAGTTCCATTTTGTACTCGCGGCATCAAGAACCTCATAAGTATTTATATCGAGTTTTCTAAACAAAATAGATAGCTCATTTATAAGAGCTATATTAATATCTCTTTGAGTATTTTCAATTATTTTGGCTGCCTCCGCTACTTTTATACTGCTAGCTTTGAATGTTCCTCCATTAATAAAAGATCCATAAAAATTATCTATCCAAGTTGCAATCTTTTGGTTGCATCCGCTTGTAACTTTTGTGATTGAATCTAAAGTATGATTTGAGTCTCCTGGGTTAATTCTTTCGGGACTGTAACCACAATAAAATGAGTTTTTAAATCGATTTGAGTTGTGTTTTTTATTAGATTCTCTCTCTATGATGGGTATACATATTTCTTCGGTCAAACCAGGATATACTGTGCTTTCAAAAATAATTATTGGATTTGTTAATTTTTTGTCATTATATTTAATTAATTTCCCAACCATTTTTGAAGCGTTCTTTATATAACTTAAATTTGGCTCATTTTTTTCATTTATAGGTGTTGGTACAGTGATTATGAAAACATCTGCGTCTTTTATTGAATTTTCATTGTTTACAAATTTTATATTAGTAGCTTTTTTTAATTCTTCACTAGAAAATATTTTATTGCGATCAAAGCCTTTATCTAATTCATCTATTCTTTTTGCATTAATGTCAAAACCAATTACACGACGATGAAGTTTTTTTTGGGTTAATAGGCAAATACTTTTTTTGCAAATTTCTAACATCAACGGTAAACCAACATATCCAAGACCAATTATCGCAACAGTACAGTTTTCAAGTTTTGGTAACATAAAAATTTGATTTATTACCTCTTTTTCTTATAATACGATAAATACCAACTTATAAAGTTTTTTATTCCTTCATCTATTGAGGTAGATGGTTTGAAGCTAATCCATTTTTCAAGGTAATCAGTATCTGCATAGGTTTTTTCTACGTCTCCGGGTTGCATTTTTTCAAGAATTATTTCTGCTTTTTTGTTTAAATTCCTTTCTATAGCTTCAATATATTTAGTCAGATTTGTAGGTTGAGAGTTTCCAACATTAAAAACCTTGTAAGGTGCCCAACTATTTGAAGAATTGTAACTTTCTTGATCAGAATATTCTTTTTTTGAAGGTGGTTTTTCAATTAAGCAAAATATTGATTCAATAACGTCATCGATATATGTAAAGTCTCTTATCATTTTCCCATAATTAAAAACTCGTATTGGTTTATTTTTCATTATTAAATCTGTAAATTTAAATAGCGCCATATCAGGTCTCCCCCAGGGTCCATATACTGTAAAAAATCTAAGGCCAGTTGTAGGCAGTTGAAACAGATGACTATAGGTGTGAGCTATTAGTTCATTTGATTTTTTTGTTGCAGCATATAAACTTATTGGATGATCAACACTATCAGATTCTTTGAAAGGAATTTTTCTGTTCCCACCATAAACAGAACTACTGCTTGCATAAATAAAGTGTTTAATATTATGTTTTTTGGATCTTTCAATCAAATTAGAAAATCCAACAATATTTGATTGAATATATGCTGATGGATTTTCTATAGAATATCTAACACCTGCTTGAGCAGCTAGATTTATTACGTAGGAAATATTATTTTTTGAGTTTTCGAATTTATATTTTTCTTGATTATTAAATACTTCATCTAGATCTGAATTATTAGTTAGGTCTCCTAATATAAAATTGAAAAAAACCTTATTTTTTTTTGCAATTCTTTTTAATTCTTTGATTCTATTGGATTTAAGATTTATATCATAATAATTATTCATATTATCAAATCCAATAACTTCAAATTTTTTTTCTATTAACTTCTTGCAAAGATGAAAACCTATAAAACCTGCTGATCCAGAGACTAATATGCGCATATTACTTAATAGTTAGTATAAATAATTTAGATAATTTAATAGTAATTTTAAACGATAAAATTACCAAGTTTAATTGGTCTTAATTATCCCATTTTTTATTAATTTATCAACATCCTTATGGTAGGTAAAATTAAATTTATCTTTTTTGCCAATCAATAAACTCTCAGCTATGAGGTAGTCTTCCTCTGTATCGATATCAATAGACTCTAGTGTTGAAAGACCATAAGACTCAAATTTTCCACAAAAATTACCAGCAGAATTCTTTTCGTAATCATTTTTAAAAGTTTTAGTCTTCCAAATAAAGAAAGCACATGTTTGACAATGAATTGCTTCGAGATCTTGAGTTCTAGGCTGCGCTGCGTCGAAAGAAAAATTTATCGGCTTATGATTCATAAAGCATAATGTCTGAGCAACTCTGCTAGCACACAATGAATCTAAATTGTTTTCTATGAAGTATGAAATTGCTTTATCTATAGTTTCAGTTTTAAGAAATAAACAGCATGGATTAAAAAATATAGTTATGTCAGATGGAAAATTGATCATAAAATCGTATACAAAATCGTCTAATTTTGCTTTTGATGATCCTAAATGCGGCGGTCTGATGTAGTAATTTAATTTATTACTATAAATTTCTTTTGCTACATCAACAATATATTGTGAGTCTGTATTTAGATAAAGCTCATCAATATTTGTAGCGGCTAATGCATTATCTGTTAAGTAAGTAAAAAGTGGTTTATTGTTAATTAGTGATAAATTCTTGAATTTAACTCTTGTAGATCCTAATCGGCAACCTACAAATGCATTTATATTAGTCATAATTTATATATTAAAAATTTTGGTAATATAATTAAAAATATATTTTAATTTTATGTGATTTACATTTAATAACTTAGAAGCTTATTATTTATTTAAAAAAAATATTTTTGAAATGTTTTGTTGTCATGATTATTTTCTTAAATTAATGTTTTAATTAACTTTTAGATACAAAAGATTGATATCATATAAAAAATTTCATTCAATGAATAAAAAGGTAATTCTTATATATCCTTATTTTTGTGGGGTGAGTGGCGCTTATAATAGATATTTGCTTTTAGAAAGATTAATAAAAATTTCTAATTTAAATGTAAAATTTATTATATTAAAAGATAAAAAATTTCATTCAAATATAGCAAAATTTATCTATAAATTTCTTAAATATTTAAAAGTAGAATCATTAATTATTTTTTATTGTATTTTTAAAAATCAATTTTTAATTACTGATTTTAATCCTTCTATAGTCGCACTATTTTCAAAAAAAGTTTTAATACAAATCCATGATGTAAGTTGGGTTAACAATAAATTCACTAGGCATAGTATTTTTTTTTATAGAATATTTAAGTTTTTTTTAAAATACTATAAAAATATTCTCACAGTAAGTAAGACTTCCTTGATAGCAATAAAAAAAGTATCTGGTAGAGAAAAAAAAATAAGTTATTTATATAATTCTGTAAGCTGTGAATTCATAAATGAGTCCAATAATATCGGTAGTGAAAATATTGATTATGAAACTGATATTATTCATAATAATATTGATTTGAATATTCCAAATCTTTTATATATTGCCACTCTTACACCAAGAAAATCCCATGTGGATTTACTCGAAGCATTATCAAGAACTAATTCTTTTTTTAACGTTAACCTCGTAGGACTTCCAAAAAATAAAAAAATTTTAGATTTCATCAAATCTAAAAAAACTTTTGAAGGAAAAAATATTAAATCTCAAATTAATTATTTCCCGGAAATTTCACAAAGAGATCTCTGTAAACTATTACTTTTTTCCTCAGCTTATATATCAACTTCAATGGATGAAGGTTTTGGCATACCTGTATTGGAGGCTCAACTTTATGAAATACCTCTAATAATAAGAGATTTAGATATTAATAGAGAACTATTCCCGCATGCCAATTTTTTTAATACAACTTTTGAACTTACTGATTTATTAGATGAAATAAAACCTTTATCAAAAGATAAAATCATTAAAAGAAAAAAAACTTTAGCTAATATTAGCCACTCTAATTTAATAGAAAAATATAATCACTATAACTTAAGTAGAAAATTAGAAAATATATTCTTGCCTAAAAAAAATAATTCTGGTAAAGAAATTAATTTAAAAACCTCTTAGTTTAAAAACTATATAATTTGTTTTGTAAGGTTTTAAAATAAAAAGAAAAAACCTTATTAATTTTTTTAGCTTTTGATTCTAAAAAGAATAAATTAAATTTTAGATTTATAAGTTTCTAAACTATTAACAACTTCTTTTTTTTATATCAGTATTGGAATCTAGTTCAAAACAGAGAAATCTTTTTGTTTTATCATTATCTAAATTAATTTTAGTATTTGTTAAAAGACCTTTATTCATAAAATATCCATATTGTGGTGGAACGCCCATTAATAACAATATATTATTAGAATTATCTTTTTCTATTTCATGCCACTTCTTTTCAAACTTTGAACTAGGAACCACATTTGCTTGTCCCAAAACTTTATTTTGCAATTCGATATATTCTCTTGTTAATGAAGTTCTACTATATGCATCATTTTTAATTAAACTATAAATAGGTAAATCATTTAGGTAAGATAAACTCCAAAAACTAAAAAATATAATTGTTGTAAAACCATAACAAATAATAATATTTTTAAGAAAACTATAAAATCCTAAATTTTTAAAATTATGTTTGATACTAAAAGGCTCAGAAACTGCAAATATTACGAGAGATATAGAACTTGCTATTGCTACTCGAGTGTATGGAATAGATATTGACCAAATTAATAACCAAGTTGTAAGAATTATAAGAATATGTTTTTTTTTATCTTGTAAATTTCTAAAACCAAAATAGGGCAATAGCGTAAGAGGTGAGAATGATAAGATTGAAACCATCATTCCTTTTGGACCAATATAGTTAAGAAAACTGGAAAGGTTTAAAAATAGATAATTTGATTCTCTAAACTTATTCAACCCATATCTAATTGGTTCAGCTCCTAATGATGCATATAAGATTGTTGTGATTGGCTTTAATAAAATTGGAATATTTTTCAGGCTTAAAAGTTCTTTTATTTCTTCATAGTTGTACCTATAAACTGCATTTGGAAAAATATTTCTTAAAAATCCAGGAGGAGATAAATAGTATAGTGGATTATTTAAATAGTAAAAATTCATCAAAGGTAAAATAGAAGATGCAATTATAATTCCTATTAAAAAAAAGAAAATACTAACTGGCATGGAAGATAGAATTTCCTTAAATACTTTTTTGAATAAAATTAAAGGGAAATTAAATAAATAATAAATAAGTAGACAAACTGGTAAAAATAGAAAAGCTAGGGAAGACAATCTTATTCCAATACTCATTAAGCCAATAAATATTCCAATAATTGTCATTAAAATTTTATTAAATTTATTTTCTGAAAATATTGAGAGTGAAATAGCATTTATTCCTGTTAACTCAAAAAGAACAAGATATCCATCATGTTTTCCTGATAAAAAAATATCCCATACATCTGGTAATGAAATAATTGTTGCTACTAATAAAAAGCTTTTTCTTAAATTTATACTCCCAATATTTTTTGCTAATTCAAGGCTGCTAAGTAATACTAAAATTAGTGAAACAGCTCTCATTGATCTTACTAATAACCAATTATCACTAATTTGAATTATAAAGGCATCAAAAAATGATCCTAAGGAATCCGATCTTAAATATTTTCCCATTTGATAGTATTCAGAAATACTTAATCCTTCTAACCTTGAAATCTGTAATGAGTCATAAAAATATTGGGAAAAAGCATCTGAATGAGTTACGGGTAAAAGAAATCGAATAAAAATACATATAATTTGTATAGCAATAACTATGGATAAAGTAATTATTATTAGATCTTTTCCTTTAAATAAATTTTGTGATTCATTTTTTATATTAGAAAAAATTAAATGAAGAAATTCAGTAATATTTGATCTATTTAAGATGGAAATGGTAATTGAAAATAATATCAATAATGGGTTATTTATAAATGTTGTACCAATAGAATGAAGAAGAATATTTACTCCTCCTAGAAATGTAAAAATACATAAAAAACCTAAGGATAAAGAGAAATATATATTTTGTTTGATAATTTTATACTCTTCGGAAACATTATTTAAATATTTATAAATTTTGCTTGAAAAACTTATCCATAAAGAATAAAAAAATATAATAGATATAAATAAAGTCAATTTTCTTTTCCTAAGTAAATTACTTTTTAAATCTTAAATCTAATATTCTGATAAGAAAAAAATTAGGTTAAAAAATTAATAAATAATAAATTATCTTTTTAAAAACCTTTTTATTTTTTGATTCTTAATGAGATTTATTTATATGTTTAAAAAAATATTTTTTTTCTTCTATTACCCCCAATTTTAAGCTATCTATAGATTGAATTGCCTGAATAAAGTTATCAATAATTATTTTTTGGACTAAATATAATCAAATAAACTTTTTTCTCTTATTAAAAATTTATCTTCAAGATATACAAAATTTCTACCAAGTAAATCTTCAATTTTCTTTAGCTTATTAAAATTTCTTAACTTTGAATTAATCCTATATTTATTTTTATCATAAAATTTGAAATGATTATAATTTGAAAAGCCATAACTCATACTTGGAGTTTTACAATTAATTGCTTCTTCAAGAGTCGTTGAAGAAAGTGCAATTAAACAATCACTATTTTTTATATCATCAGCAATACTTTTATTTTTTGAAATCTCTATTAAATCTTTAAATTGGTTCTTAATTTCCTTAATAACCTCCATATCCAGTTCATGTTTTACTTCTCTAATTCGAATAGTTAATTTAAAATTAAAATCTAGATTTTTAAGTTTTTTGACTAATTCAATAATTCCATAAATATATTCAAATGAAGATTCAAAGTAATGTCTTCTTGCACCTAATCGTTTAACAGTTCCTGCACTTAATATATTTAATACTGAAGAATCTTTAAATCTATTTTGTATTTTACTAATTTTATTTAGGGGTTTGATTTTTTTAAAATCTACATTTTTATAAGATAAATAGTCATCTGAAAATTTTGATTGCGAGTATATTTTTATGTTAGGAATATTGCTTCTGATCATTCCTATTGATAAGTTATCAGAAATTATATTTCCTATTAAAGAATCTTTTTGTAAAGTATGTGTTCCATGAGAAATCAAGTGTTGTTTAAAACCAAGATCAGACATTGTTGCGCTCAAAGCATTTAGTTCAGGGAAACGATTAGTATGAAAAATAGTATTTGAATTTTTATTCAAATAATTTTTAAATAATTTTTTATTATAAATCCTATAGCCTTTATTAAGGTTTATATAATATTCGATATCCTCTAGTATCTTCGAAAGGTATTCTTTATCAATCAAACTATTATCATGTTGGGACTTAATATTTAAAATTTTAGTTTTTTTAAAATGATTTTCTGGGATCATAAAGAAATCATTATCTACAATTTTATTTTTAGAAATCAAGGTATAGATCTGCTTAATAATTATCAAAGAAATTTTTGATAATTTTTTTGATTGATTATATATAATTATATTTCTATCCATCTCTCTCAGTTTTTCATATATCTTTGGCATAAAATAAGATTTTTTACATGAGAGTATATATAAATTTTTTCTTTTTAATATTTTTTTTAATAAAAAAACTTGCAAAGATGCCAAAAATTTGTGAAAAAAATTGAATTCATTGAAGATTGATTTTCGATTTTTATTGAAAAATCCAATTTTTTCTTTCATATATTCTTTTTCTATTCCAATAATTAAATTACTTTTACTATCATATTTCTTCCATCTCCCAGAAGTATATAATTTATAGAATTTATAATTAGGAATACATTTTGTGAGATATAGGTATATTGAAATCTTCAAATCTATATATGGCTTTAAAAGTTCATTTATAATTTTTTTGTCTTCTTTGATAAGTGATTTGTTAACTATTTTAATAATATTTTTGAAAATCTTATGACCAATTAAAACTTGTTTATCTGAGTTTTGATAAGTTTTAATTGGGTCTGGAAATTTAGTAAAAATTTTATAATTTTTATTTTCTCTTTTGCATAATGCAAAAGAATCATTATTTCTTAAATCAACTTTTTCAAAGTCACTTTCTTTAATAATTACATATAAGTTTCTTTGCCTATTATTCATACCCTATAAGTTAATAACCTTTTTATTCTCTCATATATAGTTTTTTGTTTTAATAATATTTAATCGATTAAAAAAGTTTTTTATTATTTTTGTATTTTAATCTAAGCCAAATCTTAAATCTCAACCTCTGAATAGTATGAATTGTAAAAATAGTGAATTCCATTTAATTTCATATATATTAGGGTTTATTTCTAAATTTAAATTGCGGAATTTGTACTTAGTCTTTCATAAGTCTTAACAAACTTATGAATTAAAATATTACTAATTTTTAATTGTATTAAGTAAGTTATTTAAAAATTTAATTATTGTTCTCAAAATACTATCAGATAAAATTAATTAATGCTATGAGTTCAATTCAATGTGTTGCCTTATAATTTTTTATGATCCATTATTTAAAAATTATTATGTATAAATTTCTGAAGAATTCCTTAAAAGGAACTTTAATCAGAATATTTGGAAATTTAACTACCGAAAAAAATAGGAAAAGTTTAATTAACATTCTCTCAAAAAATACAGATGGACATTATTTTGATGAGTCGTTGATCGAGGGATTGGATCAAAAAAATGAATATAAAAAAATTTATAAAAAATGTTTAGTTAAAGCTGGAGACCAGAAAACAGATAATATCTATAAAATTTTAAGACATTTATCTTTATATAGTTATATAGAAGATGTAATACGAAGAGGAATTGAAGGTGAATTTGCTGAGTGTGGTTGTTGGAACGGTAATTCCCTTTTCGCAACTAAGCTCTTTATTGATAAATATGAGTTAAAAAAGTCTTTTCACATTTTCGATTCATTTGAAGGAGGATTATCTGAATTTAAAGATAAAGATTTAAAAAATAGCTCTATAAAATCAATTCATGAAGCAGAAAAATTGAAAATAAATTTTAGTTCTTCATACCAAAAGCTTCTTAAAAAGACAAAAAATCTTGAATTGATTTATATTAATAAAGGATGGATTCCAGATATTTTAAAAACTCAAGAAGAAAGAAAATATTGTTTTGTACATATAGATGTTGATTTGTATGAACCAACATTAGAGTCTCATAAATATTTTTTTAAGAGGTTAACCCGAGGTGGAATAATTGTTTGTGATGATTATGGTTATAGACAATTCCCAGGGGCTAAAGTTGCAGTAGATGAATTCATTAGATCTTTACCAAAAGGATCATATAGCCACTTTATAACACCTTCTATTGGAACCAGCATAATAATAAAGTAACTGCATATGAAATATATTTCTATTTTTTAGTAAGTTTGCATAATTTAAAACCCTTTATAAAATTAAAGAATTTGAAACTTTTAATTATTAGGTTTATCTCAACTTTGAACTTAAAGCCAATTATAAAGCTCTTCTCCAATTAAGTGTCTAGGCGGCTTATCAATTCTACCTATTCCATGAAATCCATTTTCATAATTATGAAAAAGTTTAATTAAATATTTTAAAAATGCCGTCGAACTTACTGGGTTGTTACCAATAGCAACTTCAGCAGCAAGAACAATACCAGAAGCTCCAGCTGCTAGATGATTAAATATATCTGATATTTCTGCTCTTGAAGGTAGATTAGAATGCATCATACTATCAAGAACATTTGTTGCAATTAAAACCTCAGATTTATTTTGAGCGAGCTTTAATATATTAAAAACTGCAATTGGAACAGATGGTATAGTGATTTCTCTACTTAAATCTCCTCTATCTAATAGAATCTTATCCGATAATTCTATAATTTCATTTACATTAGAAACCCCCAAAGCTGTTTCAATCTTTGATATTAAACTAACATTATCACCTATTAAATTTTTTAGAGATTTTACTTGTGATGCAGTAGATATGAAAGAAGCATATACTTCTTTTGAACCCCTAGAGATTGCAAAATCAATAGCATATTTATCAAACTCAGTTAAGGTGGATAATTCTAATGTTTTATTATTTATATCTACTGCTCTGTTTATTAATATTGGACCTGAAGAAATTATGACAGCTTCACATGAGGTATTTGTATCTCTTCTTATTATTTCAATAGCAAACCCTTCAAAGTCAACTTTTATTACATCACCCTTACTAATTTGCTCAATAGCTTCTGGATGATTAAGTAAAATGTATAAACCCTTTTCATCATAAGATTTCTCTTTATTAAATAATAGTTTTATCTTTTGACCAGAACCTATATCACTAGATAAATTTGTATTGCTAACTCTTAATTGCGGTCCTTGAGTATCAATAGCAGGATTGATTCCTACTGAGTTAAGTATTTCGAAGTATTCATGCAGATTTTTTTTATTTGAGTGAGATAAATTAATGCGAAAACTTTCTGCACCCGCCTCAATTAGATTTCTTAGGGTATTAGGATTAATAGACTTTGGCCCTACTGTAACAATAATTGCAGTCATAAAAAAATTCCTTTTTTTACCAAAAATAGAAATAAAGAATTAAGTAATGCTATTTATATTATTTTTTGGTTTGATGTACCATGATAAATAGAAAAAAAGTAATTCATTTTTTTGTTAATATTATGTTTGAAAATATTGTTATAGTAGCAGGCCATCCTAGAAGTGGGACCCATTTAGTAATAGATACGATAAGATTAAATTTCAAAAAATCAGATTTCCCATTGATTAGACCTTCTTTTTCTACTATTGAAAATCTTATTTTGCCTCATGATGGAAAAGTATTGGATTTATGGATTAAATGGTTAGAAAATTGTAGCAGCAATAATCTAATACCTGTAATAAAGACACATTGTCTACCATCAGATATTCAATCATATTTAAAAATTATGAATCATAAAAAAGAAGCAGATTTAATAGTAAATATCCTTGAGGCGGGGAAATTTATTTACATAAAGAGAGATCCTTTAGAATCTTTAAAATCATGGTTTGAATTTGCTAAAGGTGGAGGAGTTGTGCAAGCTAATGCAGGTAAAAAGAGGTTAGAAGAAATTTCTTTTAGTGAATTTCTTAGAATAGAAAATCTTTATAAATTACCTTTTAGGAACTGGTCAGATATTGATATGAATGTTGTAAATTATATAGCTTTTCATCATACTGAATGGGAAAGTTTTATTAAAAATAAAAAAGGTGTTTATTTAAACTTTTCTGATTTTCAGAAAAATTTTGATTTTGCATCAAACAAATTATTTGATTATTTAAATTTAGAAAATATAAATAAATCATCTGAAATTGACATAAATAAAAAATATAAAAATCCTTTTACTAAAGAAAAGCAAAATAAAATTTATAAATTCAAGATTGGTTTGTTTAGTAAATTAGTTAGAGTTTTAAATAGGATATCTCCAAACTTTTCAAATAAATTTAGGATAAAATCAAGGGTACCTCCAAGAAAAAAATTATTTTTAGGTATTAAAGATAGTGACATATTACACTTGCGAAATACGTACGATGAATCAGTATCAAAATATAAAAAAGAATTAATGCTCTAATTTTATAAATTTAGTATTGTATGAATTACTAGTAAAGATTAATGGAGCCAAGCGGACTCGAACCGCTGACCCCCTGCATGCCATGCAGGTGCTCTACCATCTGAGCTATGGCCCCAAAGCTCGAAACGTTATTCATATCAATCAATTAAAAGATTTCTTTAGTAACGTCCGTAATTCTTATAGTACTTTATAATCTTTGATTATTTAAATAAGGACCTTCAAATGCTCCTAGAGATTTACAAGTTGTAGCATGCTTTCAAATAATCTCTTAAAAAAAATTACCTTCTTAAATCTTTGAAAATAATTTTAAAAACTTTTATTTAAAATATAATTAGACTTAATTCGGCTTTGTATGCCCCCCAAGTGCTCAGATTGATAGGTCAAAATATTTTATAAAGATTGATATTAAATGATTAAGTTTTAATCAAAATAATGATTTCTCTCTTGTGTTAATTTAATGGTTTTTCCTAATCAAATTCTAAGATTTATATATGCTTAGGAAATGGATTTTTCTTAGAGGTTTTTAATTTGAGTAACCAGATAATTTTCTTCAAGCAAACAAAATTAAATTAAAAATATTTCTAAAAAAGTATTTAAGCTTTAATTAGGATATAAAATAAAATTTAATTATTAATTTTTTTTGTAATAATTTATATATGAAAGACAAGTGTAATTTTGCAAAAATTGATGTTGACACTCAAGCAGAATCACATCGTATCTTGAGTATTTATACAAGGTATATGCTTAGAAAGTATAGATTTGAGAAATATAATCATTCAATTTTTCAAATCTGTCCTAGATATAATGATTATTATTTCCATATTAATGGATTAATTTTGCGTTCTAAAGAAAGTATATACAGTAAAAATTACAATGTTTTTTATCCTCAATCAAAATGTCATGAATTAGACATTCTCGTTGCAAGATTTCTTTTAAGGAAATACAAAGTAACTATAATTTATGATAACAAAGTTAAAATAAAGAAAAATGTATATTATAAGAATTTTAGATTATCATTTTTTCTTGTAATAAGGGATATAT
>Ga0310343_10000245_pt1 | contig 25510 bp, 23 predicted proteins | sample HC15DNA2025_MG_FD_203519 | JGI IMG/M metagenome (GOLD analysis project Ga0310343, IMG submission 203519) | Marine microbial communities from station ALOHA, North Pacific Subtropical Gyre - HC15-DNA-20-25_MG | ecosystem: Environmental > Aquatic > Marine > Oceanic | place: Pacific Ocean: North...
GATTGTCCCCGCCGCCGTTAAGGAAAAAGAAAGCTGAGCGAAGACACGCTTGAAGAATTTGACGATCGCCCTGCTCCGTTAGATCGGAGCGGGGCTTTTTTTATCTTATGAACCAAGGAGACAGGGCCTGGTACAGAGACTGGCATGTCTCCAGGAGCTTCTGCAACTCATTTGGTACACGCTCCGTTTTTGGGCGGTAGGGGGCGAAACCTTTTGATAGATGAACATTGTGGTACCAGTGGGGCGCCCAGACGCCGTCTTCCCTCTTTTGGCCTTTGGGCCAACTGAGCATGCTCTCGTAAAATGGGATGCCCAACTTCTGGCAAAGTTTCTCCAGGGTTTTTTTCGGAGACTGCAGTAATATCTTCGAATCGATGACGATGGGCTCCTGTCCCATCTCCACAATAGTGTCGCAAAGTCTTTTAAGCTTCGGGTAGCCAGTATCTGAAATCGTGAATTCCGGGATGGTGCTCTTGTAGGACAACAACATCTCTTCAGGGTGGCGGGTGAGCAGCACGTTGCTAAGCGGGCCAAGGAAGTCCCATTCGAGATCGACCAAATGGTGGGCCATGTTCTTAAAAAACCGGACAGGCGATTTCGACGGCGCCAGAAAGAGCTCTTCTATGACTTTTTTTCCATCATTCTCTTGGGCGCCTATAATTTCCCTTTCTCCCGGATGCGGGGGACGATCCTTTTCATGCGTCAGGTAATGAGCATAAAGAGGCTCGTCATAGGCTTCCGTATCCGTGCGCTGAGCGAATGAATACATCAGGGCAGTCGACACATTTCGAGGTCCTGACCAAAGGCTGATTCGCTTGGTTTCCATTCTTTAAGCAGTCGTTTTCGCGATATACGCCCTCACTTCCCGGTCGTACAAATCTATCAGGCGTTGCGTCATGAGACCCGGCAATGCAACACTGCTCACAGAACGTCCATCGATCTCTGAAACCGGCGTAATTCCCCCAAAGGTCCCCGTAACGAAAGCTTCATCAGCACTATACACATCCACCAAAGAAAAGTCTTTCCGCAGGGCGGGAATCCCTGCCCGTTCGCTTACGGCGAGAACTTTCCCCCTTGTCACCCCATTCATGCAGTACTTCCCCGTTGAAGTCCAAACCTCTCCGTTGCGGACGATGAAGAAGTTGGTGGCGTTGCAGGTGGACACAAATCCATTGATATCCAACATGAGGGCTTCATCAGCACCCGCCCCAATCGCTTGGCTCAAAGCCACGACTTCGTGCAGCTTGCTATGGCAATTCAAGCGGGGATCCAAATAATCCGGCGAACCTCGGCGAATAGCGGAAGAATATAGCCGCACCCCTGCTTTTCTAACATCCGGATTTGCCGTTTTGTATTCAGGAATAATGACAATATTGGGGGGCGTCACCGTAAGGCGCGGATCCTGAGATGGCGTTTTTTTGTTTCCGCGCGTTACCATGAGTCGAACATGAACTCCATCCATCATACCATTGGCCTCAATCGTCTCAGTCAACTTGCCCTTCAACGATTCAAAGGTCTCGCCAATATCCAAAAATATCATACGAGCCCCTTCAAAAAGGCGGTCGAGATGCTCTTCCAGAAAAACGAAGACACCTCCCTTGAGACGAATTCCTTCCCAAACCCCATCGCCAACGAGATACCCACTGTCGAATACCGATATTTTCGCTTCGTCTCTCGGAGTCATCACTCCGTTCACATAGATCAAAACCGAAGCGTTTCTATCATCTTCCAAGCTGTCGTGCGTTCCTCGAACCATAGCATTATCATTCAAGTTCAACGAATGCTGTCAACCGACTGCTTACCCGCGATTCCCCGTTTTCCTTTCAGATAGGAATTCAGAAAGATCATCGCTACAATGAACGTGGCTCCGTAATAGAATTCCGAAGACATCCTTTCACTCTCCGGCCAAATGACTAAGGCCAGCAGGATCGCGTAGATCGGCTCCAGATTGATGGCCATCACGAAACTGTAAGGCGTGATTCGGCGGATCAGTTGAATGCTCAGCATAAACGAAAAAGCGGTACACACGATGCCTAGAATAGCTAGCCAAAGCAGGTCGGGTAGCGTCGGAAGCATGTTTTGGGGAACGACTAAGCTTAGAACCCCCAAGCAAAAGCTAGTAAGGATAAATGCCCCCAATAGCTCATACAAAGTCATAATCTTTGGATCCAATCGCCTGACGAGCAGTCCATTCAGCACGGTAAACAACGCAGCCAGAGCTGCGGAAATTCCGCTCAAGATCATCCCTGCAGCGGAATCGAATTCGAAACGGAAGACGAAATAGAGACCAGCGACGATTCCCAAACCAATTATGGGTTCACTCCAAAGGATCCGGCGTCGAAAAAGGATTGGCTCGATGAAGGATGTGAACAGAGAAACGCTGGAGAAGCATACCAAGCTTACTGACACATTAGACCGCTTGATAGCCTCGAAAAATGTCAGCCAGTGGGCTCCCAAAATCAAGCCAACCGCTAGCAGAGCAAACGCGGTCCTCCAATCTACCGCCAAACTGCGTTTAGCAATACCGAATATCACCAAGAGGGCAAAAAGAGCTATCAGTAAGCGGTACCAAACGAGGGCGTAAGAACCTAACGATATGAATTTACCGAGAATTCCAGTAGTTCCGAAGATGAATACCGTAAGATGAAGCCAAATCTGATACTTATAAACCTCTCGCACTGGATGGCCAAACAGGTCGATCCCACGGCAAATTGGAATTCAAGGCAATCTTAGTAATAAGCAAAAAATTCCACAAGTGGTAGGGTGCCTCGTTTTTGTCCAGATTGGTCTTCCCCCACCCAAACTTCAAATGCCCAGTGGTGTCAACTTACGTCAAATCTGTATAATCGACAACCAAAAGGAGAAGCATGTATACGAAAAACATCATATCGTATAGACAGCTCTAACCACAGATATAGATTCATCCAACTGTCAATTGGACCAAATAAGTTAAGTTTGAGTAGCTTTCGAATCGGCCAAAACCATCCTAAACTCCCGTTTGACAAGATTTCCCGTGCCAACAACCTTAAAGAGCTACAGCCATCGCAAAATGAGCAATCTCGTTCCCAAACAGCCCGACTACTCGAACAACTACAGCGAGAATAGACTCTGGGAGAAATTGACCCAATTCGCCAAATCGGCTGGGCGAGAGCTAGTGGGAAAGGCCCTCATTCTGTACTACGCGGCCTCCGACCCTGATACCCCACAAAAGGCTAAAGCCATCATTTTCTCGGCCCTGGGTTACTTCATCCTGCCTCTGGATGCCATACCGGACATAACTCCGCTGCTTGGATTCTCTGACGACCTTGGCGCCATCGCCCTGGCTCTTGCTACCGTGGCGGCTCACATCAAGCCTCAGCATAGATTGACGGCCAAGGAGAAGACCGAAGAGTGGTTCGGCAAAAGCGACTTTGGATGATGGTCTTTTTCCAACGGTCGCGGCCGATCTCCGAGCGGCCATTAAACGAATCAAGCGTCGAGCTTTGCTAAGTTAAGTGGCCGCTACCCTTTCAAACTACGTCAGCTCCATGGTCACCGGGCAGTGGTCGGATCCCATAATATCAGCGAGTATCTCAGCGGAGGCTAATCGCGGCCTCAGACATTCGGAAATCAGAAAGTAGTCGATACGCCATCCTACGTTTCGAGCCCTGGCATTCGCTCGGAAACTCCACCAGGAATAGTGTCCGTTTCCTTGCGTAAATTCGCGAAAGGTATCGATGAAGCCCGATTCGACAAGGGTGCCAAAGTCCTCCCTTTCCTCGTCTGAAAAACCCGCGTTTTTCCGATTAGTCTTGGGATTAGCCAGGTCGTCCTCCGTATGAGCAACATTCAGATCGCCGCAAAAAACAACCGGTTTGCTTCTCTCCAATTCGAGCATACGTTCGAGAAAAGCTTTGTTCCACTCTCTTCGGTAGGGCAAGCGCCTGAGCTCGTTCTGAGCATTCGGGGTATAAACATTGGTCAAAAAGAAATCATCGAACTCCAGTGTAACGACTCGACCCTCATTATCGTGCTCTTCGATTCCCAATCCATAAGAAGCTGATACTGGTTCATGGGGAGTTACGATCGCGGTTCCAGAGTAACCCTTCTTCTGAGCCTCATTGGCGAATACCTTGAGGCCATTGTTCCACCCCATTCCCTCGACGATTTCCCTGGTGGCTTTGGTCTCTTGGAGGCAGATAAAATCGGCGCCAGAAGACTCCATAAACTCCAATGCCCCCTTTTTTGCCACGGCTCGGATCCCGTTAACATTCCATGAAATGAACTTCATGGTCCTGGTCATAGGACTAAAGGCTACCCAAGCAACCGTTTAGTTTTGCCACAATCCGCAGCACTGGGAGACTCTTAATGACGAGATCGGCACTCGACACCAGCATGGCGAATTCTAAAGTCGCGGCCTCTTCAATGATTCCTGAGCAGCAGATCCCATTGGGCAAACGCATTCCCGATGAACTCCACGCCATTTCCGTGAGCATACCAAGCATGGCGGATGTGATCGGCTACGAGGAGCGTGATCCGGACACCATTGCTAAAATGGACGCTGGCTACCCTCGATTCGTCAAGCACGAATGCCTCCAACAAATCGAATCCTACTGGCAAAAATTCTTCGATCGGCCAGAACTTCCCATCTGGCTTACCGCTTCCGAACGAATCGCTCAACAACTTGAAGCCTATTTGAAGTGCCCTGGATTCAAGTTCCTGAAGCATCAAGGCGTTTCGGGGATCTGCCTACCCAAAGATGAGCATCTGAATCTGCGAGCGAAACTTTATCTGCGCCACATTGGCGGCTACCTTTGTTCACGTGAAGCAGAGGACTATCTAGTAGCGAACGGGCTGCGGGAAAGCATTGAGAAGGAAGCGTCTTACCAAGGCGATTCTGAAAAGAAAGTTCTCGATGCCCTCACTCCCCTGCTAGGGGCGCGATCTACCAGACACATAGTCATCGCCGGCTCTGGTATGAATGCCATCTATTCAGTTTTTCAAGCCGTTAATGCCGTCCAATCACCAAAGGGGCGAAAGTCATGGATCAAGTTGGGTTGGCTGTACGCAGATACGATGCACATTCTTGACAAGCTGTCACCAGAGGGGCGGGCTAATCGAGAACTGCTGAACGTTTTCGATGTCGATGAATTGGAACGCCTTCTTGAAAGCCGCACACATGAATTTGCTGGCATAATCACGGAGTTCCCCACCAATCCGCTTATCCAATCGGCTGATTTAGAGCGTATCCGAGACCTCGCGACGAAATTCGGAGTCTATCTGATTGTCGATCCCACCGTACTCTCTCCCGCCAATGTAGATGTTTCCCCATACGCGGACATCATCGTCAACAGTCTGACCAAGTACGCCGCCAATCAGGGTACCGTAATTGCGGGAGCCGCCAGCGTCACGCCGCAATGTCCCGATAGCGAAGTTCTCATGGAGAAAATTCGGGAGCAAATCGTACCGCCCTACTCGCGCTCTCTCGACTGCCTGGCCAGCCAGATTGATCGTTATCCCAAGCACGTCGAAACCGTCAATGCATCCACAGAGAAAATCGTCGAATTCTTGGAGTCCCACCCGAACGTCAAAAAGACGCACTGGGCCGCTGAAGAGCGATCTCATAGCAATTTCGCCAAGGTCGCCCGGCGAGGGAATGCCGTTGGCGGAATGCTTGCCTTTGATCTGAACGTGAACTTAGCCGATTTCTACGATCGCCTCCGAATCGCTAAAGGTCCTAGTTTCGGGATGATCCATTCCCTCGCTTGTCCGTTCATGTACCTCGCCCACTACGAATTAATCACCGAGAAAAGCGGGCGAGAATACCTCCAATCTGCCGGCATAAATCCAGAACTGATTCGATTCAGTGTAGGAACCGAGGATTCGGACGAGATCATCGAAGCGTTGAGCGAAGCACTTGATTAAACAAGCGCAATTCGTTGTGTTCAGACCGGCTAGTAAATCTCGAATCATCTAACTCTAAAATCCTTTACCCATGGAAAGCTCACTCTCTAAAAATGCATTCCTAGTGTGCGTCCACGTCGATCTGTCCAAGACCGCGAAAAATTTCGATATTCTCGATCCAGAAACCGGATAAATCGTACTGGAGTGTCGGGAGGAAAAGCTGGGATTCTTAACTAAACTCCTCCGCTTCTCCGACTACGAGAGATACACAACTTTTAACATCGAGATACGGGAGCCTCAGGGCCACTCACTCATCCACATCAAACGAGGAGCCTCACTCTCCTTGTCGAAAGTCGAAATTCGAGACGAAGATCAGGCCTTGCTCGGGCGGGTTGAACAGAAGTTCCTCTCCATTGGCTGCAAATTCGATGTTCTCGCCCTCGATGATCAGGTTCTCTGCGAGCCAACCGGTAACTGGACAGGCTGAAATTTTCATTAAGGCATCAAGGCATCGAGTTCGCCTGTGTATCCAAAGAGTGGAGCGGAATCGGTAAGAAATTTTTTTACAAGCACCGACAACTACATCCTGCCCATCGAGTCGAGCATCGAGACCGAAAGTCCGCTCCGATCGCTAATCATGGCCGCCCACATTTGCATCGACATGGTACCCAAAGGGTGACCGACTGCCAACGTTCTAAATATTGATTTGTATTACCTGCGGAAACAGGTACATCCACGCCTATGTCAAGAAATGGTAGACCCAATACCGGAGAGATCCACTACGATCTGCCATCGCCATATATTCCGCATGCCAATGGCTTGCTCCACTTACCCCGATTCATTGCCAAAGCAAAACGCTACGCTAAAGGCGAATTAGGGAAGTCCTATTTGCGAAATTACAAACGCGGATTTGATCGTTTTCTATGCCTCCATCTAGGTGTCGACCCAGATAACATAGAAGACATTGTTCGTTCGAGTTCAGACGATGAGGAAATCGAAAGACGCCTCGCGGAAATTCTTCCCGAAAACCTGGAGGTAGCCAAATGGAATCGAGAACTCGTCCAGAAAGGCATGAGCGAGATGGGACGCGAAACGCTCGAGCAAACGAAACGGAAGATGGGGATAGCGGACCGAGACGACCTGATAAGCTTTGCTGACATGATAGAATTTGACGAAGAGCGAATCACCCCTAAAACCTTGTGAATTCCAACTCCCATATGAACGAAAAAAAACGATCGCGAGTCCATCATCACTTCTCGTTCATTAATCCCAATTTTTGGCTGTCACGAATTTTCATTTGAAGCTGGCCGAGCAGATGCCCCCAAACTGCCGCATGTAGCATTCTATGCAAAACCGGGTTCTTAAAGGCAGTTGGATCATCGCTGCCGGGCAACAACAGGGTTTCCACGCAAGATCCACGCCCACTACAATACGGAAATGGAATATAGTATTTAAAATTTGGATATAACTAATACGGATTGCACATCAGGAAAGGGTCCAAGTGGAAATCTTGTATAGACCAAGCAGCCCAAGTGGGGTTCAATCGCCTCCGAACCTGGCTTTGCTCTTCCGAAAACTCTCTTTTAGATCGCGACGGCTACCAAATTACCCCGCTACGATGGATAAATCTCTCATAACTAAGAAGATCATCGATTCTATCGAAGCCGATCTAGCGAAAACCACTACTGCTGCATTAGAGTCGGCCGAATTCGCCACCCACGAGGAATCTAGATCGGAGGGCAAATACGACACCCGCGGACTGGAAATCTCCTACCTGGCCACAGGCCAAGCTCAACATGCCTTGGAGCTGCGAGAAGCCCTAGCTGCTACTCGGGCATTCTCTCCCCCCGAGTTCGATAGCTCCTCTACCATCGCTTTGGGTGCCGTGGTGCAAACGCTCTCTTCTCAAGCCAGGGAGCTTTTCTTCGTAGCGCCAGCTTACGGAGGAATCGACATTCAAACGGGCGATGGGCAAATAATTACGGTAATTAGCCCCAAATCTCCAATTGGAAGCGAAATGATCGGGCGCAAAGTGGGAGATAGCCTATCGGTCGGTGGTCGGAAAACCGTACTCCAGATTTGGTAGTAGGATCTTCGAAAGGCTCCAAGTAACAGGAGAGTCTGAATTACCAATGCGGAAATAAACACTGAGAAATCGTTTTCCACCCTTGACTTGGACCGAAAAAGTTGGAGCACGATCTTCGAGCGGGCTCAGATTCGGAGCCAAAAAAGTTGGTGAGAGAGCACCCCTTCTTTTCCCGGGGGAAAACAACCACAGGCGAGCTTAGCGGGCAAATCGGGCTTCTCGCACGGCAACGTTAGAGACATCTCAGGGAATGATAAGCCGCATTCCCGGCTGTAATTGGGATTCGCTCGGCAAAACGCCTCGGTTGGCCTCTAGAATCTCTCGCCAGCGACCTGGATCACCATACATTTGGCGGCTAATTTTGTATAAGCTATCTCGCTCTTGGACCGTGTAAATACGGCGGCCTTGAGAACTTCGAGCATCTGGTCGACTCGGCTCTATTCCTTCGTTAGACGTGCTAAGAGAGTTATCCGTGATACCGCTTGAATCAGGCGTTCGGGAAAAGACACCCGGAGAGACAGCTCCGCTGGAATGCTGTTGCCGGAGCTGTTGAATCTGTACTTTCATGGACTCGTTTTCATCACGCAACTGTTCAATCGTATCCAACAATTTGAGACGATAATCCTGAGCATCGACTGTCATGAGCAATTCCTTCTTGGCCGTGCTCACCAAGTCCTCCACTCTAGCCATTCCTGCATCCCGTTGGCGCGATTGCCGTTCCCGCTGCTTAATGGCGATGTTTCGTTTGAAGTGATAGATTGCCGAAATGGGATCCTTAATGTGATTCAGATGTATGAGGCCCGCCTCCAAATGAGATTCGGGAGCTATGCCATCTCTCTTGGCGATAAGCTTATTGAAGTTCGACAGAGCTTCGCTGTTCAAGTCTCTAGCTAGCAGATCCTTCGCCCTCCGATAGATTGGATCCTCGGTCTCGTCTAGCACTTCAAGGGTCACGCTTTCCGAACAGCCATAGACCAAGGCCAACACCAGAAGGAGGAAAATATGTTTTGATGCCGAGAATGTTCTCATCATGCTTTCACTTACTTCCATAAATGAGAGGGACTCTAGGACACATTCCAAGTCTAAACCCAAAGAGAATCCTCGAATCGCGGATCGCCAATCTCCCACGATGAACAACGACGAAATAATCGCCAAAGGCAAAAACTGTATCGACATCGAAGCAGAAGCCCTTCGCCAAACCAGCACCCATCTCGGAGAGGACTTCGCTCGGGTAGCCACCGCAGTATTTGAAGTCCTGAAAGAAGGCAAGAAACTGATTTTCTCCGGGATCGGGAAGAACGCGGATATCGCCCGAAAGCTCGTCGGCACCTTCAACAGTATTGGAGCGCCCTCCACTTTTTTGGATCCTGTCAACGCTTTGCACGGCGATATGGGGCTTTGCCGCAAGGGCGACGCGCTCTTGGCCTTCAGCAACAGCGGGGAAACGGAAGAGCTTCTCAAATTAGTCCCTTTGCTAAAACGCTTCGATACCCTGGCGATAGCAATTACCTCTAAACCGGAATCCAATCTCGCTGCCCTGTGCGATCACAGCCTGATTTATTCCGCAGAGCACGAAGCCTGTCCGCTTGATCTGGCTCCCACCGCTAGCTCCACCGCTTCGATGGCTATCGGAGATGCCTTGGCGATGGTCACCCTAGAATGGCGGGCCTTCAGCCGAGAGGACTTCCTCAAGTTTCATCCCGGCGGCAGTCTAGGAAAATCATTTGCGGCCAGCGTAGAGGACATCATGCGGCCCGCAGGACAATATGCCCAAACTTCCGAGGATACGACCTGCCAGGAATGTCTCGAACGCATGACGAATGCCAACAGCGGCTGCATCGCTCTAACGAGTGCTTCAGGAGCTCTAGGTGGCGTATTCACCGACGGCGATGCCCGTCGATTGATCCTGAAAGACAGGGGTTTTCTAGCTAAACCCGTATCCGATTACATGACACGGGATCCCATTACCATCAAGCAGGGTTCTCTGGCAGTTGAAGCCTTGCGGATATTCGAGGCCCGCAAAATCGACGATCTTATCGTGATCGATGGCGACAGACGCCCCATTGGAGTCATCGATGGACAGGATTTGACAAAAGCTCGGATCGTCTAATGGGAACCAAAGATTGATCGCTACCCACGATCTCATCTAGCATTTTGGATCTAATTAAGCCGAGGCCGACGGCCACGTGAATCGGGACACACAACCATTTTTGTTTCGGAATTTTCGAAATCGCAGTCATGTTACGGACCAAGTCGGCCCACTAAGGGGAATGCCCCTGACGGACCGACGCCAGAAAAACGACCTATGAGCCACGCATCTAATATGCCCAGCCAGAGCAACCCGGAATTGCTGTCTGAGCTATTCAATCTTCTCAAACCGCACTTGGCGGAGTTGGACGGTTTCCTGAAGAAACAGATCAATAGCTTCGAGGAGGAAATTCGCGAACACGTGGCCTATTGCATCGACACGAGCGGAAAGCGTATTCGCCCTTCATTGATTTTCTTCAGCGGTTGGTCCGGCGACCAAGTCGTCAATGACAAGCTGGTGAAATTAGCCGCCGTTATCGAAATCGTGCATCTGGCAACTCTGGTTCACGACGATATCATGGACGAGGCGGATATTCGCCGCAACCGACCAACCGTGGCCAAGATTCAAGGCAACTCGACGGCTGTTCTCCTAGGAGACGCGCTCTTTTCCCATGCAGTCTATCTCGCCACCCAATTCCCGACTTCGGAGGTGAGCGAGTACGTAGCCATGGCTATGCGAAATGTTTGCACTGGAGAAATTCTGCAGACTATGAAGCGAGGAGACCCGGACATCAGCCGAGATAACTACCAGCGCATTATCGACCTGAAAACGGCAGAGCTCTTTCAAGTTGCCTGCTTTCTGGGGGCCCGTCTGGCAAATCGATCCGAGGCCTTTGTTCAAGCCGTTAGGAAATTCGGACGCCACCTAGGTATCGCTTATCAGATTTACGACGATCTGACCGACCTCGTAGGCTCCGAGGAGAAGGTGGGCAAGACGCTGGGCACAGATATCGCTACGGGTAAGGCAACGCTTCCAATCATCTTGCTCCGCGATCGATTGACCGATGGGGAAGAAGCACGGTTGCGACAAACTCTTTCGGGCAAAGGCGACGTTGATATCGACTTCTGGCTATCCAAATTGTCGGAAACCGGGGTGGTTTCCGATGTTAGGAACGCGATTTTCCGGGAAATCGAGACGGCCCGGGAAGGCTTGGGCCCGTTTTCCGGCAATCGAGATGTCGAATTGCTGGGCACGCTTAGCGAATTGCTCTGGAACCAGGTAGACTTGCTCCAGTCCCGACAAGTCGGCATTTAAGGCTACCCTTCGAAACCGCTAAAAATACCCCAGTTTCGACGATGGAGCCTAGACAATCCCTATAAAGCTCGTAGTATATACCCAAATTCCAATTCATGAGCTTCACCAAGGCCATCTCCAAATCGCTGGTTTCTTCACCCGAAAGGCATAAAGAGGCAGATGAGGATCTTGCCATAGTACGCAAGGTTCAGAATGGTGACGTGGATGCCTTCGATGCCCTGATCCTAAAATACAGGGAACGCGTCTACTCGGTGATCTACAATTTGACCTCCAATCGGGAGGAAGCTTCCGACCTGACTCAGGAAACCTTTATAAAGGCCTTTCAGTCCATTAATCGATTCAAGGGTAAATCCAGCTTTTTCACCTGGCTCTACCGCATCGCCCTCAACACCTCGCTTACTTACCTGAGAAAGAATAAGCTACGGCGGTTCTTCAGCTTCGAGAAGATGGTCGACGAGGACCATACCGAAGGATTCATCGAAAATATGGCCGCTGACTCGGATTCAGACAAAGCGGCCTTATTGTCCGAGCTCCAGGAAAAATTGAACGACGCCTTCCAGAAATTGTCTGTAAAACACCGCACAGTGATAACACTTTTTGAAATCGACGGCCTAAGTCACAAGGAAATCGCCGAAATCGTCGGCGCTTCCATCGGTACTGTCCGCTCACGTCTTCATTACGCTAAACAATTTCTTCAAGGCGAGTTAAAGGATTATTTGCACTAATTTCCCCACCTATTCTGATGCTCTCGCAAAAGCCCAAAACACCAGCTGGCGACGCCCGCTTAAGTGAACTAATTCGCCTTAAAAAATTAGAGCACCCTGAAACCGGTTTTTGGGACCAATTCGACCGGGAGCTTCGCAACCGTCAGTTGACGGCTCTTGTTCAAACACGGTCCTGGAGGGAGCGAGTTGGAGCCACCGTCCTGATCTTTCTCCGCAAGTCAGCAGTATTCACAGCCACGGCCAGCGTTCTTGCGCTCGGCCTATTTACTGCTCACAAAGCGGGCCTATTTCCTGGAATCATAACCGATTCCAAAGAACCGCTCATTGAAACTCCTGTCGCTCATGGTGGGGAACCGCTCGTCGAAACGCCTATTTTCGTAGTGGAAAATACAGCAGTTTCCCCCAGCGAAGTGGTTGCGGATGCCTCTCCCGACTATCTCGGGGCCCCTTCCTACGAAGTGCATCGAATCACAAAGCAATCTGTTCCCATTGGCTATCGAATAATGGCTGAACCCAAACAGTTCAGGGCCCGCCAACCGACGACGGAGCAACAAAGTTTGGGAGCTAAGATCATCCGAACCAACAACCATTTCTAGTTCATGGGCAGATGGCTTACGCATCGCGCCTGGACCCGCGCTGGCACTGCAGGATTTATCGCATTGGCAATCTCTCTCGGCCCGCCCGTTCTCCAAGCAAATGCTTCGGAAACTCTCCTCGATTTGCAGAGCGCCTTGCAATCGATCTACCGCGATCGCCAGGATGCCATTGTCAGAGTTAAAGCGGCTACCGCAAAACAAGACGGAGACAAGGATCCAAAAGCCGAGTTGCTTGTTTTGTCCGGGTTTTTCGTCAGCCAGAACGGAGAAGTACTAACTAGTCACATGCCCCCTGATCGAACAACGAGAGTGTGGATCGAGCAGAAGGGGATTTCCTATCTGGCAGAGGTAATCGGAACCGACGCCAGGACCAACGTGGCCTTGCTGCAAGTCATCAACTTGCCGAAAAATTTCGGTTTTATAGAATTGAACCGCAATAAAGAGAGACAGGCTATCGGCTCTCTCGCCTTCGCCATTACTAGCCCCCTCGATTTCAAGCCCACTCCTAAATTCGGTTTAGTCACAGGCTTGGAAAGCCATTTCGCCGAATTCATTTTCCCGCTGACCTACACGCGACTCAGCATTCCCATCGGTCCAGCGGAGGGCGGATCTCCTGTTTTCGACGCCAACAACGAGCTCATCGGAATCCTCATGGGCTTCATCCCTGAAGTGGAGTCGTCTTACATAGTTCCAACCAAAGCTTTGGATCAAATCGTAGCTCAATTGAAAACGTACCAGAAAATTAAGTACGGATTGCTGCCAATGGAATTCGAGGAAAAGGCCGACGAATACAACATCGAACGGCAAGTACTCGTTAAATCGATTGTAGCGGGAAGTCCGGCCGAACGAAGCGGTCTTCAAGCAAAAGATGTCATTACCAGTATCGGTGGGCAAGCTATCGCCAACCTAAATGATCTTCGCGATCTGATTTTCTTCAAGAATCCGGGCGATTTTCTCCTCTTCACTATAAAACGGGGTGCTAAGGAGCTCGAGTTCAATATCTTGCTAGAGCCACAGGAGGATCATCTTCCAGAAAACGGCTCCGCGAGCGGACCCGATAACTAGTTGGCCAACTCCTGATAATACCCATGAGTTTCTTTCAGAGCGAACTGGCCGTCAAAACGGCGGGGAAAGGCACCTACGATCTGACATCGCAAATTCAAGAAGCGCTATCCCAATCCGGGACCGCCGATGGACTCTGTGTCGTCTTTTGTCGCCACACCAGTTGCAGCCTGGTTCTTATGGAGAATGCGGACCCTTCCGCCCGGAGTGACCTAGAAAATTATCTCGATCGTCTCGTCCCGGATGACGACCCACATTTCACCCATACTTACGAAGGTCCTGACGACATGCCCAGCCATATAAAGATGGCTCTAACTAGAAGTTCGGAGTCTATTCCTTTCAAAAACGGGAGGCTACAACTGGGAACTTGGCAAGGGCTCTTCCTCTGTGAACATCGAGTGCAACCCCATCAGCGATCGGTCCTGGTTACCTTAACAGGCCAATGAACCGCTTCAGACGCTGAATAGTTAGCAAAATCGCAGGAGGCGTAAAGGTAGCTGGCAATCTCCGAGCCCCCACAAACTACATACTATGTGGCCGATCGGAGATCGGCCCTTACCATCGCACAGCAGTAATCTCCCAACCGCAACAAGATGGCATAAAAAAGCCCGGCTCCATTTCGGGATCCGAGCTTTTGAAAGTCTAGATTGACGCTGCCTCGATCTGGGTAGCGATGTAAGGCCTATTTTAAACCACGTAACGCGAAGCTAGACCCTGTAGGCGCCTAGTAATCCTTCTTCTTATGGCGATTCGATTTCAAGCGCTTGCGGCGCTTGTGCTTGGAAATCTTATGCCGGCGTTTCTTCTTCAGGTTACCCATAGACTACTGCTTCAAAATTCTGGAAAAGCTCGAGAAAGTGATCGCTGCCTGCTTAGCTGTAAAGAAGAAATTGCAGTATTCCTACCCCTTGGAGGAACGCATTTGGAGCAACACATTACAGGCTCAAGCAGCGCTTCCTAGATTTGAAAACTAAAACAGAGCCGCCCAACAAACGCTCATAGCGTTCAATGATAGGGCCGATCCCATCGAATCCCGGCTGTTTCGTTCAAACCTATTTGTCTCGGCGTAGCTCAGCGGAGACGGAAGATGCAACAAGAAATCACTCAGTCGCGGGAAAACGTTGTTAAAGAAATCATGCTCTTTTACGACAGAGGAGAGGACTTCCAACATCGCGATCCCGCAAATGCGGGATCATGAAATCGGTATCTGCTACGTGGAAAATAGGTATGCAATCAAGAATAACTCTAATTAAAAAGGGGGGACGTGAACTCAAGCATCTCCTGGAAAGCTATTCAAGGAGAGTCGGGTCTCGAAAACTTTCAATTTTGCCAGATCCAAGGTCGCCGACCAAAAGGTAAGTTGAATATAGAAAACAGTGACCTTGCTTAGGACTAGCGCCGCATGGATCTTCCGTGCCGGTCCAGGGCTTTCAGTAAGGTTTGGAAGCCCTTTGGCAGCGGAGCCTGGATGGGCGGGAGCTCCTCTTCTTGAATATCGAATTCTACCGATATCAAATGAAGGCAAAACCCATCATAAATCGGGGACTCTTCCTGGCCGCTGAGTCGGTAATCCCGTTTGATTTGTGATAGGTAAATGCGGTCGCCTCGAGCATAAAGATTCTCTCCGACGATCTTCAATCCAAGCTCCGCCGCATGGATCCGAATTTGGTGGGGGCGCAAGTCATGGGTCTCCGCCTCCCACAAACCATAGGAGCCATAAGCCCGCAAAAAGCGGAATCGCGTGTGGCATTTCTTGCCCGTCCGGTGGGATATCACCATTCGCTTGCCATTTGCGTGGAAAGCGATGGGCAAACCGCAGTCTAACGATTGCTCCTGACCTTCGGAGCTAGCAAGCAGGTGGAAGCGGAAAGTCAGTTGGGAGGAGCCAGCGGCATTCTTGAGGATTTCCTCCCATTCGGGCTTCTTGGCATAGAGCAAAACGCCGCTCAATTCGGCATCCAACTTGTAGGCCCGAAACAGGCCTTCGATACCGAGTTTTTTTAACTGCGGCTTCTCGTTCAGCAGTTCCCTGCGTAGGGCCATGGAAATGTCCGGCTTACCCTGATTCCAATCGTGCTGGAAACAGGCCAAGCCCGCCGGCTTGTTGATAGCAAAGTATCCCGGATCATCTACTAGCAGGAGAAACTTGGCGGGCCGCTCACCCAAGTATCGCTCAGGAAAGGAAATGAATGGGGTCGAGTCGGACATCCTGGATGAAAAAGAGCCCCCAGTCGCCGAAGCGCGGGAGCTCATAAATGGGAGAGAAAATTCTAAATTTAAGAAGCGAGCAGCTTGGCAACGGATGACTTAGCCCGATTAGCCTTGTTGCGGTGGACCAAATTACGCTTGGCAGCCCGGTCCACAGCGGATACGTACTCGATGGCTACAGCGTTCAAGGCTTCCTTGTCTTCCCCCTCCGCCAAAGCCTTAACTTTTTTCGCCAAGGTTTTCAGTCGCGATTTCTGGGATCCATTGCGTAGCGTGCGGGCAATAGTCTTGCGGTGATTCTTGAGAGCTGACTTTGTGTTCGCCATAAGAGGGGCGGATATTCAGCCGATTCGCCCCCTTGTCAAGGCATTATACGGGGGAATTCATCGGCGTCAATTTGGCTGGGGAAACAAAACCCCAATTTCGGCCAAAGTCTTTTTTTAGAATGATAATACGTTCCACAAACCCCGAAACTATCTGCATTATCGCGTCTGGTTATTCCCTCTGAAACGGCAAAATTACTTAGATCTGTAGCCAACCGGCCAAATATTCGCAACATTGAGGCAAAAGGTCCAGCTCCGGAGCCGATAAGCCGGATTCTGTGAACCGCCGAAGCGGAACCGCGTTCATTTATCTGACTCGCGAATTGCGAGCCCCTTTCGAAAAAGGTGCGACATACCCGGGGCATTGGCGAGCGGGCCGCTCTGCCCCCTATTTTGTCTTGCGCCGGATTGGGCTTGCCCTGCCCGACCGATTGCTCGGAGCGGCGGTGGGCTCTTACCCCACCATTTCACCCTTGCCTCCTTCACCAAACAGGACCCCCTAAGCGGGGCCTGCCCGCCGAAGCTCTGGCGAAGGTGGGCGGTATATTTTCTGTGGCACTATCCGTCGACCCGCCTTAAAGCGAGCCTCCCTCGCTTTCGCGAGGAATCCTGCCCTATGACGTCCGGACTTTCCTCTCCGCTATCAAAACGGATTTGCATCAATAAAGAACGGCGGAGCGAACGCGTGGCTCCGAAGCTAGGCATCCCAATAAACGATGCGGCCGCAATTGTCGCAAGTCGTTATTTCGTTAGCCTTGCGGGCCTCCACCTCGACGGCTGCCGATACCCGCATATGGCAGCCTTTGCACTTGGCTTCCCGCAATGGGACGATGATCGGGTACTTCAGTCCTCGGGCAACGCGGCGGTAAATCGAAAGCGGCTGTTTTTCGACCTGAGACTCGGCTTCGCCCGCCGCTTCGCGAGCCGCGTCGATCTCGCTTTTCAAATTCGCCTCTTTTTCGTCCAGCCTGGAAAGGGCCCGAGACTCCATCTCGATCTTCTCTTTAATCTCAACTTCGTCCTTGGCCTGGGTTTCGCGGGCATCGTCGATATCGTATAAAAGCTTTAGCTCTGTTTCCTCCAAGCCGGAGACCTTCGCTTCCGCCAGCTCGATCTCGTGGGTCAAGGCCGTGTACTCCTCGTTTTTCTTAACCTCGAGCTGCTGGTTCTTGTACTTGAGGGCTTGGTTCTCGACCTCACCCATTTCGGTCTCGATGGCTTTACCGCGCACCTCCATCTCCTTTATTCGCTGCTTTCCTGCCTCGATCTCCGACTCGAGCGCGGCGATCTTCTTTTGGATCGAATCCCTTTCGAAGGGCAAGGACTCGAGTGATCGCTCGATGCGCTCTAGATTCATTTCCCGATCCTGAAGGATCAACAAACTCGTGATGCCATTATCGCCCATAAAAGAAATTCGATTGGAGGCGGTATTCCGGACCCCGTCAAGGAGCATCAGCAGCTTATCTTAAATGTAATACATCGCTTTGGGCTCGTGTACCGCCAGATCGGCCAGGCTAACCGACTCGGCCCCTCGTTTGAATTGCCGCCAGAGATCCTTCCATGCCGCTTCCACCGCCTCTCCCGAGTCGCCGCCGACCCGAGCACTATCGCCAGACCAATCGCCCTCCACGACGGAAACGACATCCAATAGCGAGATTTCCTTCGGCTCTTTGGAAAGCAAGTAGCCCCCTTGTTTGCCCCGGCGACTCTCAACCAGCCCGCCTTGCCGAAGATCACTCAGAATCTGAGCCAGGTACTTGGCTGGAATCTCCTCGGCTTCAGCAACTTGGTCTATGCTGCAAACCAGGCCACGCTCGTAGCGCTTCGCTAGCTGAGTCATGGCCCGACAGGCATAGTCTAGCTTCACCGTCAGCTTCATAACAATATCAAAGCTGGCGATGGAGGCCCCTTCGAGCGAGGAAAAAATGCTTCTCTAAACTGGCGTTCACTCCACCTTTTTTGGATCCATTTTCCGCTCCCTTTAAAAGGCCTTGCCCCCGTAATTCATACGTTTCAATCCCGTGCTTTAATTTTCGCCACTATTCCAAAATCCGTGCCCAAATCGGATGGAAAAACGCTTCGAAATTGAGTGTAGAAAAAGGTTGTGATCGCCCGCGCGATTTGCGACTATTTCGGCTGACTAATTCTACTATATGGATCCTCAGATTGACGCTGAAAATAATCCCGTAAACCACGAAGGGGCAAAGGACTACGATGCCTCGAAAATTCAGAAGCTAGAAGGTTTGGAGGGCGTTCGAAAACGCCCAGACATGTATATCGGGGATACAAACGAACGCGGCCTTCATCACTGCGTGTTCGAAGTGGTCGACAACTCGATCGACGAAGCCCTGGCCGGCTTCTGTAAGGAGATCAAGGTTTCCATCCATTTGGATGGATCTTGCTCGGTCGAGGACGATGGGCGAGGTATCCCGGTCGACATCCACCCGAAGTACAACATGCCTGCCCTCGAACTTGTGCTAACCAACCTCCACGCGGGAGGCAAGTTCGGCAAGGGCGCTTACCAAGTTTCCGGTGGCTTGCACGGGGTCGGAGCCAAGTGCGTCAACGCCGTTTCGGAATGGTTCGAGGCCGAAGTGCGCAAAGACGGCAAGATCCACCAGATGCGCTTTAGCCAGGGCAAAACGACCAGCAAGCTCAGTGTAATCGGCCAAACCAAGAAATCCGGTACCAAGATAAGCTTTAAGCCGGACCCGGAGATTTTCACCGAAACGCGAACTTTCCAGTATGACATCCTCACTAAGCGCTTGCGGGAACTGGCATTCCTGAACCCGGGAGTCAGTATTTCGCTCGACGACGAGCGCTCCAACAAGAGAGAGCACTTTCAGTTCAACGACGGCATATCTGAATACATTCGATTTCTCAATCGCTCCAAGAATGTGTTACACGAGGACCCGATATCATTCGGCGACGTCGTTTCCAATTCTGACGGTCCGGAAACAGCCGTCGACGTTTCTCTCCAGTACAACGATTCCTACAACGAGCAGTTGTTCGCTTACGCCAACTCCATTTTCAACATTGAAGGGGGCACACACCTATCCGGCTTTCGGACAGCTCTCACTCGGGTAGTCAACCAATTCGCCCGGGCCAACAATCTCATCAAGGATAAGGATCCATCCATTACGGGCGACGATGCTCGCGAGGGGTTGGTAGCGGTCGTCTCCGTAAAGGTCCCGGAACCGCGATTCGAAGGGCAGACAAAGACCAAGCTGTCCAACTCGGAAGTTGATGGCATCGTTCAGAAAATCGTTGGCGAACGCTTAAAGTACGCGTTTGAAACCGATCCCAAATTGGCTAAACGTCTCATCGACAAGTGCCTCAACGCCGCCAGGGCTCGCGAGGCCGCGAGAAAGGCTAGGGAAACGGTTCGCAAGTCGGCTCTATCGGGCGGAGGATTACCTGGCAAATTGGCCGACTGCTCGTCGCGAAAACCAGAGGAAAGCGAGCTATATATCGTCGAGGGTGACTCGGCCGGCGGCTCCGCAAAACAAGGGCGTGATCGGCATACCCAAGCCATTCTTCCCCTCCGCGGAAAGCTCATCAATTCCGAGAAAGCCCGTATCGACAGGGTCCTCTCCAATAACGAAATCCGTACCATGATTACGGCTATTGGCTGCGGTATAGGAGATGTCGAAGGCGATGGCGGCTTCAACATCGAGAAGGCTCGCTACCACAAGATCATCATCATGACCGATGCGGATGTGGACGGTTCTCATATCCGTACTCTTCTGCTCACCTTCCTCTATCGGCAAATGACGGAGCTAATTGAGACCGGGTATGTATATATCGCCCAGCCGCCTCTCTATAAGATCAAGCGAAAGCGACGGGAGCAGTATGTCGACAATGACGAGGAGCTCAACCGCATGCTCCTTGAGCTTGGTTCCGAGGACGTTTCCATGATCCGCCTCGATGACGGACATTCTTTCAATTCCGAGCAACTGGATCACGTCGTGGAAATTTTTGCCCAGCTTGAGCGTATCGGCGGTTCTGTTACACGTTACGGAGCTTCAATCGCTGAATATCTAGAGCAGTACTCAAAAGATCACAGCTTGCCAAGATACCTGGCTCGTATTCGCGAGGGGAACGAGGAGACCTTTCGATTCCTGCGCTCCGAAAGCGATCGAGCCAATTTCGTTGAGGAAATCGGGCTCGGGGCTGAAGACTTCGACAGCGATTCGGCGACCGTTACCATCCAGGATACGGAAGCCGGAATATCCAAGCGAATTTCGCTTTTCGAGATTTTCGAATCCAACGAAATGTCCAAGCTTCTGCGCGAAATTGAGGAAATCGGGCTGGATCTATCGCACTTCCTCCCATCTGAAAAACCCATTTATTCAATACGGGAAAACGAAGGGCAAAAAAACGAGGGTTCCATTGATATTCACTCCAACATGGAGATACTTCGTCAAATTCGCCTTCTTGGCCGTAAGGGGCTTAACATCCAACGCTACAAAGGCTTGGGTGAAATGAACCCGAAGCAGCTTTTCGAAACGACGATGGACCCAGCCAAACGGCGCCTCCTCAAGGTGAATATCAACGATGCCGCGAAAGCAGACGAAATGTTCACCATTTTGATGGGCGAAGAAGTGGCTCCTCGGAGGGAGTTTATCGAGGACAATGCCTTGAATGTCTCCTATCTCGACGTCTGATGGCGGGCTCTTCTAACCATCAGATTCGATTACAAGAATAGTCCGTATCCGAATTTTAGACACCCACGCATTCCCACCTTCCCAAAAACAATTTGTAGCAAGTAAATGGATCAATCTCCTGAACGCATCTCCTCCGCCAGCATCACCGAAATTATGTCGACGGCCTACATCGATTATTCGATGTCGGTGATCGTAAGCCGAGCTCTACCTGATGCTCGTGACGGATTGAAGCCCGTCCAACGGCGTATTCTCTACGCCATGCTGCGCGAAGGCCTGCTCCACAATCGAGCGTTCGACAAGTGTGCTGGTGTCGTCGGCGAAGTACTCAAGAACTACCATCCACATGGCGACAGCTCTGTATACGATACGCTTGTTCGCATGGCCCAGAGATGGGTAATGCGTTACCCACTAATCGATCCGCAAGGCAATTTCGGTTCCGTTGATGGAGACGCCGCCGCCGCCTATCGCTACACTGAGTGTCGCCTAACCAATTTAGCTGAAGACCTCCTTCGCCACATCGATGAAGATACGGTCGATTTCATAGCTAACTATAAGGAGAGCACGACTGAACCGGATGTCTTGCCGGCCGGGCTACCCAATTTGCTGATGAACGGTTCTACCGGGATCGCAGTGGGAATGGCTACCAATATCCCACCTCACAATCTCGATGAGCTCATTGACGGAATCTGCGCTCAAATCGATAATCCCAATATCGATATAGACGTGCTGGCTACCCATATAAAGGGGCCCGATTTTCCGACTGGCGGACAAATCGTAGGCACCAAGGGAATCGACGAATACATGCGAACCGGTCGCGGCATCGTTCGCATGCGCGGTATAGTCCAGTCCGAAGAAATGGACGGAGACCGCGAGCGTCTAGTCGTATCCGAAATTCCATACAATGTTAATCGGGCAACTCTGGTCACCAAGATAGCGGAACTGGTATCTTCCAAGGAAATCGATGGCATCAGCGACCTGCGCGACGAATCCGATGAAAACACTCGCATCGTCATCGAACTAAAGCGCGGCGAATTCCCCGAGGTGGTCATGTCCAAGCTGTTCAAGAAAACAGCCTTAGAAAGCAGCTTCGGGGTAAATCTACTGGCCTTGGACAATCGCCGGCCCAAGCAGATGAACATAAAGGAGCTGATCAATTGCTACATTGATCATCGCCGTGAAGTCGTCTACCGGCGAACCGCTTTTAGACTCAAGAAAGCGGAAGACCGGGCCCATATCTTGGAGGGCTACAAGATCGCCTTAGACAATCTCGACGACTTCATAAAAATCATCCGTTCTTCCGCCAACCGGGATGAGGCCAAGGAAAGACTCCAAGGCAAGTACCCGCTAACCGATCGGCAAGTGGCCGCCATCCTCGACCTACGTCTCTATCAGCTTACCGGCATGGAACGGGGAAAGATCGAAGAGGAATATGCGGTGTTAATTAAGCTAATCGAAGAGCTCCGAAGCATTCTGGAGAGCGAACAGAAACTTCTCGGATTGATTAAAACCGAGCTGCAAGAACTGAAGGAAAAGTATTCTTCGCCTCGGAAGAGCGAGATTGTCCCCTACGCGGGCGATATTTCCAAGGCCGACATGACCCCTCGGGAAGGCTGTTTCATCACCGTATCACACAAGGGATTCATAAAGCGAACCAGCGACAGCGAATACCGGACTCAAAAGCGGGGCGGCAAAGGAGTTCAAGGCGGTAACACCTACGACGATGACTTCATCGAGCACATTTTTACGGCCAATACCCACGACTATATATTCTTTGTGATGAACAACGGTCGCGTGTATGTTGAAAAAGTATACGAGATTCCGGAAGCGGCCCGAACCTCTAAAGGCCGCTCGATCACTCGTGTGCTGCAATTACAGGAAGACGAGAACATCGCCGCCATGATTTGCCTAAAGGAAATCGTGGACACGCTTCATCTCGTCATGTGCACGAAAAACGGCGTGGTTAAGAAGACCAACCTCAACGATTATCGCAATTTCCGAAAAGGCGGGATCATCGGCATAAATATCGATGAAGGCGATAACCTGATTTCGGCGAATTTAACAGGCGGCGAAGATGACCTGGTTATCATTTCCTTGAAAGGAAAGGCGATTCGCTTCTCAGAAACCGATCTTCGCGATCAAGGCCGAGCAACTCGCGGCGTACGCGGAATCAGACTGGCCGAAGGTGATGAGGCCAAGGCCATGGAAGTCGTAAACCCGGAGGGAGCCCTCCTGATCTGCGGGTTGAACGGGCAAGGCAAACGCACTAAGTTCGAGGAATATCCCATGCAGAAGCGCGGAGGAAGCGGCGTAATAGCCGCCAGAACGACCGGCGTATCGGGAGCATTGACGGTATTCGATACCGACGAAATAATGATGCTGACAAAGAGTGGGCAAACGGTTCGCACTCGCGTAGTGGACATTAGCGTCATCGGTAGAGCAACCAAAGGTGTTCGCTGCATCAATCTGAACGAAGGAGATCAATTACTCGGAGTGGTTAAAATCGTCGACGTCGAAGAAGACGATGGAGATTCGGGAGAAGAAGGCGGAGAGGCGGAATCCTAGGACCGAAAGATATCAGGTTTGATCCTAGGGAATAGCCTCGATTCCGGTTTCCAACTTGCAAGATAACGCCCTGCACTACTCAACACAATACCTGCCGGATCCGGCCAACCTGACAGAATCGGAGTCTAACAACCCGCCCTGATGTCGGGTTCCACCCTTGAACTTTACTTAGAAAAGGTGGCACTTCAACCCGCTCCCAAACTCGGCTACAAGTTTTGTTGACGCCAATGCTCCATTGCAGAAGCGAGTTCGTGTTCAGTTTTGTGCGTCAGTGTTGAAATGAAGGCGTTTTGGGCGGTCCTTGGCAAATTTTCATTAAGCTGATGATTGCGGTGTGAAAAATGGGGAACTGCCTTCTTTTAGCACGTGCCCTCGATGGAGTACGGTTACTCGCCTGGAGATCTATCGGACGAATTCCATATCGTGTTCTATTATGATCAGGCTGTGCTTGCCCTCAAGGCTGAGCAGCAGTTCCTCTGTTGGAATACGAAGCTTATGAGCCGAGATCCAATGGAGTTGAGAGAAACCCTCTCCCAAATCCGCCAACGCTTTTATCGAGTGGTTGGACTGCCCATCCTAGATTTGAGGAAATAGTATCGCCTAGCGCGAGAGTCGACCATAGGCCCGGCTCTTAGCCTTCCGGGAGGCCATCTTCTCTTCCGCCTCGAACAAGGCTGAGTAGGTGTACTCGAAGCCTTCTATTTTCTTTCTATCGATTTTCTGGCCAACAAAATGCTCGATGGCGGCCGCGTTTTTCAACTCGTCTTCGGTGAGAAGCGTGAAGGCATCCCCTTCTCTTTCCGCCCTACCCGTACGCCCGATCCGGTGCACGTAATCTTCCGCATTAAGAGGAACGTCGTAGTTGATTACGTGAGTCACGCCTGCGATGTCCAAGCCTCTAGCCGCAATATCCGTAGCTACCAGCACCGCGTACTTACCATCCTTGAATCCTTTCAAGGCGGCATTCCGTTCGCTCTGCGAACGGTCTGAGTGCAATACGGCCACGGAGTGATTCAATTTTTCCAGCCGGCGGGAGATGAAGTCCGCGTTTAGCTTGGTACGGGTGAAAATTAGAACGCTATCAAATTGGGTCTTCTCAAGCAAAGCTATCAACAGCTTGTACTTCTGCTGCTCGACCACCGGATAAAAGGCGTGCGTCACGGTTTCCGCAGCCGATCGATTTCTCCCGATTTCCACGATTTCCGGATCTTTGAGGACCCACTTCATCATCGTTTGAATCGCGGTCGGGAGGGTAGCGGAAAAGAAAAGGGTCTGCCTTTCCTTGGGGCACATCTTGATCAAGCGGCTCACGTCCGGCAAAAACCCCATGTCCAACATGCGATCGACCTCATCGAGAATCAGCACCTGAACGTTCTTAAGGGAAATCGTTTTTTGCCCTATGTGATCGAGCAGGCGTCCCGGTGTGGCCACCAGAATATCTACGCCTTTTTCCAGCATATCGCGCTGCCGACCGTACTTAACGCCTCCGTAAACCACGCCGATCCGCGTGTCCAAGTATTTGGAGTAGCTTTTGAGAGCCTCTTCCACCTGCTGGGCCAACTCGCGAGTCGGCTCGAGAACCAGGCATTGGATTCGCTTGCCAGGCTCTAGTTTATCCAAGGTGGGAAGCCCAAATGCCGCTGTCTTTCCGGTACCGGTCTGAGCCGAAGCAATTATGTCTTTCCCATTGAGTATCAGCGGGATCGACTTTTCCTGAACAGGGGTCGGCTTTTCGAAACCAAGCTCGTCTAGAGTTGTGAGCAATGAATCTGAGAGGCCAAGTCCGTTAAAAGGCATTTGGCGTATATGATGAGGCCCCACTAACGAAGCAAGCTCTCCGTAAATAAATTCTCCATCCCTCGAGGAAGACGCCGGATTGCTTATGACTCCAATTTTATTCGACTCTACGGACCCCAATGATATCCCGGTTGTCTATACACAGAATGAGTCTGCCGACTTGCAAATGTCGTTTGGTAGACGCTCAACAAGCTATCTTTTAGGCAAATGATTGAAAACCTAACGCCACCAGCAACACCTGACGCGCTCAAGCAAGCT
>Ga0310343_10000247_pt1 | contig 25497 bp, 45 predicted proteins | sample HC15DNA2025_MG_FD_203519 | JGI IMG/M metagenome (GOLD analysis project Ga0310343, IMG submission 203519) | Marine microbial communities from station ALOHA, North Pacific Subtropical Gyre - HC15-DNA-20-25_MG | ecosystem: Environmental > Aquatic > Marine > Oceanic | place: Pacific Ocean: North...
GTGAGTCAATGTCAAAAATTGCAAAAAGACTAAGAGGTCGTTTACAGTTTGGTGCAAATCAAGAAATGACTGCAAGAGCACAGGCACTTGCTGGTGGTACCGGAATAAAGTTAGCAAACAATCAGGTAAGAACAATTGTAAGAACATCTGTTAATCAAGTTCAAACAATGGCAAATCAATCTGTGTATGCTGCCAACCAAGATATTACAAAAAAATATGAATATGTTGCGACACTTGATGCAAGAACTACTGCATTATGTGGAAGCCTTGATGGTAAAAAATTTAGATATGGTGAAGGTCCAGAGCCACCACAACATTTTAACTGTCGGTCTACAACTGTACCGATTATTGATGATGAGGATTTAAGAAGAAGATTTCCAGACACTAGACCTAGTGAAGTTGGGAGAGTACCACAAGATTTAAGTTATCCTGATTGGTTAAAGCGAAACCCCAATATGCAGACACAGGCACTTGGAAATAAAAAAAGATTTTTTAATTATTTAATAAATACCAAAAATAAAAGCCCTAGAGATGCTTTGCGTCAGATACTAAGAGATGATGGTACAGAATTATCTTTAACAGATTTAATTAAAAAATATCCAAAAGCAATTTAAAAGTTATACTATTGTTAGTTGCTTTAATTATTATGCCTTCACACTATGGATCGATGAAGCCAAAAGGAAAAAAGAAAAAAAAGAAAGGAGGTAAAAAATAATGGCAAAATCATTAGCAGAAAGATTGTCTGAAGCAAAACAATCAGCACAAACTTGTAAACCGAAAAAAAATGCCAAGAAAAAAGAAAAAGAAGAGTAAAATTCCAGAAAATTATCTGAAAGGGTCTAAAAACAGAAGCAAAAAAGCTGCTGAAATTAGACGTACAGCAGAAGCGTACAGAAAAGGTGAATATATTGACATTAAAGCTGTTCAAAAATCAAGGGTAAACCAAGATGTCACAAAAAAGTCGAAGAAGTCCACTAAACGAAAAAACAAAAAAAGCACTAAGAAAAAAAGCTGAAGGCACAAGATTTACCTATGGTGAATTAGCTGCTGTATATAGAAAAGGTCAAGGTGCTTATTTATCAAGTGGAAGTCGAAATGTCAGTATGCCTGCATGGTCAATGGCTCGTGTTAATAGTTATATGAAAGGTGGTCCAGCACGCAAAGTGGATAAAGCTATTTATGATAGAACTAGAAAGAGGCAAAAATGACAGTCAAACGTGGGAAAGAAACCTTTTCTGGTTACAATAAACCGAGAAGGACTCCAAATCACCCGACTAAATCTCATGTTGTATTAGCTAAGGAAGGAGATAAGATAAAATTAATAAGGTTTGGACAACAAGGTGTTTCTGGTGCTGGTAAAAATCCAAAATCAGAAAAACAAAAAGCAAGAAGAAAGTCTTTTTTAGCTCGTCATCAAAAAAATATTGCTAAAGGTAAAATGTCTGCAGCTTTTTGGTCTGCAAAAGTCAAATGGTAGTATTAGTATTATAATACCTTTAAAGTTTACGACTTATTTATGGCTGAAGAAAATCAAGAGATGGCTACGCCACCAGAAAACAATGCAGAACTTGAGCAACTAAAAGAATCTGTAAAAAAATTAGAAGCAAAAAATTACGAACTTATTGGTAAATTAAAAAATCAAAAACCTGTTGCAGATAAAACTGTTCCTGAAGATTATGAAGAGCTATTGGCTTTTAAAAGGAAACGTGAACAAGAAGATTTAGAAAGAGAAGGTAAATATGAAGAATCAAAAAATCTTTTAGAACAACAATATCGAGATAAATCTGCTGAAGATAAAGAACGTATACAAAAATTAGAAGCACGAAACAAAGAGCTTGAACTTATTGCACCATCTTTACAAGCATTAGCTGAAATTACACATGACCCAGAATTAGTACTTAATAATCTAGTTCCAAAAGATCAAATACAAATTAAAGATGGACAACCAATTGTTGTAGATGGATATGAACAATTGCCTGTAGCTGAATATGTAAAAACAAAACTTGAAAAAGAAAAACCATATTTATTAAAAAATAAAATGCCATCAGGTGGTGGTGCGCCAATATCACGACCATCTTCTGATAATTTCTCAGAAGATATGTTAAAACCATTCCTTAAAAATAGTGAAGATATAACTGAACAGGGTCGTATTTTTAAAACATATGGTAAGGAAACTTGGCAAAAGTTGAGAGATATTGCTAAAACACGTTAATATATAAATATTAGGCAAGGCTACGCTAAGTCAAATAGGGTTACGCCCACATCCGTTAATTTTTTATTCTTGAACACATGGCAGTTCTCAGGAGTGATATTATCGTTCCAGAGGTATTTACGCCTTATGTCATTGAGCAAACTACTGCTAGAGATTCATTTCTTGCAAGCGGTGTGGTTGCACCTATGGCTGAGCTAAATGCTACTGAGGGTGGTGATTTCGTAAATGTGCCGTTTTTCTCGGCAAACCTTTCAGGTGATTTTGAGGTTTTATCAGATTCATCTTCTTTAACACCCGGCAAAATCTCAACTGACAAACAAGTTGGTGTTATTTTACATAGGGGTCGTGCATTTGAATCAAGAGATTTAGCTTCATTGGCTGCAGGCTCTGATCCAATGGCAGCAATCGGTCAAAAGATCGGTTCTTACATTGCTAACCAAAGACAAAAAGATTTACTTGCTTGTCTTGATGGTGTATTTGGTTCTGTTAACTCAACAGATTCTAATGCAGCATTTTTTGGTCTAACTATTGATGGCGGGTCAAGTGATACTCCTACAGGATTATCTCCAAGACACGTTGCTAAAGCTAGATCAATCCTTGGAGATCAAGGAGACAAGTTAACTGCTGTTTGTATGCACAGCAAAGTTTACTACGATCTCGTTGAGAGAAAAATGGTTGACTATGTTCTTGCATCAGATGGTAATGGTGGTTCTGCAACTGCTTCTGGTGGTTCTATCTCAGGTGCATATGGTGGAGACAATACAGTTCCAACATATTGCGGACTAAGAGTAATCGTTTCAGATGACGTTTCTACCGCAGGGTCAGGCTCATCAACTGAATACAGTACATATTTCTTTACTGCTGGTGCAGTAGCTAGTGGAGAGCAGGCTGGTCTAACAACTGAAACAGACAGAGATATTCTGGCTAAATCAGATGCTATGGCTATCGACTTGCATTACACATATCACCCTGTTGGTTCAAAATGGGCAGTAACAACAACAAACCCAAATAGAACTCAACTTGCAACTGTAGGCAACTGGTCGAAGGTCTACGAGACAAAGAACATTGGTATCGTAAGAGCCACTAATGTTTCTACTCAAGACTAGAGGTAATTAAATCATGCCAAGTTTATTTGAAGTTAGTGCTGGTAAATTAGCTGGACCAACTACTGGTGGTACAGTTACCCAAGCAACAAACAAATCTACAGGTGTAACTCTTAATACTGAGAGTGGACAAATTACTATGAACAATGCACAGCTAAATGCTGGTGTTGAAGTAACATTTACAGTAACAAACGATAAAATCGCTGCTACTGATTGTGTTGTAGTAAATCATGGTACTGGTGGAACTGCTGGTTCATACTTAGTAGGAGTTAGCGAAATTGCTGCTGGCTCTTTTAAAGTAACTGTAACCAATGCTTCTGCTGGTAACTTAAGTGAAGCAATTGTAATTAACTTTGTTGCATTAAAAGGTGCATCTAGTTAATGGGAATCTTCGCTTTCAGACGAATGAGAGAACAGGAGGCTACTAAATCAGTAGCCCCTGAACCTCTTAAAAAAACAAAACGTAAGCCTAAATTAAAACAAAATGGCAATAACGATAGACGCAACAGTGGGGGGAGCATCAGCGAACAGTTACATAACACTGTCTGATGCAAACGCAATTGTAGAAGGATTAGTTCTTGATGATGATGTTTCAGTATGGGATAGTTCAAATACTGACAACAAAAACAGAGCTTTATATACTGCGGCAGTTAGAGTTGACCGAGAAAGATTTTTAGGTGCAAAAGTAACTAATACCCAAGCATTACAATGGCCTCGAACAGGAGTAAGGAAACCTGATACTTATATCAATACCTATGCAACAGGCTTTCCTTTTCGAATAACAACTGATTATTTTACAGATACAGAAGTTCCAGAACAAGTAAAAAAAGCACAAGTAATTCTTGCAGTTTATTTGAATAATAATAGGAATGGGTTAGGATTAAGTGGCTTAGAGGATTACAAAAATGTAAAAATTGGTAACCTAGAAGCAACACCGAATTTTTATGGTTCGGTTGGTGCTGATAGAGTACCACCACTATTTGAACGTTACTTTACTGGGTTACGTCATAGTGGACCCGGCAACGTCGCAATTAAAAGGAGTTAACAATGACCTATTATCCAGCCGCCAAAATTATCAATGATACTGCTGCACATACAGGCAGATTTGGTTGTATAAAGGCACTTCAAGATTCAGTTATCAACACACTTGTAGCTGAAAACATTACTGGTGATTTAACAAGTTTACAGTTTAAATCTAATACTGCTATTGAAGGTGTTATTACAAGTGTCAAATTAGACAGTGGAACTGTTATAGCTTATTTACTATGAGTCTTGCTAATGCTTTAAAAAAAGCTGCATCAAAAACACTCAGTAAATTGGGTGGTAATGTAACTATTAGAAAAGTAACTGCTGGTTCATACAATACAACAACTGGTGAAATTTCAGAAACAACTGCTGACACAACAATTAAAGGTGTTTTAGAAAATGTAACACGATCACAAGTAAATGATTTAATTGAACAACAAGATAAAATTTTAACAATATCTGCTAATGATTTAGATTATGTTCCAACTACAAAAGATAGAGTAGTAATTAGTAGTGTTGAATTTAAAATTATAGCTGTTACTACAAATGAACAAAATAATACACCTATTAGTTTTGAAATTATATTGAGGTAATTATGGCTAGAGAAATAAGACTTTCTGGAATAGGAGATCATTTCAAAGGAAAAGTAGAAACAACAGTTCGTAAGGCTACTTTTATATGGAAAGAAAAAGTTGTTAAAGCTACACCTCGTGATACCGGTAATTTAGCTAGATCATGGGACACAGATATTGAACCATTTGTTGGTGAAATTTTTACAAATGTGGAATATGCTGAACCAGTTTGTTATGGAACTAATTTGCCACCTAGTTGGAAAGGACAATTTAGAACATCTCCAAAAAATAATACAATAAAAGGCTTTCCAGAATTAATTGCTAAACAGATAGAAAGTGTGATTAAAGATGAATTTAGGAGATCATAATGGCCGCAGTTGATTTAAATACAGTCAGATCAACCATTGAAGGAAGGCTTGCAACAGAACTAGCATCAAGCCCTGCTATTCCTATTGTATTTAATAATATGTCTTTTGATTCAACTACAGAAGATACATTTGTTCAATGTCAAACAAGTTTTGGAACAGGCAGATATTTAGGTAATGGTGTAAATATTGTAGTCGGATTAGTTGTCATTAATATATTTACTGAAGAAGGTATTGGCTCTGGTGCAAACTTTACAATTGGCAAAAGAGTCCGAGACTTATACAATAAAGTGACAGTATCAGATGTTATTTTTGATTCACCTATTGGACCTGAGGTTCTTTCATCAAGTCCAGAAGGTAAATTTCAAACGCAATTAAGAATTACATTTGAAATATTTGAGGAACTTTAATTATGGCAAAACTTGAAATCACTGAAGATATGTTAGATGCAATTGAACATATAAAGGGAAGAAGAGAATCACAGTACTGGGATCCTGAATGTAGAAAATATTATGAGGCACAACAAAATAAAAAAAAAGAAGCTAAAAAAACAAAAAAAGGTTAATATAAAATAAATACTTCTTTTTGTTATGGCTGTAAAAGGTGATGTTGGAAAAATTATGTTCCACAATGCTGCTGGTACTGAAGCAGACGTAAGTGATCTTAGGTCTTGGAACTTATCAGTTTCCAAAGATACTATGGAAACCACAAAAATGGGTGATACTTCCAAAACTTTTGTCGGTGGACTTATTTCAGGAGAAGGTTCTGCAACTTTACTTTACAATCCATCTGGAAACTCAGATTATCAAGCATTTATAGATGATGCTTTAGTTACTGGAGATCAAGCTGACGCATTATTTGAACTATTCCCAGATTCAGCACAATCTGCCAAAAAGATTGGATTTTCTGGCATAGTAACTAATGCAGAATATGGTGCAACACTTGGGGAAATTCAAGAAGTCAACATCACATTCATTACAAGTGGTGCCATTACATCAGCCATATAGTATATTAGGGTAATACAATTAAAACCCTATGGCAAAAAGAAATGTAGACCTTATTACTGAAGCATTTAGCGAAGTAATGGGTAAAAGAAGAAAGTATGTACTCAATAAACCTGATGGATCAATTTTAAAAGAATTATATTTTCCACCATTAACTAGACATGACAGAATACAGGCACAAATTTCATCTGGAACAGATGAGGCTTTAGTAATATCAACAAGATTATTATGTCAACTAGCAGAGAATGAAGATGGTTCAAAAGCATTTGCTTCTGCTGATGCTGAAAATTTAAAAAGGTTTTTACCAGAACAAGTTTTAAATGAATTAGAAATATTTATGATGGGAATAAATGCAGATTTTGATTCAGCAAAAAACGAATCAAGCGAGATAACTGGCTAAATTTCGAGTTTTTTCTCGCAACACAACTTGGAAAAACATTAAGTGAATTAAGAAAGTCTTTAACAGATGAAGAACTTTTACATTGGGCTGCATATTACACATTAAAGAATGAAAGGGAAAAGCAAGAAATGAATCGTCAAAGACATAAAACAGGCTAAGATATAATAAAGATATTTGTTTTTGTGGCACAATCTACGGTCAGATTAATAGTTGATGCTCAAAATGCAATTAGACCTTTGCAGCGCACTGACCAGATCACAAGAAATTTAAGTAGAAATACAGACAAATTAAAAGGCAGATTAGATAAAGCAAACAGATCATTTCATTCAGTTGGTAGAGGGGCAAAAACGGCCAGTGCTGGTGTAAATACATTAGTCGCTTCACTTAGACCACTTTTAACTGCTCTAGCACTTATTGGTACTGCTAGATTTATATTTGTAAAAACTGCTGAACTACAAACTCAAAGAGTTGCTTTAGTTCAATTAACTGGTTCTGTTGAAAAAACAAATAAAATTATTAAAGAATTACAAGCGTTTGGTAATGTTACACCATTTACCAGTAGTGAATTAATAACACAAGCTAAGAGATTAAAAGCATTTGGATTTGAAACTGAAAATTTAGTTGATATGGTGAAAAGGCTTTCAGATGTTGCTGGTGCCACAGGAGCTGATTTAAGTGGGATATCAACCGCATTTGGTCAAATATTTGCTAAAGGCAAACTACAAAGAGAGGAAGAATTACAACTTTTAGAAAGAGGAGTAGATATTACAAGTGAACTAAAAAGAATAACTGGTAAGAGTGGTGAAGATTTTGAAAGCATGATGAGAAAAGGACAAATAAGTTCTGAAATGGTACTACAGGCATTAAAAAATCTTACGAATGAGGGAGGTGTATTTTTTGGAGGAGCAACAAAACAATCACAAACCTTAAATGGTCAAATATCTACATTGGTTGACAATGTAGAAACACTTGCAAGAACTATTGGAGATGCTTTGGAACCATCTTTAATGGCAGTTTTAAAAATAGCAAATAAAACATTGTCAGCAATAAATAGATTATTGTCGAGTGATTTTCAAAGACAAATAAGTGGATTTAGATTAAATCTTATAACCCCCGGTGGACTTAAAAGTGATTTAGAAAAAATAGAAAACTTTACAAAAAATATACAACCACTTGGTCTTGATACTGAGGCTATTGATCTTCGTATAAGTCAATTACAGGGAACCTCCGAACAAATAAAAAAAATTACAAACAAAATAAATAAAGGTGGAGTATTAAATAGACCATTTTTTACAACAAAGGAAGAGGAAACACAAGTTTTAGAAACACAAGAAGCTATAACACAAAAAATAAATGAATTAACTGAACGAAAAAATCAATTATTAACTGTAACAAGTGAAAAAACTACAGATATAAGTAATGGGTTAAAAAATAATAAAACTGATGCTGATAAATTGGCTGAATCCTTCGGTAAAATCGGAGATACAATTGCTACTGGAATTTCTGATGCTTTAGTAGATGCTATTAATGGCACTAAGACTTTAGGTGAATCATTAAGAAATATTGTTAATGAATTAGCAACTTCATTTTTAAGACTTGGGATTAATTCAATGTTAAAGAGTACAGGTTCCAAATTATTTGCTAATTTGCCCGGATTTGCAAATGGTGGTAGACCACCAGTAAATAAACCATCTATTGTTGGAGAAAGAGGACCAGAGGTCTTTGTTCCATCTATTGCTGGCAATATTATTGCAAACGATAAACTTGGAGGATCAACAAATAATGTTGTTGTTAATGTTGACGCATCTGGTTCATCTATAGAAAGTGATGCTGCAAGTAGTGAACAATTAGGTAGATTAATAGGAGCAGCAATACAATCAGAACTAATTAAAGAAAAAAGACCCGGAGGTTTATTAAGTTAATGGCTACTTTCCCATCAATTCAACCTGTTTACAATGCACGAAAAACTACAACACCAAAAATTAATCTAACTCAGTTTGGTGATGGTTATCAACATAGAATTAAATTTGGACTTAATACAATTCCATATCAATGGACATTAACTTTTGATGTAAGCGAATCAGATTCAGATACTATAGAGTCATTTCTTGAAGCAAGAGCATTAGATTGTGAGTCTTTTGATTGGCAACCTCCGGGCAGTGGTGCTGCATATAAATGGATTTGTCTAAAATGGACAAAAACAATTCCATATGTAAATAGAGCCGAATTAGTTATGACATTTCAGCAAGTATTTGAGCCATAATGACAAGTCCTGTATCAGAACTTCAAAAAATTAATCCAAGTAGTATTATTGAGCTTTTTCAACTTGAGCTTGTAACTGCAATACATGGACAAAATACAAAATTTTATTATCACAATGGTGTAAATACAAATGAAGGTGGAAATGTAATTTTTAATAATATTGAATATATTAAGATGCCTATTGAAGCAACTGGTTTTGATTTTACTTCAAAACAGTTACCAAGACCTAGATTAAAAATATCAAATGTTTTAGGAACATTTACAACTTTAATATTAACTTTGCCACAAGGTTTGGAAGGAGCAATAGTAAGACGTATTAGAACTTTAAGTAGATATATTGACAATACAAATTTTGTTGGTGGTGATATTTTATTAGAAAACGGAAGTTTTTTAATACAAGAAAATGGTGGTCTTATTGATATGGAAGCAGGCGTAAATCCATTTGGTACACCTGACCCAACAGCTACTTTTGACGAACAGGTTTTTTCTATTGACAGAAAAATTGCAGAAAACAGGAATGGAATTGAATTTGAATTGGGTGCTGGTTTTGACTTAGATGGTGTACGTTTACCAAAACGTCAGGTCTTACCTGATGATTTTCCGGGTGTTGGTTCGTTTTTTGCATGACTTGGAAAGATAAAGCATTAGAACACGCAATAAAAGAACAGCCAAGAGAATCTTGTGGCCTTGTTGTAGTTAAAAAAGGTAAGGAAATTTATTGTCCATGTAAAAATTTAGCTTACGACCCTTCAGATCAATTTATTATTGATGCAAATGATTGGGTCAGGATTGAAGATAATGAAGGAGAAATAGTTGCTGTTGTACATAGTCACCCAACTACAAGTGCAAAACCAAGTGAAGCTGATAGAGTTGCCTGTGAAAAATCAAATCTGAAATGGTGGATTGTTCAACCTCAATTAAAAGATTGGCAGTATTGCGAACCATGTGGATATAAAGCACCACTAATTGGCAGACAATGGGTGTGGGGTGTTACTGATTGTTGGAGTTTATGCAGAGATTGGTATAAAGAAGAATTAGGAATAGAACTTATTGATTGGGTAAGACCAAACAATCCAGATGATTTTGTAAGGAATCCTATGTTTGTTGACTGTTTTGCAAAAACAGGATTCAGAGAATTATTACCAACAGAGGATTTACAGTATGGAGATTTATTATTAATGTCAATAAGTAGTAGCGGATTAAATCATATTGGTGTTTACTTAGGACAGCAAACAGTTTTGCATCATTTACAAAATAGATTATCTAGTCGTGATCTATTAGATGAATGGTTGCTAAAATGTACAGGTAAGAGGATTCGTTATGTTAAGAAAAATTAAGGTATACGGAGAACTTGCAAAGTTTTTAGGTCAAAAAACCTTTGAAGCAGAGGTTAAAAATGTAGCACAAGCAGTTAGATTCTTAGTTGTTAACTTTCCTGAGTTAGAAAAACATATGGGAGATAGGTATTACAAAGTATTAGTTGGAAGTTGGGAAATAAATAAAGATGAAATACATTATCCCAATAGTCAAGAAGATATAAAAATTGTCCCTGTAATTGGTGGAGAGGGTGGAAGAGGTACAAGAGCATTAATTATTGGTGCAGTTTTAATTGGAGCAGCAATTCTTGCCCCCGGCGCAGGAATGGTTGGACTACAATTTGCTGGTACTGGTGGAGCAGCCGCAAGCCCATTTATGGCGGCTGTTGGGAATATTGGTATTGCTTTGGCTTTAACAGGACTTTCTCAAATGCTTACACCTGTAGAAAGTATAAAAGAGGAAGAACAAGACCCAAGAAAGTCTTTTAGTTTTAGTGGTATTGTAAATACATCTCGTGCTGGTGTTCCAGTACCTGTTATTTATGGAGAAACAATGGTAGGTTCTATTGTTATTTCAGCTAACATAGAAAACGAACAGGTAGAAGTATGAAGATAATCGGGTCAGGCGGTGGTGGAAAAGGCGGTGGAGGTGGTGGAGGTACACCACATGAGGACAAAGATAATCTTGACTCAAAATCTTTTGCAAGAGTTCTTGATTTAATTGGTGAAGGAGAAATTAGTGGTCTTGTTGATGGCGCAAAGTCAATATTTTTTAATAACACACCTTTACAAGCTGCAGATGGTTCTTTCAATTTTAAAGATGTTACATTTGAAGTAAGAACTGGAACATCTAGTCAGACTGTTATACCAGTAACAAGAAATGTTGCTGTCACAAAAGGAGTGGCACAGGCTGGTACACCAATCCCACAAGGAAGTGCTGGAAGAGTTATTCAGATAACTGATTCAGATGTTGATGCAGTTTCGCTTCAAATTACAATACCAGCATTACAAGAATTTAGTGATAAAGGAGATATTTTTGGGACAAGCGTACAAATTGCAATTCTAGTTCAATATAGTGGTGGTGGTTATCAGACTGTATTATCTGGTAATGATGCAAAAATATCAGGCAGAACACCAGACCCATATACAAGAGATTATTTAGTAAATCTAAGTGGAGCTTTTCCTGTTAATATAAAAGTTCAAAGAATAACCGCAGATAGTTCATCATCAAAATTACAGAATGATATTCAATTCAACAGTTATGTTGAAATTAAATATGACAAAAGAAGTTATCCAAATAGTGCTTTAATCGGTTTAAAAGTAGATGCAGAACAGTTTTCATCAATTCCAAACCGAAAATATTTAGTAAAAGGTATAAAAGTAAAAATTCCACATAATGCAACTGTTCGTGCTGATGGCAGTTTGGAATACACAGGAACATTTAATGGAACTTTAGGGGCTGCACAATATACAAATGACCCTGCTTGGTGTTTATATGATCTTTTGACATCATCAAGATATGGATTAGGAGATCATTTAAATGAAAGTGGAATTGATAAATTTAGTTTTTATGCTGCTTCAGTGTATTGCTCACAACAGGTAGATGATGGAACAGGTACTGGTGCAACAGAACCACGTTTCTCATGTAATGTATTAATTAATAATCAGCAAGAAGCATATAACGTAGTAAATCAAATGTGTTCTGTTTTCAGAGCTATGCCATATTATGAAACTGGAAGTTTAACAATTACACAAGACTCACCAAAAGATGCAAGCTATTTGTTTACGCTTGCAAATGTAATGCCACCCGGATTTACATATTCAAATTCAAGTCAAAGACAAAGACCAACTGTTGTAGTTGCCAAATACTTAGATTTAGATTTAAGGGACATTAATTATGTAGAACAATTTGATACTGCTAACCAATCAAGATATGGAACTGTAATTAAAAATATAAATGCTTTTGCTTGTACTTCAAGAGGTCAAGCATCTCGCTTAGCAAAATGGTTGCTGTATATGAGTAACGTAGAACGTGAGGTTGTATCTTTTAAAACTTCTATTGATGCTGGTGCTGTTGTCAGACCCGGCCAAATTATAGAGATTGCTGATCCTGTCAGAAGTGGAGAAAGAAGAGGTGGGCGTATCGTATCTGCAACTACTAATTCTGTTACTGTTGATGATGCGACTGGATTGACTGCAGAAGCTGGTGCAACATTAAGTTGTGTTTTGCCTGATGGAACAGCAGAACAGGTTACAGTATCAGGACTCACCAATAAAGTTTTCAGTTTAGGTCAGCATTTTTCTGCTGCACCTAATCCTAACAGTATATGGATATATGAGACAAATAGTATTCTTACAACTACATGGAGGGTTTTAGAAGTTATAGAAGAAGATAGAACAAACTATAGTATTACGGCAAGTGAATATAATTCTGGAAAATATAATCATATTGAAAGTGGTATTGCACTGCCAGTTCGTGATGTAACAAATTTAGATATACCACCAAGTCCACCTACAAATGTAAGTGCGACAGAAGTTATTTATGAGAATACTGGTATTGCAAGAGTTAAGATTGTTGTTAGTTGGACAAGCACTTCTGATACACATTACATTCGTTATAGATTACAGAATGGAAACTTTATCTCAAGAACTGTCGATAATTCAAAAAGTTATGAAATTTTAGATACTATTGCTGGTAATTATCAAATTGAGGTTTACAGCGTTAGTTCATCTGGTTTACGATCTTCAACTTTTAATACTCCACAAAGTCCGTTTTTTGTAGCTAATGGAAAGACTGCACCACCACAAAATGTTAGCGGTGTAAGTTTACTTCCAATTGATGAAACAAGTGCAATTTTAAGTTGGAATCGTGCAACAGAACTTGATGTATTGTTGGGAGGTAAAACATTAATAAGACATTCTAGTAAAACAACAGGAGCGCAATGGAAAGATAGTCAAAATATAGTTGTAGCGGCTGCTGGTAACCAAACACAAAAAATTGTTCCTTTGCTTGCTGGAACATATTTAATTAAATTTGAAGATGATGGAGGCAGAGAAAGTCCGGCTCCCGGCTCGCAAGATTCTGATTGGAATAATACTAGAGTAACAACTAATCTTCCAGCACCAACTGAAAGATTACAAGTAGGAAGTATAGATGAACATACAGCAAACTTTACAGGTAATAAACCTAATAATAAAACTGTATATGACTCTTCATTAGATGCCTTAAAATTAGCTATTACAAATAATGCAGTAAATACATCAGGAGAGTATGAATTTGCTAATTCAATAGATTTAGGTCAACCATATGATGTGAATTTAAGAAAAGTTCTTGAAGCATCTAGTTTTAACTTAAATAATTTATGGGACGATAGAGTTGATTTAATAGATGATTGGGGATATATAGATCAAGTTGGTGGCGTTACTGAAGCCACAAAATGTAATGCTGCAGTATATGTTAGTTCTACAAATGATGACCCTGCTTCAGGTTCAGCAACATTCAGCGATTATAAAGAATTTAGTAATGTACTTATAACTGGTCGGGGTTTTAAATTTAAAGCATTATTAACAAGTAATGACACTAACCAAAATATAGCTGTTACAAAGTTAGGAGCTACACTAGAATTACAAGGAAGAACAGAATCCATTTCGACCCCAGTTACAACTGGTTCGCAACAGTATTCAGTTTCTTTTACTAATGCGTTTAAGCAAACACCAACTGTAGTAGTGACTCCAACAAATCAACAATCTGGTGATTTCCATGAACTTGCTAATATAAGTAGGACAGGATTTCAAGTTACTTTTAAAAATGGTAGTTCAGCAGTTGCAAGATCATTTGTTTGGGCAGCATCAGGTTTTGGTAAGGAGGTGACGTAATGAGTAATGCCTCAGATTATAATTTAGCTAATCAAGTCGGTTCTACTTTTAGAACCGAATTAAATAATATTTTAGGAGATATTCAGACTACAAATAGTGGGTCATCTACACCTACAACAAATGCTATAGGTAAATTATTTGTAAATACTTCAAATAATACTTTAAATATTTGTACAAATGCTAGTAATCCTACATACTTATTGCTTGGCAAAACAGATGTAGAAAATATGGGTCATGCAACAACTGTCGACCCAGACTTTACAGGGACAATTGATTCTGCTGGTGATATTGTAATGGCAGGCAATGGAGCTTTAAAACTTCCAACAGGAACCTCAAGTAATAGGCCAACAGCCGCAACAGGACAAATAAGATTTAACACTCAAACAGTAGAGTTTGAAGGGTACAATGGTACAGCTTGGGGAGGTTTAGCTTCAGGTGTTCCTGTTGGTACAATTCTTGCACACGCATCAAACACACCTCCATCTGGTTTTTTAGAATGTAATGGTTCAAATATAAGTAGATCAACATATGCAACATTATTTTCTACTATATCAACAACTTTTGGAGTTGGTGATGGTTCATCAACATTTGCTTTGCCAGATTTAAGGGGACAATTTATAAGAGGTTGGGCTAATACAGGAAGTACTGATGCTAGTAGAGTTTTCGGTTCAACGCAAACAGACCAAAATAAAAATCATACTCATACAACAGATTCAACAAGTTTAACTGGTACTGTTACACATTTATCAGGCTCTCTTGCAAATAATCCCGGAAGTGCTACTGGTGTTTTTTCTGTACCATCATCACAAAGTGCAGTTGGTGCAAGAAGCAGTGGCTCAGCAACTGCGGCTAATTTAAGTATTGATGCAAGTCACTCACATACTGTTTCAAGTAGTGGTGGTGGAACTGAAGCAAGACCAACAAATATTGCTTTAATGTACATAATCAAATTTTAATTATGACAAATCAAAAGATAAGTCAATTTACAGAATTAACAGCACCAGCAAGTACAGATGTCTTGCCTATTATTGATGCAAGTGATACAACCAATAAAAAAATAAGTTATGCAAATTTATTAAGTAAAGCACCAGACGGATCTACTTCTGCTCCCGCATTTAGTTTTAACTCTGACCCAAATACAGGTATCAGTGGTGGTTCAGATACACTTACTTTCAGCACTGGTGGAACTGGCAGAATGTCTATCAGTTCTGCTGGTCTTGTAAATATTGTTGGAGACTTGACAGTTGGAGGGACAACAACAACTATAAATACTGCAACACTAGATGTAGAAGATAAAAATATTACTCTTGGAAAAGTATCAACTCCAACTGATACAACTGCTGATGGTGGTGGATTAACTTTAAAAGGTGCAACCGACAAAACTTTTAATTGGGTAAATTCAACTGATTCATGGACAAGTAGTGAACATTTATCTGTCTCTGGCCAAAAAGAAGTTAGATATTTAGATGCTGATTCTTCTAATTATGTTGGTTTTAAATCACCAGCAACAGTCTCATCAAATGTAGTTTGGACATTACCAAGTGCTGATACATCTGTAAGTGGATATGTTTTGTCTAGTAATGCTTCAGGAGTATTATCATGGGTGGCTCCGGGTCAAAGTGCTAGTCCCGATTTTACTGGTACATTAACTCTTACTGATGATGGAAATATTAGAGGTTTTGCCTCTACTCAGGCCACATATACTGGGTCTGTTAAAACTTTTACTGTTACTGTGGCAACTAAAACTGCAGCACATAGATATAACGGAAGTGGCTCAAGTAATGGATATGTTATTGATGGCAAAGAAGCACCATTCTTAACTTTAACTCCGGGCAGAACATATAAATTCGACCAATCACATTCAAGTAATTCTGGACACCCACTTCGTTTTTACCTTGAGTCAAATAAAACTACATCACATACAACAAATGTAACTGTAAACGGAACAGCAGGGCAAAGTGGAGCTTACGTTCAGATCGTAATTGAAGATACTACACCAATGGTTCTGCATTATCAATGCTCATCACATCAGTTAATGGGCAATTCAATTCAAACCAACTCGGCAACTGCTACAGGAACTTTATTGTCAAGCTTAACTGTTGCTGGAAACTTTAGTGTTAGCGGAAATATTTTAATGACAGGAACAGGTGCAATTGATGTTGCTGCTGGGACTACAGGAGAAAGACCCGGCTCTGCAAGTGCTGGTATGTTTAGATTTAATACAACTACCACAGGTTTTGAAGGATATGACGGAAGTTCTTGGGGAGAAATTGGTGGAGGAAGTGCAAGTTCAGTAACTGTAGCTGATGAAAGCACAGATACCACTTGTTTTCCATTATTTACTACTGGTGCAACTGGTGATCTTGCTGTTAAATCCGGTTCTAATCTTACTTTTAATTCAAATAGTGGTACTTTAGGGGCAACTGTATTTAGTGGTTCAGGTGCAAGTTTAACTAATTTACCCTCTGGTCAACTTACTGGTGATTTGCCCGCAATAAGCGGTGCAAATTTAACTGGTGTAGCTATTTTAAAGGCAGATGGTTGTGTATTGGAAAATTCACAAACAATTTCGAATAATTACACTATGACTACAAATAAAAATGGAGTAAGTGCTGGTGATATAACAGTAACAAATGGAGTAACAGTTACTATTCCTTCAGGTTCACGCTATGTTATTGTTTAGGAGGTAAAATTATGCCAATTACAGTAAACGGTTCAGGTACAATTGGTGGCATTTCAGTAGGTGGTTTACCAGATGGTTGTATTGATGCTGATACACTTGCCACAGGAGTTGGAGGAAAAATCCTTCAAGTTAAACAAGCTGTAAAATTAAGTAAACAGACTATTCAATCGCAAACATTAGTTGATATTACAGGCATGAGTATAAGTATTACACCTAGTCTTTCCTCTAGTAAAATTTTAGTTAATTATTCTCTTGTTGTTTTTGCAAATGCTGTATATTACACCATGCGTTTACTAAGAGATAGTGATAGTACAATTTTTATTGGAGATACAAACCCATCAGCTGGTAATCAATCTAGGGGTGCTTTTGGAACATATCAAGCATCATATGTAAATGCAATGACAGTAAGCCAAAGTTTTTTAGATTCTCCAAATACAACTAATGCTATAACTTATAAATTACAAGCACATTGTCCATATTCTTCTAGTTATACAATTGGTATTAATACTTCTGTAGTGCAAGACAACTACACTTATATGACAAACTGTCCTTCAACAATAACAGCATACGAGGTAGCAGCATGAGTCAGATTAAATTATTACATAGTGGTGGGAATGGAGTTCTACTTTCTGCTCCAACAAATAACCCTGCATCTGATGTAACTTTTAAATTACCACAAGCAGATGGTTCAAGTGGACATTTTTTAAAAACAGATGGAAGTGGACAACTTTCTTTTGCTGGTATAACTATTCCATCAAGTGGATTAGTCCAAACTAAATTTACAAGTGCAAATCTTTTATCTTCAACTACCTCTATCTCAACAAGTTACACTAATATTTTAAGTCTTGCTATTACACCAGCTTCCTCGTCAAATAAAATTTGTGTATTTAGCTCATGTCAAGCCTACATTGCAAATACAGGTGGAAACTTATATGCACTACCACAAGCAACTAGATTATTAAGAAGAGAAATTGGTGGAAGCAGTACATCATTAGTCGAAGATTCTGTATTGTCACAAAGAGATAATTATAATGGTACTAAATATCAAGAGGGTGTTTCTTCACTTGCATTTCAAGATAGTCCGAGTACTACTAGTGAAATAACATATTATTTGGATTATAAAAGAAACAGTAATGCTAATTCAGGAAATGTAGGCCAAGCTATGATGTTGATATTTGAGGTAGGTGTATGATATTTGACGATCTTGTTGCAGCACTTGAGGGTCTAGGTGTTGATGGTGAAAGCTATGTTTTACGAATGAGTGATGAAATAAATGACAGTGATACTTTTATAAAATCATATAACCCTGTAACAAGTGTTAAAAATGGTTGTCGTGTTGAATCAAGTGATAAAAGCCTTATCCCTGTTACTTGGGATCAGGTTGTAGCAAAAAATAATGAAATACAATCTGCCAACGCTTATAAAATATCTAGGGAACAATCTTACCCAAGTATTCCAGATCAATTAGATGAAATTTATCATAGTGGAATTGATGCTTGGAAAACAAAAATTAAAGCTGTTAAGGACAAGTTTCCCAAACCAAGTTAAAATAGGAAAAAAATAAATCATGCCGTTAGATCACGAAGCCATTTATAAAGCATACGCTGGAACAGTTGTATCAATTGATGATAGCAAAGGTGCTTTTGATAAAGATGGTAAATCTGTAACTCTTGAGCAGAGCAAGATTGATGCTGCACGAACAGAATTAAACACAGAAGCAGCTAAAGTAAAATACAAAACTGACAGAGTTGGTACTGCATTTTCTTCTGGAACACATTACGCTTCTGTAGGTGACCAGTTGGATATGTTATATAAAGATATTGTTGCTGGCAAATTAGATACAACTGGAACTTGGGCAACTCATATTAAATCAGTAAAAGACTCAAATCCTAAACCATGAGTAGATTAATAACAAATTCAATAAGATCCACTTCTGCTTCAGCAGATGCAATAACTTTAGATGGGTCAGGAAATGCAACTTTCCCTGCCAATGTAACGTGTTCTGGTACTGCTAGTGGATTTGGCGGAGGTAAACTTCTTCAAATACAACAGACAGTTAAAACTGATACAGCTAGTACAACATTGGCCTCAGGTTCTTTTTCGAGTGAAATATTTTTGCCTGTAAATATTACACCCTCTTCTGCATCAAATAAAATATTGATAATGGTAACTGCTAATGTTAGTGATAATGGAACTGCTTGTATTCAATTAACTAAAGATGGTTCTGCACTTGATTCTGCCACAGGTGATGCTGATGGAAACAGACGAAGAGTGACAGCCGCAAATTATATAGTTGGAAACAGTTATTTGCAGTCTGTTAATGCAACATTTCTTGATACTGCTGGTGGTACGAGCCAAATAACTTATGGTTTTAAATTATTTTGTCAAGACAATAACACAACAACTATGTATTTAAACAGAACAGTTAATACGTACGATCAGGTTTATGCTTATAGAACTCCATCTATGATACAAGTAATGGAAATATCAGCATGACAAATCCATTAGATGACTTGATAAAAAGGTATGAGAATGAATTACTTGCAATTCAAACAAGAAAAGAGCAAGCAAAAAGATCATTTGAAATAGAATGTCAAAATGAACATAGATATCAAGGAGCAATTATTGGTGTTAAAGATGCACAAGCACAATTATTATCTACAAAAGCACAGAAAGAAGAATTAAAACCATCAGATGCAAAAAAATCTAATTAATTTTTTCTTGCATCTGTTTTGTCATTATTCCCATTGTGACATACAGTGGAGCAAGACCTATAATTAAAAAAAGTACCATTAGAGAAATAGGTGCTAAGGCTTTAATAAACGCTTCTTTCAACATAAATGGACGAAATAATTTTACCTAATTTACCAAACACTGATAATATTCTCAATCCACCTAAAACAATTTTTTACCCTCCTGTGGCAGAGGTACCCTATCTAGACCCTTTATTGCTGCCGAGTCTGGAACAAGTTGAGTCGGGTCTTGGGGAAGGTTCGGCAGACGATTCTTCAGAAAATAAGGAAGTAAACGAGGAAGAGCTAAATATAAAACCAGAACAGATACCAAACAACCTCCCGCAAAACTTAGAAAATACTTCAAATGTAGAAACAATAGCTACCTTTAATATACCTTTTTTTGGAGATTTCCCAATCCCTGCACCAGAAGTTATTGCATCAAGTGTAATAAGTGCCGGTGTAGCATCTACTGTAACTGTCGCAGGGTCAATTGTTATGCAGGCGGTAGTAACTAAAATAAAACAAATATTTAAGAAAATATTTACAAAAGTTCTTAAAAAAGAAGTTGCAAATGTAAAAGAAAAAATGACAAACAAAAAAGATAAGGTATGATAACTAATACAAAGGAAACCCTCATCAAGCTTGGAGAAAAACCAAGCCTCTGAAATAGTGGAAAATCCTTTGTACAAAACACAAGTAGCTAGAGTACACATACCTGTCATGTGGCGTCTAAACTAGCTACTTAAATTTTTCTGAATTTGCTTTAACATAACTTCGTATATTGATTACATCACTACAAATATATGCGAACTTAGACTTAGGATTTATCATGTAACCGCTTGCGTGAAGCTGACTACACTTCAAAACACGAACTAGCTGTTTATCATGCACTTGCTTGTCTAGTTCTTCTTTGGCTAAGTCTAGCTTTACTTTTGCTAAATCATTACAGGTTTTATTATCCCCTAGCGGTATCATAAAACTCATTTGAATACCCCAACCTTCATTAATACTATAAGTATCTTCACCTTGAGCATCGTTACCAGTATAAAAAGGTGTTACAGCCATCGTTGGTTGACTGCAAACTAAGTTTCCAAACTGCTGTTTGCCAGTCATTCCATTATTTACATTCATATTTTGGTTAATTATTGATGAATTACCTACAGCATTTGGTTGAGCTTGGACATTTGTATCGCCTTCGGCTCTAGCTTTATTACTGACTAAAGACAGACAAAGAAGTGATAACGCTAGTAGTTGTAATCGTATCATTCTGTGTGATTTCTTCTATTTTAGTTCCTGATGCTCTAGTAGTCACACTTAATGACCAATCATCAGTAGCAGTATTAGGAGTAAAAATTGCATCTGTAGCTGTTATTCCTCCGCTAGAAGCACTTGTAACAGCAATATTTGAAGCTTCCCAAGTTTCCAGAGCAGACCCATATTTCTGAGTAACTATAGACCTTGTAATAGTCTGGGTAGTATTTTCAGTTCTATTGCTAGAGCCAGTACTCCACGTTGGGACTCCGTTTGCGAAACAAGGGGTAGAAATTAAAAAACTTAAAAGTATTAGTTTTTTCATTTTACTGAAGTTTTACTGTTCTTATTTTCTACTATACTATCTTTTTTCTTTTTTATCTGAAAGCCTAATGATGCAGTTGAAGCTGAAAAAATACTAGCAATAAATGTCGGGTCAAAATCAACTATTTTTTTGCCACTTGGCGGTTCATAGTATGAAAGAGATAAAAGTGTTGCCGACCAAAGAAGTACACAGACTTTTACAATAGTTTCGACTTTATTTGGTTCTTGATCTTCCATAAGAAAAGCTGTCTAATGTGTGAGGAGTAAGCTGCTGACCACTGCTTATTTTAGACAGCATATGCCAAATGTAACAAAAACTGTTATGTTTGGAAAGTAACACAATAAATTATGATTAAAATTTTAAAGCCAATCCTAATGACGTTTCTAACAACAACTACTGTTAAACGTCTAGTTGTTGATTTATTAAGAGCTATTTGTAAACAAACAACAAATACGCTTGATGATCGTGCGGTTGATATTTTAGAAAAACAACTTTTTCCTAATTAATAATGGATAAAAGTTTTATATCAGTACTAGTAGCACCTCTGCCAGTAGAAAAAAAATTAGCTACTGAATTAAAAATAAGAGATATTATTGCTTGTAATGATATTGAACTTTTAAAAATTTATGCTATTAAATTAGTTAGACAAAATGTTAATCACGATTATGTATTAACTCATGCACTAGTTAAGATACTTGAAATGGAAGATGAAATGAATAAAAAGAAAAAATTTGGTTTATTTGGGAATTAATCACAATGTGGACAATCAAACTGTAATGGTTCTTTCATAATTATTGCAGATAACACAAGCAAAGCTAATTTTGTTGGTGGCTGTTCATTACTGAAAAATAATATTTTTTCTTTTTGTAGATGTACACCTTTGCTTGAAACTATTAAAGAAGCATCTGCCATATCAGATTCTTTAAATTCTTTTTTTGATAACTGAGAAAAAAGTAAACCAACACCATGCTCGTTATGAGTCATGGTGCAGGGGTGATAATCAAATAAATCTTCATCAAAACAATCAAGACCACATTCCAAATGATCTAAAAAAACTCTTACTTGATGTGGAAGTTTAGATTTGGCTATACCAATATCTTCTTGTGGTAATTTTTTAAAATTCTTCTTCATTTTTCACTGGTTTCTGATAATCAGAAATAACCATTTTCATATAATTATTTCCACTATTTGATGTTGCAGGCATCATTTTTGCTCGTATTTTTACAGCATTATTGCCTTTATAATCTTTAATAAGATTTTTTTCGTCCATAGCATAATCGTAAAGTTTTAAAACTTCATCAACTGTTATTTCAGATACAGACCAATATTTATGTTGTTCATTCTCTGATTGGCAGTTAAACCACATAGAAAATTTTGATTTTGGTGTTTCAGACATTTACTTTTTCTCCGCTGATTTTGTCATTTGTTCACGAAGAAACTCCTCGTGGATTGTTAATTCAATGTGATTAGCTAATAGCTTGTCAACTGATGGATAAAATTTGTTTTTAAAATTATCCATTATTTGTTTTTTATCGGGTCGTGAATTTAATTCTGCACGCAATTGTGCAAATGCTTCCTCAGATATTTTTTCTTGACCCTTTGGTGGTTTAGTTGTCGACACTTGAAACTTTGGTTTGCTTGTTTTATTTAATCTAGCTTTACCAGTATTATCAGAATCAGCACATTTTTGACTAAAAGCATCAGCTTCGTCATCAGCTTGCCCTAATCCATAAGCAGCAAGCAACATATATCTTCTGGCATATGTGATAGCACTACCCATTTTGTGATAAATGTTTTGTCCTCTTTGATTATCTGTAACTATAGGTAGTCTGGAATCAATGTATTCTCCAGATTCATGCATAATTCTAAGAGTTATCCAGATGTTAGGACTATCTGTATGTGATGTAGAACTTTCAATAATAAATGTATGTGATAGTCCAAATTTTGTAGCTGGACTAACAGCATATTCAGATTCAGCTAGTGAAACATACGAGCCAAAGTTACCTGACGCATCACGGACTGCGTTGCTGTATTCCATCTGAAATTTGCATAACGCTGCAGCCAGTTTAGGAGTTGTGGTTGTTGTTTGTTCAACTGAATCATTAGTAATACTTTCCATTTGGGGTAAGTTGTTTGGATAATTGTATTATATCAATTAGCCAAAGAATGTACACCTTTTATTTGTTACTTATTATAACTGCCATATATGAATAAAAGCTCCTTGAAATCCACCCTTTGTAGCAAATGATTTTTTTGCTCTTAAATTCACAACTAAAGAATCATCTCTCAGTAAAATACCACCACTTGGTATTGATAAGCCATCTAAAGTAGATCTACACAATTTATCAATATCTCCTGTTGTACGTGTTGTTGGATAAACAGGTGCAGATGGTTTTAGATTTCCCTCATTTCTACCAGTTCCGTAATGTCCTTGTGGTCTGTGAAATAAAAAATCAATAAATATTTCAACAGGATTTTCTATTATTTGACCATTATTTATTTTTTGCTCGATACAGGCAGAAACAATTTGGTTACGCCATGGCATAACAAATTGACTAGCTTCCCTCATACCACCAAAACGAGTAGACACCTTGCTTCCTTGTGGAGCAGGCTTACCCCTTACAACAATCATTGTCGGTTCTGTGGTTTTGTCCATATTTCTTTTTTCAGTAAATATTCTTGAAAAGCTCTATTTAAAATTGTTTTCGGTTTTGACCAATTTAAGTCTGTTGGTTCTGCTGTAGGAAGTCTAATAATTTCTTTATTCGGATTATTTTTTTGAGCTAAATATTCGAGTCTAGTTTTAATAAGCATAAAAACAAATTTTTGTTTTGAATTAAATGGAATGTCAATTGGTTGTTGTTTTAGTCTTTTTAAAAATGCTCGACATTTTTTTGTATTTGATTGATTAATAATTTTAATCCATTTGTGTTTAAAAGCTTGATCCATTAATTCCACCAAGGACATAATTCATATTCAGTTATATCGACCCATTTGCCCTTTCCTTCTTCTTCTGTACTGTCAAACTCCCAAGTCCTATAATTAGGATCTAAGTAGATTTGACCAATATAAGGGTCACATGGAAAACTAAATTTTTTCATTTATTTAATTCGTCGCAAGCTAATTGTACCCCTGCGTTGCAATCAGCAACAGTCATATCTGTCAAAGTAGAATTAAGTGTGATAAATAATGCTACAGGAAAAACAATGTACTGTAGAAAGTAAAAAGTTTTAGTCATAACCAACCTCTTTTGATTTTAAATTTTAAACATTTTGCAAATGTGCGTCTGTATTGAGCACGTTCGTTTGAATACTTGCCACAAGTATCAAAGTCACCACGAGCTAATGCTTGTTGGTATTTTTCATCAGCTTCGTTAATGTCAACTTTTAGAGCTTCCATTTTTTCTGCAAGCTCAGTTTGAGTTAGACTGAGTAAGTAATTAGTATTCATTTAAAAGCCTCCATATCTCTTAACTTGTATGTATTGTATTTGCCAATTTCTGATTCCAAATCAACTGGTGCCATTACAATAGTGTAATCTGCAATGATATGACCATCAGGGTCAATTCTGTGATTTGTAGGTTTTGCGTATGCAATTCCAAGATCAAAGTTTTTTGTTTTGTAAAGTTTCATGGGGTTTGTTTGGTATATTTATATTATACAAACAATTGTATTACAATTAAACCCCCATTAACAAAACTGTAACAATTGTAATACGAATAAATTATTTGCGTTTGCTTCTAATTTTTTCAAGTCTCTGCTGCTCCCATTCTGCTATTTGAAAAAGTAATTTTTCAGCAAGATCAACTTGACCTTCAATAAAATCATCAGAGCCATTAACACATTTAGGTCTTGCATCAGATTCGTATTCTGCAATAACTTCTTTCAATGAATTAATTTCATCTCGTAGCCAAGTTTTAATTTTAATTTCCATAATTTTTTGTATAAAAAAATAGGCGGCAGTTGAGTTCGCAAATGATGTAACTACCATTAAGTATGTTTGTCTAGAACTACTCTCATACACCTATTAGATTTGTGGGCGGTCAGGCGGCTGGTACAAAACTCTAAAACCATTACTGAGCCTTTAATGAGAACAATACGAACCTAGTCAACCCACTAGGGGTGTGGTCTTACATAAATCTGCGTGGAGCTACTGTATTATCCAATTATCAGATTTAATGCCACAAGGCTAGAAAGTTTCTAGCCTGTTAATTCTGCAGAATTGAGCATATTTTCTTTCATTAACTTCCCAATCTTCATTGTTCTGTTTGTCAATTCTAGCTCTGTGTTGAGCAAGTTCTTCTTTGCCAAGTTGCTTTGCTCTTTCCCAACTGATGTCAGACATTGTGTAGCCCTGATTGTTTGGAA
>Ga0310343_10000248_pt1 | contig 25473 bp, 3 predicted proteins | sample HC15DNA2025_MG_FD_203519 | JGI IMG/M metagenome (GOLD analysis project Ga0310343, IMG submission 203519) | Marine microbial communities from station ALOHA, North Pacific Subtropical Gyre - HC15-DNA-20-25_MG | ecosystem: Environmental > Aquatic > Marine > Oceanic | place: Pacific Ocean: North...
GTGCGACTAACAAAGAGAAGTTGTACAATCAATCAGGAGACCTTTACTTTAATGGTAAACAATTGAGTAACGAATGGTACAAGAACGGAGGAGACCTTTACAGACTGGGGGCCAATGTAGGTATTGGGAAGTCTAATCCTGCTTATAAGTTAGATGTAACAGGTGATATCAATTTTACAGGAAGTATTAGACAGAATGGAGTAGGATTTCAACTTGGAGGATTGTGGTCAGGTGCTTCTAATGTTTATCGTTCATCAGGTATGGTAGGATTTGGTACTTCTACTTTTGTGGATACTACTAGGAATCCAAATGGTATTCATATAGCTAATAACAATGGTATAAGTTTCCTAGCGAATACTGGAGTTACTGATAGTCGAAATTGGAGAATAAGACACGATGACTTAGCCGCTTGGGGAAGTTTACAAATTTCGGTAAGTGATACTAATTCAGACGTTCCAGATAGTTCAAGTAATGCTGTAATAACTATGTTAAAGAGTGGTCGTGTAGGTATAGGAACGACGACTCCTTCTACTGCTTTGCATGTATATACTATTGACGGTAGCGAAAACACTGGTTCAAGACACCAAATTACCTCTAGTGGAGGTACATCAGGTAGTGGTGGTTCAGGTAATTTATCATTGAGAGTAAGAGGTAGGTCATGGTTTGAAGATTATACATTCCATAGTAGTGACAGTAGAATAAAAAAAGAAATTGAAGATGTACCTGACAATCTTGCTTTACAACAAGTAAGAAATATTCCTTGTAAATATTATAAATATATTGATACTTACGAAAAAGGAGACAATAAAACTATAGGTTTTATAGCACAAGAAGTGAACAGTGTATTACCTATGGTAGTTAGTATACAAGCAGGAATCATCCCTAGTGTTTATAAAGTAATACAATGTGAATGGACAGGTAGTGTTATGTATTCTCAAGAATTAGGAACAGTTAGTGGTGTTAAGTACAAATTTTATGTAAGTAATACAAACGACGATGAAGTTGAAAAGATTGTTACTGGAAGTAGTGATAATACATTCACTTTTGAACAACAATGGACTAATGTATTCTGTTATGGTCGAGAAGTTGATGATTTCCACACGGTAGACAAAAACAAATTGTTCGCTCTCAATTTTAGTGCGACTCAAGAATTGGACCGTCAACAACAAGCTGATAAAGCCAAAATTCAAACCCTTGAGACTAAAGTACAAACCCTTGAGACTACACTCGCTAGTCAACAAACTTTAATACAATCTCTCATGACTCGTTTAGAAGCTCTTGAGAATCCTTAATCAATTTTCAATAATAAGTAAGAAAGTCTTTAAAAAAAATCTTCTTATTTATTAATAATGTCAGCATCCTTCAGTACAGGTCTTATTGGAGGTAATTTTGTTATTGGTGATAATCGTATTATATCCGTTAGCCCTAGTAGTGGAACAGATACTGCAGGCCAGAATTTAACGATACAATCAGGTAGAGGTACTGGTACAGGCACAGGTGGAAGTATTATTTTTCAAACAGCACCAGGAGGAAGTAGTGGTAGTAGTGCTAATGACCCTGCAACAAAATTAACAGTAACCGTAGAAGGCATTCAAGTAGCAGGTACAGGGTCTATGAGTGATACTCTTAGTCTTACTAAAAGTAGTGGTACAGGTTTAAGTGTAACTAAAGATGCAACTATAGGAGGTAATCTTACAGTCACTGGAAATCTTACTGTTAGTGGAACTAGTACGACAATAAACACAGCTACATTAGATGTAGAAGACATCAATATAACTTTAGCAAAGGGTAACACGACACCAGCTAATGCTAATGGAGGAGGTATAACTCTTAAAGCAGGGAGTGATAAAACTATTATATACGACCAATCTCAAGACAGATGGACTAGTAATATAGATTGGAATATTGCTTCAGGAAAAGTTTTTAAAATAAATGGGTCATCCGTTCTTTCCTCTACTGCTTTAGGAAGTACAGTAGTAGGGAGTAGTTTAACTAGTGTCGGAACACTTTCTAGTCTTAATGTAAGTGGTAGTGTAGGTATCGGTATGACTCCAGACAACTCCAATAATATATTATCAGTAGAATTAGGAACTTCTGATCGTGTTCATTTTCATACAAGTTCTACTGGAGGAGGAGGAGCAGGATTAATGGTAGGTGATACATATAACTCCACAACAATTCCTATGTATTATATTACACCCCAAGATAATGTATGTCTGACTGGTACTAGGACTAATCATAGTATCGATATTAAGACAAACTGGACTAGTAGAATATTTATTAAAAATGATGGTAATGTAGGTATAGGAGACACGACTCCTTCTTACAAACTTGATGTAAACGGCACAGGACGCTTCACGGGAGCATTAACTGCAAACGTTACTGGAAATCTTACAGGAAGCGTTTTAACAGCTTCTCAGACTGCTATAACAGGTTTGGGAACTATTACTACAGGTACTTGGAATGCGACTACAATAGCCATTGCTAAAGGAGGAACTGGAGCTACTAGTGCTTCTGCTGCAAGGACAGCTTTAGGAGTTGACGCAGCTGGTACGGTTAATTATACTCTTCCGACAGCTAGTGCTTCAGCATTAGGAGGTGTAAAAGTAGGTTCTGGATTGAGTATTAGTAGTGGTGTTCTTTCTGCAACAGGTTCAAGTCCATGGAGCACTAGTGGAAGTGATATTAATTATACTTCGGGCGAGGTTGGTATAGGAGTGACGAGTCCAAATGCTAAATTAGACTTAAAGGGTTCTAGTACTACTTATCCATTACAATTAAGAGGAGGAGCATCTGGAGGTGTACAATCAGTTTTCACTTGGTCAGGTAATCCTTGGAATAGTTCAGGTTATGCACATTATATAAAAACTAGGCATGATAATACTTCAGATGCAGGTAATGCTTTTGATTTTTATGTATGGCAAACTAGTGACTCAGGAAATGCTCTTGGTACTAAACACGTTTTAACAATGGATGCCACCGGCGTAGGTATCGGAACAACGAGTCCTGGTTCTAAATTAGAAGTTGTTGGTTCTGGTTCAAGTGAAGGTTTAGTAACATTTTCAGCAGATCATGATGTTTCCATGAGATTAAAATGTACACATTCAACCGGAAAAGGAGAAGTTTATTATGAAATTATTCCTGGGCCAGCAAGTGGAGGAACTAATTCTTGGAAATTAGGAACAAATGATGATGAACATTTACATTTTGGATGGGGTGCTTTGGGTAGTATGAATAGTAATGAAAAAATGACGATTTTAAATACAGGCAATGTAGGTATCGGAACGGATAGTCCCTTGGGAACTCTTCATATACAAGTTTCTGAACAATACGAAAATGGTTTATTTATTTCATCTTCCCATGGTACTTATGGCTCTGACTCTGACGGAGGGGTGTATCATTTTAATCATTATAACCATGCTACATCTACAAGAAGAGGATTACTAATGCAAGAAAGAAATACAACTGGTGTTTTTAAACGTAATATTATGATATTTCAAAGGGGTACAGGTAACGTTGGTATCGGTTCTGGTAGTAATGGGTTTATAGAACCATCTCACAAACTTGATGTAAACGGTACAGGACGCTTTACTGGAGACCTTACAGCCGGTGCAAATTTAACAGTTACTGGAAACCTGATAGTCAATGGAACCACAACAACTGTTAATAGTACTACCATGACTGTTGATGACCCTATCATTACTTTAGGAGGTGACACAGCTCCTGGTAGTGATGACAATAAAGACAGAGGAGTGGAATTTAGGTACTATGACGGAAGTGCTAAGGTAGGTTTCATGGGATGGGACGATAGCGCTGGCAGTTTTGTCGTACTCAAGGATGCAACTAATTCTAGTGAAGTATTCAGCGGAACGGCAGCAGAATTGAAAGTAGGTTCTTTAACAATAGGAAGTGATACCGTGAGTAATTTGTCGAGTCTTCTTACGACTAGTAGTGCTCTTTCAAGTTTATCAAATGTTGCTACTACGGCCCCTAGTAATAATCAAGTACTGACATGGAATGGAAGTGCATGGGCACCTGCTGATGCTTCAGGAGGTGGAGGTGGAGGTGCAAGTGCTCTTAATGACTTATCGGATGTAAGTACTTCAGGAGCTCAAACGAATTATGCATTGGTATACAACGGTACTAGTTGGGCACCAGCGGCACAATCAGGAGGCGGCGGAGGAGGAGGAGGTGCAAGTTCTCTTAACGGGTTATCTGACGTGAATACTTCAGGAGTTGAAGAGAATTATGTATTGGTATACAAAAATGGTAGTTGGATACCAGCGGCACAATCAGGAGGTGATGTAAGTATAGTACCCGGGGATGATTTTTCACCTTCAGGTGCAACTTTAACAAACGAAAATGGTACAACTCACGCAAGAGATAGAGGAGATGTAGGAAATTTAATTGACGGTAATACAGGTACAGCTACTTACGTTTCAAGTGCAAGTACTGTCGCTAGTCATGGACCTTTTATTATATCTGTAGATATTCCTTCTACAAAAATTGGCCAAGAACTTTACAAAGTAATTATAAAAAAATCATACATGACTGGTTATGGCACAACAAGTTTTAAAGTAGGGTATAGAAGAAGTTCAACTAATTATAGTTTAAATGTATCTTCTGTTGATATGACTACTAGTACAGGTACTGTACAAACAGGAACTGTTACATTTTCAAATGATTCTAATTGGCATGTTACAGGTATAACAGACATTGCTACAGTATTCACATTGAATCTGACAAACAGAATAACTTTAGCAACTGGTGATAAAATTTTAATAAGATGGTTGAACACGGGTAATTTTAAACATATTTATCTTAATGAAATTACTCTTACTGGTTCACGTGTAGTAAGTGCAGTAGGAAGTAGTTTATTTCCTGAAGAAGAATTATTGTCTTATGATTCTATAGGGAACGGAGTATTAGTTGCTTCTTCAGATAGTGGTGAAAATTTTAACAATGATTATAAATTACAACATTTCTTCGACGGGGATGTTAGTTCTACTACTATAGGAGGACATAGTAGTAATGTTTACAATAGTTCTGGTAATTATACAGGTTCAAGTACGACAAATGGGTACGCTGGTGTATGGGTACAACAACAGTATAGTGAAAAAGTATACGTTACTAAATTAAGGATGATTCCCAGAGGAACAACAGAATATACTTTTGTTTTTCCAAAAGAAATGAAAGTTTTTGGAAGTGATAATGGTGTAGACTCATGGGTTGAAATTAAAGAAATTATATCATTACAAAGTAATTTTGGAGCAAATACTTGGACTACAAAAGACGTTTCTGCAAACACTGCTTATAAGTACATTAGAATAGTTTTTCATAAATCATTCGGTCACACTGGTGATCATGCTATAAATTTCAGAGAACTTCAAATTATAGGAAGAAGAGTAGGTACAAAAGTAATTACTACAGGGGTCAAAAAAGATGATATATTGGTATACAACGGTAGTCATTGGGTAACAAAGGCACAGTCTGTAGCAGGAGGTAATAATATCAATTTAACAACAACAAAGGTTAGAGCATCGTGGGAAGAATTATCTGTTACAGGAGGTCCTCCCACTGATCGTTATGATGCAGCAGTAGTAGTTTATAACAATAAATTAATCGTTTCTGGAGGAGCCCCTAGTCCTAGGAGTGATACATGGGAATTAAATCTGAGTACTAAAGTTTGGGTTCAAAAGACATCATTGACCTCTACAACTCCAGACTATGCTAGGCATGTTAATGCAATTAGGTATAGTAACAAAATGTTTGTTTGGGGTGGTGTCGCTAGTGGTAATGTTCGAAAACTTTGGCAATTAAACTTAGACACGTATCAATGGAGTGATGTTACACCTTCTGGGATGGTTCATCCGAATAGATACTATGGAGTTGCTCTATGGAACAGTAAAATAATTTATTTTGGAGGTCATGATGATTTTACTTCAACCGGTAATCAAAATGTAGTAACAGAAGTTGATGTATCGGGTTCGACGTACACAAGAATCGTTAAGATTGCAAATGGAGCTTCTGGTTCTCCTCCCGGAAGAATTGTAATGGGCACTAGTGTTTATGAAGATAAATTATACATGTTTGGAGGTTACATTTCAACTTGGCTCAATGATTTGTGGGAATTAGATTTATTAAGTTACACGTGGAAACAAATAACTTATGGAGGTTCAGCTCCTCCAGCAAGAAGTAGTTTTCATATGCGAACTTACAATGATAAAATATACATATTTGGAGGAGGTGATGCGGGTTTTTATAATGATTTATGGGAATTAGATTTAAAAACTTTTAACTTCACAATGATTTCTACTGGCTCCTCGTCTCCACCTAGCGCTCGTTATGGTTATGGTATAGATCTTTATGACAATGCTTTATATATATTTGGAGGCGTTATTTCAGGAGGGAGAGAGAACGATACTTGGAAATTAATTTTACCACAAACCGAACCAGTTAAATTAGGAGATTTAGATGATGTTACTACCGTGGGAGCTCAAGAGAGTTATACATTAGTATACAACGGTAATAGTTGGATACCAGCGGCACAATCAGGAAGTACCCATTTCAGTGGAACAGTTTCTACTAATGTGGTACACCAAAGAATGACTGAAACAGCTAGTCTTAGTGTAGCTTCTTATGGAGGTAAAACAGAAATTGAAGGTCTACGGTTGACAATAACGCCTCAAAGTAGCTTTTCAAAATTAGAACTCAATTATAGTATATTTAATTCAGCTAGTAATCATAATTTTGGTTTTGTAGTATCGAGAACAGTAGGTGGAACAGAAACATTATTAACTACTAGCCATATAACTGGTAGTTATCCTTATGATTTAACATTCATGCCTGGAGCAGTCCCTAGTAATGACTGGCAATCACAAGCTAGGACTACATCTCATTCAATGATAGACGAACCAGGTACAACGGATACTGTAGTTTATAAAGTTTATGGAAGGACTTCTGGTCACAATGGTCTTACTCTTTATGTAAATCGTACAGGTAACGACAGTGGTGAAGGCAATTATGAACACGGTTTGTCAACAAGTTCCGTTAAAGAATTTTCAAACTTTACACATAACATAGCAGAGCAAAAAGTCCAAGGAAGGGTTTTAGAAACCTTAGCGGGTATTTGTGACGGTCGTACAGTAACTGTTTCATCAGGAACTTATACATTACTAGATGTAACTAGTATTCAAGATTTAACTACATCCTTTCAGGATATAATCGGTAGTAAAATTAGTTATAAACCTCCACCAGGAACACGACAAGTTATTTATAAATTTAAAGTGTATTGGAATTTTGATGCAAAAAATGGAGCAAACGCCAGTCAATCTATGTTTGATATAAAATTATTTTTAGGTGGTAGTGAAGTTACATCATTTTATGGAACAAGAGGCGACGGTGGTTATAATATGTATTATCATGAAGAAAGTTTTATATTTGAAATTGGAGGAACTAATGATTTGGCAAATGGTAAAATTTCAAGTTGGGATTCACTCAAAGAAATTAAATTACAAGCAAAAGATACCCATGCCAGTGGTTCATATGAAGTATCATTTCATAGACAATGGGCACAAGGTAGTGTTGGTCAGTTAGTTCACAAACCAAGCATAGAAATCACGGCAATCGGAGAAGAAAACCTTGTTTATAACCTAACGAATCAGTATTCTATTACCGAAGGACAAGTTTTAGAAACTTTAGCAGGTGTTTGTGACGGTCGTACAGTAACCGTTTCAAGTGGAACTTATACAATACCAAGTGTGACTTCAGTATTTCAATTAACAACTAGTTATCAAGATATTCCAGGTTCAACGATAAGTTATAAACCCCCAGCGGGTACAACAACTATAATATTTAATTTTAATGCTTTAATGGGACTTCTTAATAGCAGTACTGATGTACATCCAATAAGTCATTGGAAATTATATGTGGATAACGTTGAAATAACAAGTTTCAGAAGAACAATAGGTGCTCAATATATGGAAATTCCTACAGATGTTAAATATAATTTTACAATTGGAGGCGTAGATGATATTGCAAATGGAAAATTTTCTGTATGGAATACACAAAAAGAAATAAAATTAATGGCTAGAGAATTTGGAACCCAATGGGAAGTGAAATTATTTGAAACATTTCATTGGGATGGTGCTAATAGTACAAAATTTGTAACACCAAGGTTAGAAATCCAAGCCATCGGTCGAGGAGTCATCGAAGGAACCATTAGCAATCTTTACAGTGCTAAGGTGAATATGGTCACTGTACAAGATGGAGAAAAAAGAAGTTTCGTAACACCTAGAACTGAACCTGGAGTTGAAATCCCTAGCCTTAGATTAACAATTAAGCCAATTGCAGCTGATTCTATAATTGAATTAAAATGGAATCTTTTCTGTGATTGCGAAAGTAATACTCTATACAGGGTAACTAGGAATTATAATGGCACAGATGTACAAGTTTATGATGACACTCATGGTTATACTGGAGCAGGTATAGGTGTACATACTTGGGACACTGACGATGGGAGAACTACCGGCAGTACACCACAAATAAATACAGTAAGATGGTATGATAAACCAGGGACTACCGAAACAATTACTTATAAATTATTTGTTGGTCAAACTCATTATACAGCTTCTGACAATTATTCTTTTTGGTTGAATCAAACTATTGGAGGTGGGACTACATCAGCTCATGAAAATGGTGTATCTACTGGGGTAGCAATAGAACATCCACAACAAACTATCATGCACAACCCTAGGTACAACAGTGTCATAGATCAAGAAGGACAAGTCCTTGAAACCTTAGCGGGTTCAGCCGATGGTCGTAGTATAACCGTTTCATCAGGGACTTATACCCTAGAAAATGTTGATACAGATTTTGCAATAGACGCAAGTAGTGGTTGGATGCATATGACAGGTTCTACTGTTAATTATAAACCCCCACCGGGTACTCGTCAAATTATTTACAAATATACTTTTAATATTTCTTCTCCGGGTGCAGATAACGCTTCTGTTTTTACTTTAAGAATGTCTGTCAACGACACTGGACTACCTTACAGTTACAGACAATATGCTCATGGTACTAATTTGTATGGAGATATCATTACTTATACTTTTATTTTCGATGTAGGGTCAGAAGATAATTCTCAAAAAGGTAAATATTTAACTTGGGATAGTTCTAAAGAATTAAGTTTAGATGTTTTATGTTATCACAATTCTTACCAGGCTTATATACACGGTCAAAGATATGGAAATTTTAATTCTTCCGGTATGATTAATACTGCCACAACGGAGAGTCATTTTAGTGCTCCACCTTTAATAGAAATAAAAGCCATCGGTCGTAAAAGCGACACCACATTCTTAAACAGTTTCTTTAACGAACGCAAAGGACAAGTCTTAGAAACCTTATCAGGGACATGTGACGGAAGGACAATAACTGTAGATAGTGGGACTTATACACTAGCTAATATAACAACTGGTACTTCAATAAGTAGTACAACTTATGTCGATTTCCCAGGTTCAAGTATTGCTTATAAACCTCCAGCAGGGACTAAACAAGTTATTTACAAATTTAATTCACTGTATGCTCGCATATCAAGTAGTACAAGTATTGGTCTTACTTTTTTTATAGATAATACTGAAGTTACATCAGTCAAGGAATATTTTGGTACAGCAGATGATTATGGTAATAATATTAATCAAACATACGTAATAAATATTGACGGAACAGATGACATACCTAATGGAAGGTTATCATATTGGGACTCATTAAAAACATTAAAAATAAAAATAGCTGCACAAAGTGGTTACGGGATATATATAAATAGAAGTAGATATGAGATAAGAAATGGAGTTTCTGGAAGTAACAGTTCGACTACACTTACAGATTATCTTTATAAACCAAACTTAGAAATCCAAGCAATCGGAGACGCTGCTATTCAAAACGCTACAGTCGTTGCAGGTAATTCTATGGTACACTTTCAAGGGTATTCTAATACTTTTACAGTAACTAATAGTATACCCTACATCACAGGCTACCAAGATGCACCTACAACGGGAACTTTTACAACCGGTTTACCTGTTCTTAAGAACTTTGGAAACTGTATGAACACTGGTACAGGTATTTTCACAACGCCTCATACAGGATTGTACAGTATCAATGTAGTAGTTCATAAAGAAAATAATACTTCAGCAGGTAAAGTAACGCTGGTAATTGACGGTAAACAAACTTCTTTTGGTGACAATATTGATGATAATGATAATAGTGGAGTCTCTAGCGTGTATCACATAGATTCAGGTAAGCAAGTTTATTTGAAAAGTATGGCTGGTTCTTATCCTTCAGCAGTTAATCTATCCATTACAGCATTACAAGACCAAGTACCACAAGCAATATCAGCCCGTCCAGGTATGACTTTAGAAACCTTAGTGGGAGTGTGTGACGGTCGTAGTGTAACTGTTTCAAGCGGAACTTATACATTACCTAATCAATCATCTTCACAAGATATAACTGTTATAACAGAATCTACGGCAGTTGACGTTACGGGTTCAATTATTAGTTATAAACCTCCACCAGGGACTCGTCAAGTTATTTATGAATTTCATACTTATCACTCTTGGCATCCTGGACAAATAATAGGTTATTATTGTTTCTACATTGATAACGTAGCTTTTAGAAAACCTAGTACTTTTGAGGTAATCAGACCAGGACACGAAACAACACATTTAGCAAGTTATAGACTAGTTGTAGATATAGGTACAGCTGACGATGCATCTAAAGGGCAAATGTTGTCTTGGGACACACTTAAAACTATTAAAATGAAAGCTTATAAACATAGCTCTTCTAGTTTTAAATTGAATTTTGGAAATCATACTTCAACTGAGTTTTCATCACCCACTTTAGAAATTCGATCAATCGGAGACGGTCCCGGAATAGTTCCGTCAACTGGAACGAATATGGTACATGTTTCCGACTCCACGTATTTTTCAACAACAATTACTGCAAAAACTATAATGAACTATGAATACCAAGCAATGAGATTGGTTATTAAACCTACAGCTACAGATTCAGTTATTGAATTAAAATACAGTATTTTTGCTGAAATGGATCATAATAATAATTTTAAAATAACAAGAAATATTAACGGAACAGACGTATTATTAACCCCTAGTACTAATTTTAGCGAAGGTATCATCGGTATACCAAATTATGATCAAGATTACACTACAACTCCTCAAAATATAAATTTTATATATTACGATGAACCCGGTACTATCGGTGAAATTACTTATAAATTATGGGTAGGTTCTACTCATGAATCTAATAAGACTTTATACTTCAATGGTGGAAACTCTTCTACTGGTGGTAATTATCACGAATTAGGTGTATCTAATGCAGCCGCTATTGAGTACCCTAAAACATCCCGTCCACTCGACACTGAGAACGCTTTAACCATTCCTCCATTCGTAGGGGCGACTAACAAAGAGAAGTTGTACAATCAATCAGGAGATCTTTACTTCAATGGTAAACAATTGAGTAACGAATGGTACAAGAACGGAGAAGACCTTTACAGACTGGGAGCTAATGTAGGTATTGGAAAAACTACCCCTGATTACAAACTAGATGTAGTAGGAGACATTAATTTTACAGGAAATATTAGACATAACGGTTCAATATATGGTGCTGCAGGTAATCTTACTGACTTAACAGACGTGGATACTTCAGGAGCTCAAACGAATCATGCACTGGTTTATAACGGCAATACTTGGGTCCCATCGTCACAATCTACTGAGTATTACTCAGCTCATATACAAAATATAAGTGACATTAATCAGTATACTGGGTATACTATAACATCAAGTTCTACTTATAGCGCTAACTACCCCGCTGAAAACGCTTTTACAAATGTAGATTTAGGTACTAATAGTGTATGGTTATCAGCCAGTAGTAAGTATAGTAGTGGAAGTTATACTGGAAGTGTAAGTACTAATAGTTATAATGGAGAATGGATACAAATTAACTTTGGTAAAAAAGTTAAAGTACATAATTATTCGATAACAGCTCAACGTTTATCTAATTTACATTATAGGGGACCAGGTGGTTATAAATTGTTTGGAAGTAATGATGGGTCTTCTTGGACAGACGTTCACACTGGTTCTGCTGCTCTTTCTGATTATTCAGGTGATTATAATAAAACAAAATATAACACATTGTCTACACCTTCTACTTATCAATATTTTAGACTTGTTGTTAATTCTACGGTTGCAAGTGGTTCTGATGGAATAACTTCTATTGTATATTTAGCTTTCTACGGAACTTTTGAGCAACCTGATTTGATTAGAGGTGCGATTTCTGTGAATTCTGTACAAAGTGTCGACACTAGTACTCACCTAGTAAACTGTAGAGGAACATGGAGAAGATGGGGAGTAGCTGAAGGAGGAACATCAGGTGGGTTAGAAGCTACTATTACACCACAAAGTAGTAGTTCAAAAATAAAATTGAGTTTATCCCTTGTGTATGGTATGACTATGGATTCTACTTTTGCCGTTCGTATTATTAGGACTGTTGGAGGTGTTTCAACCCCTATAATGTTAGGTTCTGGAGAAAGTACTGCAGCTGTAGCTGATAATACAACTTATACTAATGGACAAAATGCCACTTTTTCTTTAAATCTAGATGAACAACATTTAGACCATCATACAGCTACCACTAGTTATTCGGGTTTAGATGAACCTGGTACAACTAGTCCCGTTACGTATCATATTCAAGTAGGTAGTTATGTTCATCCATCTACTAATTATAAGATAAGATTTAACAGAAATCCACATGTTGCAGGAACTTCAAGTAATATAGACAGAAGTCGTTATAGGTCTACAATGATACTTGAAGAATTTTCGACCTTCACACACAACATAGCAGAGCAAAAAGTACAAGGAAGGGTTTTAGAAACCTTAGCGGGGGTTTGTGACGGAAGGAGTATAACCGTTTCAAGTGGAACTTATACTCTCGAAAATGTAACTGTAAGACAGTCTACTACAAGTTCTTATGTAAAAGCAACTGGTTCTGCCATTAGTTATAAACCTCCACCAGGAACTCGTCAGGTTATTTTCAAATATCATGTTTATTGTAAATTTCAATCAACCGCAACTAATCCATTATGGCATACAAAATTAAAGATAGGAGATGATTATGTTACAAATCAAAATCAAACAACAAGATGGTCTCGGTCTTCTTCATCATCTCATGAACTTGATTTCTGTTATACTTATTTTATTGATATAAATGGAACAGAAGACGTAGCAAATGGTAAATTATCAAGTTGGGACACTAATAAACAATTAGAGGTCCATATTCGTGATTACGCTAGTGGTTATAGATCTTGGTTACACGAAACCGAACATTTGGATGGAAGCAATACTGACAAATTTGTTCCGCCACGTTTAGAAATCCAAGCCATCGGAGAAGAAAATCTTGTTTACAACTTAACGAATCAGTATTCTATTACCGAAGGACAAGTTTTAGAAACCTTATCGGGACATGCAGACGGTTCTACTGTAACTGTTTCATCTGGAACTTATACAATGGGTACTATGGGATATACAATAGGATCCACAATTGGTACAAGTTATGTAAAAGAAACAGCAAGTGAAATGACATATAAAGCACCATTAGGAACAGAAAGAATAACATTCCAATTTGATGGATTTTATGAATACGATATTGGTAATGCTTTATTAGAAGGTGAATTTTATGTTGATGACGTTAAATATTCTGGTAGTGGTTCTAGAGGTCATTTTAAATACCGCGGAGGTCAAAATCCAATCGGTAAAATATCATTTCCTGTAATGGTTATTACCTCTCAGGAATATGATTTAACTGTTTCTCATAAATATTATTGGAAAATAAAATCTTATAGTACGAATCATTCTGTTCATTATGGATATGGTAATTCAACTGATTATGATAATACTTTACCGTTTCTTAAAATCCAAGCCATCGGTCGAGGAGTCATTGAAGGAACCATTAGCAATCTTTACAGTTCTAAGGTGAATATGGTTAAGGCTACTCATTTGACACCACAGAAGATTTTAGCATCTAAAATCCAAGAAAATGATAATAAAGGTTATAATGTTAGTGAATTAAATTTAGCAATTACACCTACAGGTATTGATTCTATTATTGGATTAGAATTTAACATTTTTGGAGAAATGAGGCATAATTGTGGTTATCGTATTACCAGAAACATTAATGGAACAGATGTTTTAGTTACTCCAATGGCCGATAAATATTCTGGTTTTTTGGCTATGACCATGGGTGAACAAAGCTATGGTTCTAATTCTAGTTTTCCACAACAAGATACTATTCAATGGTATGATACACCAAATACAACCAGTACTGTAACTTATAAACTTTGGATAGGAAGTTCAGTAACGGATGGAGGAGATGTTTACATTAATTCTCACGCCAATGCTGATTCATATCTTACTGGTAATACATACAGGGAGATTGGTGTATCTAGTGCAGCCGCTATCGAATATCCACAACAAACTACACTCCACAACCCTAGGTACAACAGTGTCATTGAACAAGAAGGACAAGTCCTTGAAACCTTAGCGGGAATTTGTGATGGAAGGAGTGTAACTGTTTCATCAGGAACTTATACTCTCGAAAATGTATCCGCGAGACAACTAATGCCTACTTCTGCCACTACAGTAACAGGTAGTACTATATATTACAAACCTCCTCCAGGGACTCGTCAAGTTGTGTATACATTTTATTATCAATATAAAGCAGTTGACACTTCAAGATCAATTGTACATTTTGGTTTCTTTTTTGATGATACAGAGGTTACAATAGCTGCAAAAAGTTTGGATGAGGCTGGATATGCAGAAACCAGGCATATATATAAAATAATATTGGAAATTAATGGTACCAATGATATAGCTAACGGAAAAATTGCTTCTTGGGATTCTTTAAAAAAATTACATATTACAGGTAAAAGTACTTCCTCGTCTCATGAAGCAGAATTACATTACCAGTATCACGCTATGCCTGGTGGTCAAGATTTTGTCGCAAGACCCACTTTAGAAATTCAAGCCATCGGTCGTAAAAGCGACACAACATTCTTAAACAGTTTCTTTAACGAACGCAAAGGACAAGTCTTAGAAACCTTAGCGGGTGTTTGTGACGGAAGGACAATAACTGTAGATAGTGGGACTTATACACTCGAAAATATAACAACTGGTACTAAAATTGATGAAAGTACTCCTAATTTTATAGATTTTCCAGGTTCAAGTATTACTTATAAACCTCCACCAGGGACTCGTCAAGTCTATTATTCATTTAAATTCAGTCTTGGAAGATATGATAGTCATAATAGTATGGGTTATAAATTTTTCATAGGCGGAACAGAAGTTACATCATTTAAAAGATATGATGGGATGAACGGGAATTATGGAGAAGGTTTCTTGAGTTTTGATTGTGTAATAGAAATAGGAGGAACAAATGATATACCAAATGGTAAACTTTCTTCTTGGAACACTTTAAAAACATTGAAAGTACAAGTAGCTCAGGAAGATAATTATGGGTTTTGGCTTAATAAATCTTATTATGATATACAACAAGGAATCGCTAGTAATAACGCTAGTAATACTGCAACTACTTACGTAAGAAAACCTAGTTTAAAAGTAGAAGCAATCGGAGATGCTGCTATTCAAAATGCTACTGTCGTCGCAGGTCATTCTACGGTACACTTTCAAGGTTTTTCTACTACTTACACTGTAACAAGTGGAACAAAATATGTTACTAATTACGGTAATGCTCCAAGTACTGGAGTGAGTTCGGGAATACCTCAATTGAAAAATTTTGGAAATGCAATGAATACTAGCACAGGTATTTTTACAACACCTCATACAGGTTTGTACAATATAAATGCTATCAATCATCATCAAAACAAAGGTACCAATACATCTTGGGTAGAATTAGTCATCGATAATAAACATATTCAATTTGGAGACCACAACGTTTCTTTTGGGGACCTTGGTGCTTCAGCTGTATATCACATTGAAGCCGGTAAAGAAGTTTATCTTAGAATAGGTTCTGATAGTAATCATTCTGACTATGAACCCACAGCAGTAAGTCTTACCATCACAGCATTACAAGACCAAGTACCGCAAGCAATATCATCCCGTCCAGGTATGACTTTAGAAACTTTATCGGGGGTTTGTGACGGTCGTACAGTGACTGTTTCAAGCGGGACTTATACATTCGGAAATGTTACAGCCGAATATGACCCCCCTAGAACTTCATGGGGAAATCCTCCGAATATGGGTATTAGTTATAAACCTCCAGCAGGTACTCGTCAAGTAGTTTATAAAATTAAAATATTTCAATCATTTAAAGACAACCAAAGTGATTTATTAATAAAATATAAACTATACATTGATGGCGTAGGTGTTACTGATTCGATATTGGCCGATAGTGCAAACAAGTGGAGCGCTAAATATCATGAATTTAGTTATATAATAAGAATAGGTGAGGGACATGATCCTTCTAATGGTAAATTTTCAAGTTGGGACAGTCTTAAATTAATAGAAACAAGACTTTCTGATTACGGACCTAGTGATACTTGGGAAAGATATGTACATTCTAGTTATATCGATGATGGTTTAACTAGTGATTGGGACAGTTCTCGTAGTACAATTAGAAAACCAAAAATAGAAATCCAAGCCATCGGAGACGGCCCCGGAATAGTCCCATCAACGGGAACGAATGTCGTAACTGCTAATTTTTCAACACAGCAATCTATAAATGTTCCTCATGCTTTACCTGGATATCATGTTTCTGAACTAGACCTAGTAATTAAACCTACAGCTACTGATTCTGTTATTGAATTAAAATTTAATTTATTCGGTGATTTAAATGAAAATGTATGCTTTCGTATAAAAAGAAACGATGATTTTGTTGTTCCAGCAACAAGTGGCACTGGTGCATTGGCTGTGGTAATAAGTGACAAACACGAAGAAGGAAGCACGCCCATTACGAACATCGTTAGATGGTATGATCAACCTAACACAACTAGTGAAATAACCTATAAATTATACATAAATACATCGGAAGCAGGTCACAATAATGAAGGTGGGTGGATTAATAGAAGCAAAAATGATTCTTCAACATATGATGAAAAAGGTGTTTCTACATCAATTGCTATTGAGTACCCTAAAACAGCCCGTCCACTCGACACTGAAAACGCTTTAACTATTCCTCCATTCGTAGGAGCGATTAACAAAGAGAAGTTGTACAATCAATCAGGAGACCTTTTCTTCAATGGTAAACAACTGAGTAACGAGTGGCACAAAAATGCAGGAGACCTTTACAGACTAGGAGGAAAAGTAGGTATTGGGAAGACTACTCCTTCCTACAAATTGGATGTAACAGGAGACATTAACTTTACAAATTCATTAAGGAAGAATGGTTCGGCTTTAGGAGAATGGAACGCTAGCGGGAGTGATATTTATCGTTCGACAGGTAATGTAGGTATCGGAACGACGAGTCCTAGTCAAAAATTAGATATAGAAGGAAGTGGAGGAAGTGCATCCGGTATTATAAGATTTACAGATATAGATACTGCTGACAACGCTAGGAATTGGTTTGTTGGCCCTTATCGTTCAAGTGATGCTTGTTTTGCTATAACACCATCTTCAACTAAAGGAGGAAGCAGCCCAGACACATCAAAAACATTTCAAGTTAGTTATAACGGTCATGTAGGTATTGGGACGACGAGTCCTAATTGTCCTTTACATATTGAAGGAAGTGCTTCTTTAACTTTTACAAGGAAATCTCAATTGAGTAGTGGTGGAGTTAGTACTTATAGTGGATTAACACAAACTTTTAATATAACACTAAATTGTAGAGGATATTCTCTTTTTCAAAGTGCTATATTTAATGAAAGTGACAGTCGTATCAAAAAAAATATTGAAGATGTTCCCGACAATCTCGCTTTAGAACAAGTAAGAAATATACCTTGTCGATATTATGAATACAAAGATACTTTTGAAAAAGGAGAAGGAAAAACTATAGGTTTCATAGCTCAAGAAGTAAAAAGTGTATTACCAATGGCTGTTACTATAAATACACAAATAATTCCAAATGTTTATAAAATAATACAATGTGAATGGACTGGTAGTGTCATGTCTTCTCAAGAATTAGGAACAGTTAGTGGAGTTAAGTATAAATTTTATGTAGGTGAAGAACAAGAACCAAAAACTATTACAGGAAGTAGTGACAATACATTCACTTTTGAACAACAGTGGACTAATGTTTTCTGTTATGGTCATGAAGTAAAAGATTTCCATATTCTTGATAAAAACAAATTGTTCGCTCTCAACTTCAGTGCGACTCAAGAATTGGACCGTCAACAACAAGCTGATAAAGCCAAAATTGCTTCTTTAGAAACAAAAGTAGCATCCTTAGAATCCGAATTAGCCGCTATTAAAGCTCATCTGGGTTTATAAACTTAAAAAAATGTGTTTATTATTATAAATGTCTAAAATAGGTGTTTATAATAATAAATTAGGAATAGGAACAACAAGTCCTTCTACTTTAGTACACATAGAAAGCGATCCACCTACTGGACAACCTACACAGAGTAACAGTATAATAACTCTTAAAAATTCTGATACAGGTTTCAGAACAGAAGGTTCTCATTCAAGTCTTATACACTTTTCTATGGGAACTAGTGATAATCTTTGTAAGATTAAAGGAACCCACCATGGAGACCCAAGTGATGGTAGTGCATATGCTCAAAAAAGAGGAAGAGTAGAATTTATCACCCACAACGGAACAGCTGAAGAAATGTTATTGTCGTTAGTTAATGATGGTGATATCAAATATCTCAATCTTGATTCTAGTAATCATGGTACCTCCGGTTATGGTATAAGAGATAACAATGGTACTTTACAATACAAAAATTCAGGAGGTTCATGGGCTAACATTACAAGTGGTGGTGGAGGAGGAACTACGATTACTGGAGCTGCCACTACGATCGATACAGAAAATTTAACGGTATCAAGAGCACTAGTCAGTGACGCTAACGGTAAAGTAGCAGTCAGCGCAACAACTTCTACAGAATTGGGACATGTTTCAGGAGTAACAAGTGCAATTCAAACACAATTAAACGGAAAACAGAGTACATTAACATTCAATGCTCCAAGTAGTAATAATGCTAATCCTTCTACTTCAGCTCAAATTAAAACAGCATTAGACCTTAAAGCTAATTTAGCGGGTCCTTCTTTTACAGGTGACGTGACATTTGACTCAACCACTTTAAAGATCGATAGTACGAATAATCGAGTAGGAATTGGGACTGCTAGTCCAAGATGTTTTTTGAATATTAATAATAATAGTACGAATGCCGACACTACAATTCCAACAGGTGTAGGAAGTATAAACAATTCAACTAGTATGTTTTTAGGTAAAAGTAGTAATGATGCTACTTCAGGAAATAATCATAATTATTGGGGTTTAATGGCTGGAACATTATGGAGTGGTACAAGTTATATTTTTTCAGGTCATACAAATAATACATCACATTATGATTTGATATTGAATCCAAATGGAGGTTCTGTAGGAATAGGAGACGCAACTCCAAGTAGTAAATTAGACGTAAACGGGAAGATTACTTGTACAGATTTTCAGAATACTAGTGACCGAAGAATAAAAGAAAACATCATTCCTGCTACTGATATTGCAATCATGAGTAATCTTGACAATCTTAATCTTAAAGTTTATACATACACAGAAGAATACAGAAAAAGTCTTCCAGAAGGAGCTCTTCCTACCAACCCTGTATTTGGTTGGATTGCACAAGAAGTTAAGAGTACTTATAGTGACGCAGTTGTTGTACAAAAAAATACTATAGGAGAGACAGAATATGAAGATTTTCATTATATCAAAAAAGCAAAACTTTATGATTTAGCAGTAGCAGGTGTTAAGATTCTTCATCAAAAAATTAAAGATTTAGAAAACCGTATAAAGGTTTTAGAATCGAAATAAAAATATTACCATTTATTAATTAATGTCATCATTCGATGTAAAAGCAGGGGATATTGAATTAATCCAGTATGGTTCTGGAACGAATAGAAAAATTTTATATAACCGTTATACCTCATCAGCTGAAGAAAAAGCAAGAATAAATTTAGGAACTTACTCAGGAACGAGTTATCCACAATCTACTCTTAGTAGACCTGTAGATGAAAAGACAATTTCTTTACTTCCTAAGGCTTATACTAATGCTCTTTCATTAGGAGTTCAAATTATTGATATTAAAAATCCTTCTCAGATTACAACATTTGGTACAACAAGAACTGGAAGTGCATATGGAGACAATGCTTACGCTACTCAATACCCTTCTAATACTCCTCATATCACAGGAAAACCTGGAAGATTCTATCATATTAAACAACAAATTTCAATAGAACAAGCCATAACAGTTTTCAAAATTCATAAAAAAAATTCATCCGATCCAGCTGATGTTGAATTTCCGAGTATTGTTAGTGAAAACGACTACCTTTACTTAGAAATTGATTTCAAAACTCCATCCAATACAGAAGACCCTCTTCCTGACGGTTTCATTAAATTTCTAGTTATGACCGATCCAGATGCTCACAGAAAAATTAATGGTGTTTTTCTCAGAGTTTACGGAAATACTTACAGGGATAATGCCCACAATGGATTCTTAGTAGGAGGTGGTCTTTCTCCTTACGTTCAGTTATCTTCTGCGGGGCAGAGTATTATGTTTATTCAGATGGGTAAAGGGTTGGTACAAAAAAATCAAGGAACATGGTTTTTTCCTATTGGTGGTATTAATGCAGCAGGAGTAGAACTTCAAGCTGATAATGTAGAAGAAGGATTGGTTACAGGTGTAGACAATACAGGACTTATTATTGAATTATCTTCAAATGCTAATACAACGGCTAACTTTTACAGTAGTAATAATTATGTTATTGCTATAAATGGAGAAAGTAAAAGTATAACTGCTCATACTGTTACAACTGTTGTTAATAATGGAGTCACAACTTACAGAGTATTCGTAACCGTAGGTTCAACTTTTACAACAACACCTAAAACAGGGGATGAATATATGCTTGCTCAATAAATAAATTTAATATTCTTTTCATAAAAATGGAGTTTTTTTAAGAAAAAAATGTTAAGTATTAGTATATAATGTCCACAACGACCTTATTCACAAGCGATTCCGTGATTGGGGCTAAATTTGGTATTCTTCAAGCAGATGCTGGTGTTATAGAGCAGACGACTTTGACAGATACCCAACCAGCCTTGTCGGTTATTGGAAAAGGAAACAGTGCATCAAACGCATTATTAGACGTAAAGAAAGGAAGTACTCAACATTTTAATATTTCTGATGTAGGTTCTTTGGTTTCTTCAACAGAAAACACAGGTAGTATAAGTTTACAAGCAGGTTCCGGTGGTATTAATATGGATTGTACACAATCCACCGGTAATTTAACTGTAGATACAGCTGGTGGTGAAATTCAAATTGGTGTAAATGCAGCCGCTGGAGCAATTAAATTAGGAACTAATACAACAGCTAGAACTATTACTATTGGTTCTGGTGCAAATACAACATTAGATATAGATGCAGCTACTACTACAATTGACAGTACTGCTCTTTCAATTGATAGTACTGATACAACTAATCTTACTATGACAGCTAGTGCTGATGGTGCTAAAGTAATGACTATTGCAGCAACTAACGGAGGTAGTGGAGAAGCACAAATGGCTATTAGCGCAACCGATCAACTTACAATAACTCAAGATGCAGCAGTAATTACAATGGACGGTAATGCTATCACTGCAGAAACAACTGGTACGATAGGTATAGGAACGACTAGTGCTGCTGGTAATATTAATATAGGTACTGAAGCAACCGCTAGAACTATGACTATTGGCGCAAGTACAACAACATTAGATATAGATGGAGCTGGTATAACAATTGATGGTTCAACTCTTTCTATTGACAGTACTGATACAACTAATTTAACAATGACAGCCAATAGTGCATCAGCAAAGACTTTACTCATAAAATCTCTTAATAGTGGAAGCGGAGAAGGTAAAATTTCTATTGATAGTGATAGTCAAGTTGACATTACTGATGGAACAGCTACTTTAACTCTTGATGGAGGTGCTCTTAGTGAAACTAGCTTAGCAAGTGCTGACATTACACCATCTGGAGCTTTAACTTTACAAGGAGGAGGTATTTCTAAATTTGGAGATGATACAGGATTTATTCAATTTAACGGTTCAGGAGCTGTTACTACTAGTGGTATGACTAATGTAGATCTTGACGCATCTGGTACAATAGGTATTAATAGTAGTGGAGGTGTAATAAGTATTGGTAACGATGCTGTAAATCAAGCAATTAATATTGCAACTGGAGGTACAAGAACAGTAACATTGGGTACAACTACAACTACTTTAGACGTCAATACAGCAGGAGCTACAATTGACAGTACTACTCTTTCTATTGATAGTACTGATACAACTAATTTAACAATGACAGCTAATGCAGCTTCAACTAAAACTATGACTATTCAAGCTTTGAATAGTAACGGTAGTAACATTTCTGAATTAAAATTAGTTTCTGATGGAGATATGAAATTAGTCCCAGGAAGTGCAGCTGGTTCTACTGGATCTACAAAAACTCTTATTATTGATTCTACTGCAGCTATCAAAGTACCAGTAGGTACCTCCGCTCAAAGACCTAGTGCAGCACAAGGTCAAATTCGTTTTAATACTACGACAGGAGGTTATGAAGGTTATACAGGTAGTACATGGGGAAGTTTAGGAGGAGTTGTTGATTCTGCACACGACAGTAATACGTTTTTGATAGCTGGTAAAGTTTCTAGCGCTTCTGTTACTGTTGTTGATGCAATGGTGAGTAGTGGACAAGTAGGTGATGATGATACCCTCAGTTTTTTTGCAGGAACAACTGCTGGTGATAAAAAAGGTTTTAGAAAAATGACTATAGATAAAGACAATTTTATTGTTTACGATAAAAGTGATAGTACGACTAATATATTTAAAGTTGAAAATACAGGTAACACTACTATAGCTGGGACTTTAGGTGTAAATGGTAATACAATATCATCTACAGTATCTGGTGCTTTTAATTTATTAAATACTAACGTAACAACTTTGAATCTTGGTGGAGCTGTAACAACAGCTACTATCGCAGCATCAGGTACTGCAATTACAATGGGTGCAGCAAGTGCAGGTCAAGTTCAAATAAGAAATACTAGTGACAGTACAAGTGCAACAACTGGAGCTTTAAGAGTTGATGGAGGTGTAGGTATTGCTAAAGATTTGTATGTAGGAGGTGGGAAAATAGAAATAGGTTCAGAAGGTAGTAAATCTATTGTTAAAATGGCAGATGATGCAGAAATTCAAGACGCAGGTGGTCATGGAAGAATTAAATTTACAGATGCTGGAGGTGTTATTCTTACTGACAATGCTGGTTCAACAGAGTTGACAGTTGCTGATGGTCAAGTAACAATTGCTGGTAATCTTACTGTAAGTGGTACTACTACCATAGTAAATAGTACAACTGTAGAAGTAGGAGATAGTATGCTTAAATTAGCTAAAGGTAATGATTCATCTGATGCAGCTGATTTTGGTATTTATGGGTTGTACACATCAGGAAGCGCTAAATATGCTGGTATTTACAGAGATGCAACAGACAGTACATTTAAATTATTCAAAGATTTAACAGTAGAACCTGGGGCAACTGTAACTGCTTTTGGAAGTAGTGGAGCAGCTAGAGCAGACTTAGAAATTGGTAATTTAGTAATGGGTAAAGCATCTGCTTCTACTATTACTCATACTGGAACAAATGGCAATTCTTCGTTAGGATTAACAATCAGTTCTACTCATGGACATGTAACTGTAGAAGGTATTAAATTTTTAGGAAGTAATTTGATTACTACTGGGGGATTAGACTTAGATATAAGTGGGGGAAGTGGTTTAGACATCGACGTTACTGGAGCTTTTACAATTGACTCTAGTAGTGGTTCCAATATTAATGTAACTGGTGCTAACTTAGACATTAAAACAACTACAAGTGGAGATATTAATATTAATAGTGCAGCTGACATAGATTTAGATTCAGTTACCCTCAATGTGAATAGTAGTGGAGCAATGGCTATTACTGCTGGAAGTACATTAGCTATTACGAATACATCAAGTACAACAACTATGAATTTTGCCGGACAAACACTTGACGTGGATGCAGCAACTGTTACTATCGATTCAAGTGCTAACGCATCAATAACAGCTGGAGGTACATTAGGTCTTACAGCAACAAGTGGTAAAACCACTATAAATTGCGGAAGTCAAGAATTAGAAATAGATTCTGGAGTATTAAAAATTGATAGCAAAGATACAACAAATCTTACAATGACTGCTAATGCTGCTGGAGCTAAAGTTATGACAATATCTGCTACTAATAGCGGTAGCGGAGAAGGTCAAATTGCTATTACTAGTGACAGTCAAGTTTCTATTACAGACGGAACAGCTACTCTTAAAATAGACGGAGGAGCAGTAACAGCAGAAACTACGGGTAGTATAAGTATTGGGGCAACTAGCGCAGCAGGGGCTATCAATATTGGAACAAACAATACAGCAAGAACAACAACTATTGGAGCTGTAACAACAACATTAGACATTAATAGTTTAAGTACTACATTAGATAGTAATACAACTCTTTCTATTGATAGTAAAGATACAACTAATCTCACAATGTCTGCTGATAACGCTAGCGATAAAACATTAACAATTGCTGCTTCTAATGCTAACGCTGATGGTGATGGTTTAATCGCTATTAATGCTGATGGTATATCAGGTACAGCTATTAAAGATGAAGATAATATGGCATCTAATTCCAATAAACATTTAGCTACGCAACAAAGTATTAAAGCTTATGTTGATGCAGTAGCCAGTGATATCCCAGCTAACGCTCAATTAACAACCCCTAGATTTATGGACGATAGTAGTGACCACTACTATCAGTTTGCCTCAAGTGAACTTACAGCAAACAGAACAATAACTCTTCCTTTATTAGGAGGTAACGATACATTTGTTTTTGAAGCTCATACTCAAACTTTAAGTAATAAAACTTTAACTGAGCCTAAATTTGCAAATGGAGGCTTTATTGCTGATGCCAATGGTGCTGAAATGTTGGTATTCAATACTACTGCAAGTGCAGAAAACTTTTTAGACCTTACTAATGCAGCAGCAAATGGTGCCGTAGCTTTAGCTGCTAAAGGTACTGATACTAACATTTCACTAACTCTTGCTTCAAAAGGAACTGGAACAGTTGACGTACTAGGAACAACTGCTATTAAAGTTCCAGTAGGAACAACTGCACAAAGACCTACTGCAGCTACCGGACAAATTCGTTTTAAT
>Ga0310343_10000249_pt1 | contig 25461 bp, 35 predicted proteins | sample HC15DNA2025_MG_FD_203519 | JGI IMG/M metagenome (GOLD analysis project Ga0310343, IMG submission 203519) | Marine microbial communities from station ALOHA, North Pacific Subtropical Gyre - HC15-DNA-20-25_MG | ecosystem: Environmental > Aquatic > Marine > Oceanic | place: Pacific Ocean: North...
CAATTCGGAAAGCGACCTTATCGCGAGAATTCGTAGGCGTGATTCCTGGATCGGCTTTCAAGAACAAAGGCGTGCAGAATTTACTTGATGCAGTTGTCAACTATCTCCCCAGCCCGCTCGATATGCCTCCTGTGCAGGGTCATGACAGCAATGGGCAATCCGTTTCCATTGAACCGGATGACAATGGGAAGGCGACAGCTTTAGCGTTTAAGCTCTGGAGCGACCCTTTCGTAGGAAAGCTTGTTTTTATCCGCGTATACAGTGGCATCATCAAAAAGGGCGACATGTTGATGAACCCGCGGACGGGAAAATCCGAACGCGTTAGCCGTCTCCTTATTATGAAGGCAGATAGCCGGGAGGATGTCGAAGTCGTTCGATCGGGTGATATTTGTGCAGCTATTGGTATCAAGAACGTGCATACTGGTGATACGCTTTGCGTTAAGAATCTGGATATTGCCCTGGAGCCCCCGTCATTTCCGGAACCCGTCATATCGATGTCTATCGAACCAGCGACGAGCGCGGATCAAGAGAAGCTGTCCATAGGACTGGGTAGATTAGCAGAAGAGGATCCAACGTTTGTTGTAAAAACTGACGAGGAAACGGGTCAGACAATCATTTCTGGAATGGGGGAGCTTCATTTGGAAATCATTCGAGATCGTCTTTCCCGCGAGTTCAAAGTCGAGGCTCAATCCGGCAAGCCACAGATCGCCTATCGGGAAACGATTACGACTACATCAGAAGGTGAAGGTAAGTTCATTCGCCAGTCGGGGGGAAGAGGCCAATACGGACACGCGGTTATCAGACTGGAACCGCAAGGTATAGGTGAAGGTGCAGAGGTTTCGAATGAGATTGTTGGAGGTGTTATCCCGCGCGAGTTTATCAAACCGACCGAAGATGGGATCAGGGAAGCTTCTAATAACGGTACTGTCGCGGGCTACCCTGTAGTGGATTGGAAAGCTAGAATCGTTGATGGATCTTTTCATGATGTGGATTCCTCCGAGATGGCTTTCAAAATGGCTGGAATATTTGCCTTTAAGGAGGCGATGAAGAACGCGGAGCCGATATTGCTTGAGCCGATAATGAAGGTGGAGGTTACAACTCCCGAGGAGTTTCAAGGCGATATAATCGGGGACTTGAATCGCCGGCGTGGCCATATCCAAAACATGGAGTCGAAAGACGATTTAGCGACAATAACCGCTTCGGTTCCCCTAGAAACTATGTTTGGCTACGCGACGGACGTCCGCTCTCTTTCGAAAGGAAGAGCCGGCTATTCGATGGAACCTTCTAGATTTGAACGAGTACCGCCGTCAGTTCTATCGAGACTGACTGAAAGCGCGTTCAACTAGTAAGCATTTTATATTCAAAATTCCATGACTGGACAGAAAATACGCATAAGGCTTCAGGGTTTCGATTATCGAGTTATCGATCAGTCAGCCTCCGACATTGTAGACACCGCGAAGCGTTCGGGCGCTCGAGTTTCAGGGCCCGTCCCACTACCGACTCGTATCGAGAAGATCACGGTGAATAAGTCGCCTCACGTGGATAAAAAGTCCATGGAGCAATTCGAAATTAGAACACACAAGCGCTTGCTGGATATCATCGAGCCAACCGCCCAAACCGTTGATGAGCTGAAGAAGCTCAATCTACCATCTGGAGTGGATATCACCATTAACGTTTAGGAACTACTTTAATTATACAGGTCAAACCAAGTCACTACGTTGGCTGCTAATGTGGGTCTAGCAAACGGAGCGAACGCTCCACCTACCTCTTAGAATTATGAAACACACTATTTTAGGCAAAAAATTGGGCATGACTCAGATCTATGATGGCACTGTTCAAGTGCCGGTCACGGTGATCGAGGCAGGCCCTTGTCCTGTTTTGCAGGTCAAAACGATCGAGAAGGATGGATACAATGCCATCCAGATTGGCTTTGGCTCTAAGAAGGATAAGCGAGCAAGTAAAGCGGAACGCAATCATGCCAAGAGCAATGGCGTGGCTACCCCACGGACGATTCGCGAAGTGCGTTGCGATGGCCAATCTGAATACAAGTCTGGCGATCTAATCGACATATCCAAGTTCGAGGCAGGCCAGAAGATAGATATTATCGGCAAAACGAAGGGAAGGGGATTCCAAGGTGTTGTTAGGCGCTTCAATGTAAAGGGCGGTCCTGCATCTCACGGATCTATGTTCCATCGTCGGATCGGCTCGATTGGACTCTGCCAATGGCCCGGTCATGTATTCAAAAATCAGAAGATGCCTGGACGCATGGGCGGAGTTCAACGAACTGTCCAGAATTTGAAGATCATGAAGATCGACGCGGAAAAGAATCTAATCCTCGTAAAAGGGGGCATTCCTGGACCGAACGGGGAAACCGTTGTGGTGCGTACCGCTATCAAGAGCAAGTAGATAGCCAGGAAGGACGACCGAAGATGAAAGTGAAAACATTTAGTAACGACGGCAAGGAAAGTGGCGACAGCGAATTCGACATCCCAGAATTCGAGGATGGGAAAGGTCTGCAAGCTGTGAAGGAAGTGATTGTCGCTCAAGCGGCGAACATCAGGCAGGGTAGCGCAAACACCAAAACTCGTGGAGAAGTTCGTGGTGGCGGCAAGAAGCCTTGGCGACAAAAGGGAACGGGTAGAGCTCGAGCAGGAAGCAGCCGTTCACCTATTTGGGTTGGGGGCGGAGTTGTTTTTGGTCCCAAGCCCCGCGACTACTCGAAGAAAATCAATCGCAAGGTAAGGCAACTTGCTTATAACCGGGCTTTGTATGAGCGGGTTAATGACGGTTCGCTCGTGGTAATTGAAGCTCTTGATGTCGCTCCTGCTAAAACCAAGGTCGCTAGTGAAATCGTTAGGAGAATTTCTTCGGAAGGAAACACGCTAGTTGTCGACAAATCGTTTAGCGAAACGTCTTTGCGAGCTCTGAGAAATCTGTGTGGCGTTGTTTTGGAAGAAGCATTAGTCGTTAGCGTTTCCGATTTGGCGGATTTCAAAAAGATAATCGTGACGCGGCAAGCAATGGAAGAGCTGGTGAACCGCACGAAAGGAGAGACTAAATGACTCAAGTGGATAGAGTTCTGAAATCCCTTCGACTCACAGAAAAGTCGAACCTGCAATCGGCCGAAATTGGCCAGTATACTTTTGATGTGTTCAAGGATGCCAACAAGTATGTAATTAAGTCGGCGATAGAGAAGGTGTTCGATGTATCGGTAACGCGTGTGAATATCATCAATCAGAAGGGGAAGCCCACTCGTAACCGGAAGACGGGAAAATCGAATTACAAGTCCGACTACAAAAAGGCGATCGTCACCTTGAAAACTGGCGACACGATTGAAGTCGTATAAACGAATAGGATACAAAAATGGCTATCGTAAAATTTAGACCAATTACCCCAACTCAGCGATTCGCTGAGCTTCAAAAGAGGGATATAACCCAGAAGCGTCCTGAAAAGAGGCTCACGAAATCTTACAGCAAGTCTGCTGGACGCAACTGCTATGGGAGACTAACTTCCCGTCGACGTGGAGGAGGGCACAAACGGTTGCTCCGGATCGTCGATTTCAAACGCAATAAATTCGATATTCCGGCCAAGGTTCAAGCGATTGAATACGACCCTGGCCGTTCAGCCTATATCGCCCTGCTGGCGTATGCTGATGGAGAAAAGCGCTACATCATTGCTCCCGAAGGAGTAAAGGTAGGCGACAAGGTGTTGTCTTCTCAAAACGCTATCGACTTTAATCCAGGAAATGCGATGCCTTTGGAAAACATTCCTCCTGCCACTCGGTTGCATGCAGTGGAATTGCTTCCTGGCAAAGGGGCGCAATTGGCTCGTTCCGCTGGAAATTCATTGGAGCTAGTGAATATCGAAGGTGATCACGCCCAGCTGCGACTCCCATCTGGTGAAGTACGTCTTGTTAGCCGTAAGTGTATGGCGACGATTGGAACGTCTAGCAACTCCGAGCACGGAAATGTGGTTATCGGCAAAGCCGGTAGAAACCGCTGGAAGGGTAAACGTCCGAGAGTCCGTGGTGTTGTCATGAATCCGATCGACCATCCCAATGGTGGTGGTGAAGCCAAGAGCAAAGGCGGCGGCGGTCGCCAAATGCTCATGTCACCCTGGAGTCAATTGGCCAAGGGGTTCCCTACACGGAGAAAATCGAAGGAAAGCAACAGCCTTATCCTCGTCCGACGCAATGGGCGCAAAATGAAGAAGCGCTAAACCACGGAAAAAACTTAGATTATGTCTCGCTCAATTAAAAAAGGTTTCTTTGTCGATCCACACTTGATGACCAAAGTGGAGAAGGCTCAGGAAGCGAATGACCGCAAACCGATTCAAACCTGGTCTCGTCGGTCAACTATCACACCGGAATTCGTGGGGTTGAATTTCAACGTCCACAACGGGAAGACTTTCGTGCCGGTTCACGTAACGGAAAATATGGTCGGCCACAAGCTTGGCGAATTTTCGCAATCGCGGATGTTCAAAGCCCACGGAGGCAGTTAAGAGTTCACTTGGAGATACTAACAAATGGAAGTACACGCTTTAACTAAGTACGCTCGGATGTCGCCCAAGAAAGTAAATGAGGTGGCTAGAGTGATTCGTGGCAAGTCGGCGACCGACGCTTTGGATTTGCTCAAGTTCACGCCGCGTAAATCTGCTAATCTAATATCCAAGACTCTCGAATCCGCTATAGCCAACGCGGAAAACAACCATGATCTTTCTGCGGACAGTTTGACGGTAGAAAAGGCTATCGTCGAGCAAGGGCCGGTGCTGAAGCGTTTCAAGGCAGCAGCTCGTGGCGGTATCGCTAGAAGGAAAAAACGGATGTCACATATCCGCATAACACTTACGGACAAACAATAGAATTTCAGCAATATGGGTCAAAAAACGCATCCAATAGGCTTTCGCCTAGCCGTTAATCGGAACTGGCAATCTCGCTGGTTCGCTCCAAAGAAAGAGTTCGCGAAAACACTCCACGAAGACTACATCATTCGCGAGAAATTGATGGAGAAGCTAAAACTCGCTTCCGTTCCTAAGATTTTTATCGAGCGAGCCAATGCTCGCGTGCGGGTCAAAATATTCACCGCTCGACCGGGAATTGTGATCGGGCGAAAGGGTCAGGAAATTGAGAAGATCAAAGAAGAGCTTTCGAAAATGACTGGCAGAGAGATCTTGCTGGATATCCAGGAAGTTAAGAAGCCTGAGCTGGAAGCGGAGCTAGTTGCCGACAATGTTGCTCTTCAATTGGAACGGCGTATTTCCTTTCGTCGGGCTATGAAAAAGGCGGTTCAAATCGCGATGAGCTTGGGAGCCGATGGAATCAAGGTCCAAGTGGGCGGGCGTTTAGGTGGAGCCGACATCGCTCGAACAGAAATTCAGCGTCAGGGTAGTGTTCCTCTGCATACGCTGCGAGAAGATATAGACTACGGTACATCCGAAGCCAGAACCGTCTACGGAATCATTGGCGTCAAGTGCTGGGTCTTCAAAAAGGAAGAACAATAAATTCATTATTTGAGCCATGCCAGCGTTAACTCCATCACGTACTAAATACCGCAAGTCGATGAAAGGCCGTGTTCGCGGCAATGCTAGTCGCGGCAACACGATTGCCTTCGGAGACTACGCAATCCAGACGCTTGAACGTGGATATTTTAAAGGTAACCAGATCGAAGCTGCTCGTGTAGCAATTACGCGTCACATGAAAAGGAAAGGAAAATTATGGATACGCGTTTTTCCTCATAAGCCGATCACGAAAAAGCCATTGGAAACGCGTATGGGTAAGGGCAAGGGTCCTGTCGATCATTACGTCGCCGTGATTAAGCCAGGGCATATCCTTTTCGAGTTGGCCGGGGTACCCTTGTCGGTTGCGAAGGAAGCGATGCGCTTAGCGGATCGTAAGATGCCTTTCAAAACCAGATTTATCGTTCGCGAAAATATCGACTAATCGGCGCTAGAGACCAGATACATGAAAATTAAGGATATCAAAGAGCTTTCGGTTCCCGAATTGGAGAAGACGATTCGCGATACGCGTGATCAGCTTCTTGAATTGAAGCTACGCAAGCAAACTGGGCAGGTCGAGAATACTGCAGAACTTACACAGCGCCGGCGAGATATTGCTCGTATGGAAACAATTAGAAACGAGAAGGTCATGGCCGAAAAGGCGTCGGCCTAAAACTAGAATTTCGTTATGGAAACTATTCGCAATAGCAGAAAAGAACTTACTGGGATCGTTACCTCTATTTCGGGAGAGAAGTCCATTAAGGTAACTTATGGATACAAGATCCCTCACCCCAAGTATCGCAAGGTGATCAATCGTAAAACAGTTGTTCACGTTCACGATGAAGAGAGCAACGCACGATTGGGGGATCGTGTGGCGATCATGGAGACGCGGCCGATTAGTCGTATGAAGCGCTGGCGTTTAGTAGAGGTTATCGATAGAGCTCCAGTATATGGGGAAACCTTGAATGCCGAGGTGGAGACAGCCGAGGCCGCCAAGGTTGCGACAGAAGAAGAGTAAGGAAGAAGGAAAATGATTCAGCTAAGGTCAGAGCTTCAAATTGCGGACAATACGGGCGCCAAGAGGGCCCATATGATTCGCCGTCTAGGTCAGCGTAAAAAGACTGCGGATATCGGTGACGTAATCGTGGTGAATATCAAGGAAAGCAGCGTTGATGCGTCCGTTAAGAAGGGCTCCGTGGTCAAAGCCGTTGTTGTACGAACGAAGGCTCCGATTCGGCGACGGGATGGCAGCTACCTGCGTTTCGATAGCAACGCGATCGTACTTCTCGATAATAACGGAAATCCAAGTGGTACACGCATTTTTGGACCTGTCGCTCGCGAATTGCGGACTAAGCAGTTCATGAAAATCGTCTCATTAGCTCCAGAGGTACTATAACTATGGCCAAGACACATGTAAAACAGGGTGACGAAGTCGTTGTGCTCACCGGTAAAGAAAAAGGTAAGCGTGGCAAGATTCTCGAACTGCGGCCTTCTAAAAACCGGGCGGTTGTTGAGGGCTTGATGATGATCAAGCGTCACATGAAGAAGTCAGAGGAGAATCCAGAGGGGCAAATTGCCGAACGAGAAGGTTCGATACACATTTCAAATCTAATGCTGGCGAGCAAGTTTGATGAACGTCAGTCCAGGAAAAATTAATACAAATGAGCACTGAAACCGTTCCGGGTCGGAAATCCGGAAAATATGCTATGAGCTCGCAGAATATAGTAAAACAGCATTACGAAACCAAGGTTGTGGACGCATTGAAAAAGTCTCGCGGCTACACGAACCAGTACCAGATTCCCAAGATCGAAAAAGTCGTCTTGAACATGGGCATTAGTGCTGCCCTCGACAAGGCGGCCCTAGAAGAATCGTTCAAGAACCTGGGTCTGGTTACGGGTCAGCAGCCGATTAAAACGCTGGCTAAAAAGAGCATAGCAAATTTTAAGCTCAGAGAAGGAATGCCCATTGGCTGCAAAGTTACGTTGCGAGGTGAGCGCATGTGGGACTTCCTTTTTCGCCTGATTGCGGTGGCGCTTCCATCCATTCGCGACTTTAGAGGGATTCCCCAGAAGCTTGATGGCCAAGGCAACTATTCGCTGGGAATTACCGATATCACGATTTTCCCTGAAATTTCAGTTGAATCGCTCAAGCGCCAAGCGGGTCTTGAGTTGACGATCGTAACGTCGGCCCACAGCGATGCGGAAGGCTACGAACTGCTAGATCTGATGGGTATGCCTTTCCGTAAACGAGAGGGCCAAAGCGAATCTGCTGAGGAGGAATCCGCAGCGTAACACTTTATAGAATATGGCCAAGAAATCATCCATTGCCAGAAACGAGAAACGTCGTCGTCTAGTTGAGCGTTACGGGAAAAAACGTGCTGAGTTGAAAGCGATTCTAGCGAATCCGGAAACGACGGACGAAGAATTTTACGAAGCCCAGCGTAAGCTTTGCAAGTTACCGAGAAACTCATCCAAGATCCGCATTCGCAACCGTTGTAACGTTACGGGACGCCCTCGGGCCTACAATCGGCGCTATGGTCTCTCTAGATTGACATTTAGAGAATTGGCTTTGGCAGGTAAGATACCGGGAGTAACCAAGTCTTCATGGTAGCAAATAACACTAAATATATAGAATCAATCATCACGGGCTGAAAGTTTGGATATCGTTCAGCTAGCAAAATAGAAAAACATATGCACACAGATCCAATAAGCGATTTTCTAACGCGTGTTCGCAATGCGAGTAGCGCGGGCAAAGATCAATGCATTTCTCCGCACTCGAAAATGAAGGCAGAGATTGCCCGCATTCTGAAAGAGGAGGGATTCATCCAGGATGTTTCCGCCGGTAAGGATGCGAACGGTCACAAGACGCTTGTCGTAACCCTGAAGTATGTCGATGGTGAGCCCTCATTGAGTGGGTTGGAGCGAGTTAGCCGACCTGGATTACGGCTTTATTCGAAAAGCATGGATATACCGAGGGTCCTGAATGGATTGGGCGTCTGTATTTTGACAACGCCCAAAGGCTTGATGAAAGACCGTGATGCTCGCCGTCAAAAGTTGGGCGGAGAAATGGTCTGTAATGTTTGGTAAAAAGGGATTGGACGAATGAGTAGAGTAGGAAAAGTGCCAATCGCGGTACCCGAGAAAGTCACTGTTGATATCGATGGGCCCATCGTGAAAGTTAAAGGCCCGAAAGGGGAGCTCGAGAAGACGTTCCCCAATGATGTTGCTATCGAGTTGGACGACGGCGAAGTGAAAGTTTCGCCAGCGAACAAAAGTCGTTTCGCCAATGCTATGTATGGAACTGTCCGTTCCATTATCAATGGCATGGTGCAGGGAGTTTTAGAAGGATTCTCAAAGGATATCGAAATCAGTGGAGTTGGCTATAATGCTACCTTGAAGGGAAAAGTTCTTAATTTGAAATTGGGTTTTTCGCACGATATCAATTACGACATTCCCGATGGAATAACGATCACTGTTGGAGACGGTGGCACGAAGCTGAAGATAGAGGGCATTGATAAGCAGCTCGTGGGACAAGCAACAGCGTCAATACGCCACTATCATCCAGTTGAGCCTTACAAGGGCAAAGGCGTTCACATAGTCGGACAGCACGAAATTCGTAAGGAAGGCAAAACTGTAGCCTAATTCTAGCTCCGACGGTAATATAAACGTTAAGACGAGATAAATTTAGAAATGAAAATCCAGAAGAAGAACGATCTCAGGCAAAAGAGACGTTGGCGTATCCGAAAGAAAGTTACGGGTACAGCCGAGCGTCCTAGACTGAGCGTGCATTTCAGCAATAAGCACATCTATGCCCAAGCCATAGACGACGGTGAGGGCAAGACGCTCGTGTTCGTTTCGACTATGGGTAAGGAATTGAGGGAGCAAAATCTTAAAGCCAACGTGGATGGTGCTTCCGCTCTGGGAAAGTCCTTTGGCGAAAAAGCCAAGAATGCTGGTATTAAAAAAGTGGTTTTCGACCGTAATGGCCGCAAGTACCACGGTTGTGTAAAAACATTTGCAGATGCCGCCCGAGAGGCTGGCTTAGAATTCTAATCGCCATATGAGCACACAAACAAAAGAAACTTCATCAGCGGAACGAGGTAAAAGACACGGACCCGGCGGTAGAGGTCGAAATCGCCGCGAAGAGGAAGCTGCAGATGACGGAATTTACGAAAAAGTCGTATTTATTAACCGTTGCGCCAAGGTCGTTAAAGGCGGGCGCCGTTTCAGCTTTTCTGCTTTAGTTGTAGCGGGAGACCGTGGGGGCAATGTAGGAGTTGGATACGGAAAGGCAAACGAGGTGCCGGAATCGATCCGAAAGGGCAGTGAAAAAGCCCGGAAACAACAAGAGCCAATAAAGCTCAAAGGAGACACCATTCCTCATGAGGTGATTGGTGAGGCTGATGGTGGTAAGGTTCTCTTGCGCCCGGCTACGACTGGTACTGGCATTATTGCAGGTGGAGGCGTTCGGGCTGTCTTAGAAGCGGCTGGTGTCCAAAATGTTTTAACAAAGTCGCTAGGCTCGAACAATGCGAACGCTGTCGTGTACGCGACCCTAGATGGTCTGCGGCAATTGAAAAACTATGAGGATTACAAGCGCCTGCGTTCGTAGTCGCCTGATCCATTCGAAAACTCAATAATATGAGACTACACAATTTATCTAACGTAAAGGGCGCCGTCCATCGCCGCAAACGAGTTGGTTGCGGCGAAGGTGGAGGTCACGGCAAAACTTCGGGACGTGGTGGCAAAGGTCAAACTGCCCGCTCGGGCGGTGGCATTCGGATCGGTTTCGAAGGTGGACAAATGCCCATATTCCGAAAGTTGCCGAGACGCGGCTTCAACAACAAGAACTTCAAGACGTTTTACGAAACCGTGAACGTGGGAGAGCTTAGCAAACTCGATAGTTCAGTTAAGGAAGTGAACCGCGAAGTTATGGTTGCAGCTGGATTGGTAAGAGCGAACGCAAACCCGCTCAAGATTCTAGGGGAGGGCGAATTGAGTGCCGCCTTGGAAATTTCGGCTGACAAGTTTAGTGCGTCGGCCAAAGAGAAGATCGAAAAAGCCGGAGGCAAGGCGATTGACGGCGGCACTCCGGTAGAAGAATCGAGCGAGTAAACCTTTTACGATAGCGAAAACACTCCGGCATGTTCTCCGCATTTACCAACTGTCTCAAGATCCCCGAATTGCGTCAGCGAATTTTCCTGACGCTCTCATTGCTATTCATTGCGAGAATCGGGGCGAACATTCCATTGCCGGGGCTCGACACGCAGCCTTTGCAGGGTTTTTTTGCGGATCAAACTGCCCAGGGTGGGGGAAGTCTCCTCGGGCTATACAACATGTTCACGGGTGGGGCTCTGCTCAAAGGGGCGGTTTTTGCTCTGGGAATCATGCCCTACATCTCCGCATCGATTATTTTCCAATTGATGGGAGCTGTTTTTCCAGCACTCGCCAGGTTGCAGCGAGAAGGCGAAGCGGGCAGACAAAAGCTTACTCAGTACACGCGATATGCGACAGTGGTGATTTCTGCGGTGCAAGCGGTGCTCTTGATTTTGGCTTTGGAAAATCCAGGTAGGCTGTTTCCCGGTTATTCGCTAGCCGAATACGGTGAAATTGTAATTGTCGGTAAAATGTGGTTTCTAATCACGTCTACTGTCTTTTTGACGGCAGGAACGGTTTTGCTCATGTGGCTTGGAGAGCAAATCACCAAGTCCGGAATCGGAAACGGAATTTCTCTTTTGATTACCGTCGGCATTCTCGCTGATTTGCCTGGAGCTGTGCAGGCGACATATGGATTGTTTTTCGGTCCAGTTGGCGCCGGTGAGAATTTGAAGTTCGTACATGCGGTTGGCATGATCGCTCTGGGAGTTGGCGTTACGGCGGGACTGGTAGCGGTTATTCAGGCGGTGCGGAAGATTCCTGTCCAATATGCCAAGCGAGTTGTCGGTCGAAAAGTATACGGTGGCCAAAGTTCTTTCATGCCCCTGAAAGTAAACTATTCAGGAGTTATGCCGGTGATTTTCGCTTCGGCTATTCTCGCTTTTCCGCAGCAACTTATATCCCAGCTAGGTGCTTGGCTCGACCAGCAGTGGTTGATCGATGTATCCAGTTACTTCGTCCACGGAACGCTAACGTACTACGTCGTCTTCGGATTGATGATCCTTTTCTTTTCCTACTTCTGGGTATCTGTCATGTTTCGACCCATTCAGATCGCCGATGATTTGAAGAAGCACGGAGGTTATGTGCCTGGGGTTCGTCCTGGATCTCCAACCGCCAAGTTCTTGGACTTTATTATGACGCGATTGACCTTGGCCGGATCGATCTTCCTCACGGTCATTGCGGTATTCCCTGATATCCTGCTCTTCCAGGCTAATATTCCGATGCGGGTCGCTATCTTTTTTGGGGGCACAGGGATGCTTATTACAGTTGGTGTGATGCTGGATACCATGCGTCAGATAGAGACCCACTTGCTTCAGCGTCATTACGACGGATTTCTCAAGAAGGGGAGAATCAAGAGCCGTGGGAATACGAAGAGCCTCGACACTGGTTTGGCAGGAGCCACAGATATGAGCAATGTGGGCCAGCTCTACATCTGGTTGCTCGTGATATTCTCCATCGGAATCATCGCCTGGGTACTACAATTATCTCAAAATTAATTCTTTACTTTATGCTTACGAAAGTTCATCACCTCACTCTTTTTTCTTCCCTTGCTCGACTGGGGAATTTCGGTCGTGCTCGGATGATGTCTTCCTCGTTGGCAGCGAGCCTTTTGAAGACCAATAAACTTTCTAATAATTAACAACTTGAGAAACTAACATGCCACGTATTTTAGGCGTAGATATTCCGAACAACAAGAAACTCGCTTACTCATTGCGGTACATATACGGTATCGGGCCCAAGCGGGCTGATCTGGTTTTGCAAGAAACCGGAATTGATTCGGATATGCGAGCGAAGGATCTCAATGAAGAGCAGATCAACGCCATTATGGCCAAGATCAATGAGCTAAATTACCTTGTTGAAGGCGACTTGCGGCGGGATTTGGCGGCGAATATGAAGCGTCTCCAGGCAATCAATTGCTACCGTGGATTGCGTCACCGTCGCGGTCTTCCGGTCAGAGGACAGCGGACAAAAACCAATGCTCGGACGCGCAAGGGGAAATCCGCGAGTGTAGGTGGATTGAGAAAGTAGTAATAGATTAAGAGAATTTCGTTATGGCTGAAGAAAAGGTCGAACCAGAAGAAGAGGTAGAAGACAAGCCCGCAGAAGCGTCGGAGCCTGAAGCTCCATTGGCTACTGAAGAAGAGATTTCCGAAAGAAATGAGGCGGAAGTGACTGAAGGCGATTCTGAAGAAGAGGAAGAGTTGGCTCCAGGCGGTGTCAAGAAGCAGCCGACTGCCAAGGATCTGCTAAAAGAAGAGATCGGCGAATTGAAGATCCGCAAAGCGAAAGGGAGCAAGAATATCTCCACCGGCATTGCCAAGGTCAGCGCTACATTCAACAATACGATAGTCACGATTACCGATACTAAGGGAAACACAATTTCTTGGTCGAGTGCGGGAAAGATGAATTTTCGTGGTTCCCGCAAATCTACTGCCTACGCTTCCCAAATCGTCACTCAGAATGCGGCGAAAGCGGCGATGGCTCATGGTTTGAAAGAAGTGATTATCCATGTAAACGGACCGGGGATGGGCCGAGATTCAGCTATCAGAGCGTTTCAATCGCTTGGATTGGAGATTCTTTCTATCGTGGACACCACGCCGATTCCCCACAATGGATGTCGGCCACCAAAAAGGCGCAGGGTTTAGGACCATTTGCCAATTGAACGGAAACAAATATCATTACTCTTAAAAAAGATGGCTCGCTATACAGGACCAACCGTAAAAATTAGCAGAAGATTTGGTCAGCCGATTTTCGGAAATCACAAATCGTTGGAAAAACGAGGTTATCCGCCAGGACAGCACGGACCTCGACTTCGTCGCAAGCAATCGGAGTACTCGATCGGCTTGGGCGAAAAGCAAAAGTTGCGTTTCATGTACGGATTGATGGAGAAGCAATTCCGCCGTACTTTTGATCGAGCTAAGAATCAAAGAGGCGTAACAGGTACTATTTTTCTTCAGCTCTTAGAGACGCGCTTGGATAGTATTGTTTATTTGCTTGGGTTTACGAAAACGAGGCAGGCGGCCCGCCAATTTGTAAATCATGGCCATGTAAGAGTTAATGGCCAGAAAGTGGACATACCGAGTTTTCAAGTTAGCCCCGGCGACGAAGTAGAAGTGCGAAATAACACGTCTTCTCGTCAGTTGGCCACCAGTAACATGGATGCGACACGATTGCGGAATGTTCCGGATTGGATGACACGCAATGACGAGGCCTTCAGAGGCACGGTCAATCGCCTGCCAGATCGCGAGGAAATGGATCCTGCGATCAATGAACAGCTAATCGTCGAATTCTACAGCCGCTTCTAGTCGGTAATATTAAACCTGCATTTATAGACCTTCAATTTCGCTCTGCCGAACCCTGACCAAATCGCTCTATGCCTAAACGTATCGGAAAGTTCGAACTTCCAAATCGACTCGTAAAAGTCGAGGAAGGTTCCTCGACAACCTACTCTAAATTTATCGCTGAGCCATTCGAAGCTGGCTACGGCCACACAATTGGTAATTCGCTCCGTCGGGTTTTGCTAAGCTCGATCGAAGGAGCGGGTATTTCGTCAGTTAAAATCGATGGCGTTAGCCACGAGTTTCAAAGCGTTGAAGGAATCGTCGAAGACGTTACTGACATCGTGCTGAATCTAAAGAAGGTCCTCTTGATTTGCCATAATCGGGAGGGGACTAAGCTCATGATTAACGTCAATCGCTCAGGTCCAATTACGGCAGCAGATATTGAGACGGATCAAAACGTGGAAATCGTGAATCCTGATCAAGTGATTTGCACTTTGGATAGGGAAATGCAGTTTACTGCCGAGCTCGAAATCAAGGTTGGTCGAGGCTACTGCCCAGGCGAAGACAATAAGGACGAAGATCAGCCAATTGGAGTAATTCCAATCGACTCGCTCTTTAGTCCTGTAAGTCTCGTCAAGTATTCGGTTGAAGCGACCCGTGTGGGGCAGATTACCGATTACGATAAGCTGCTTTTGGAAATCTGGACGGATGGTCGAATCACGCCAGACGACGCTCTCAAGCAATCGAGCGCGATTCTCAAGCACCACCTCGATGTATTCGATAACGTTTCCGACGAGAACTACGAGTTCGAAGACGAGGGAGCGGAAGTGAGCGAAGAGCAGAATAAGCTTCGCAAGCTGCTAAACATGAGCGTCAATGAAATCGAGCTGTCAGTCCGGGCGGCCAATTGCTTGAACAATGCAAATATAACCACGGTTGGCGAGTTGGCGATGAAGAGCGAGCAGGAGATGCTCAAGTACCGCAATTTCGGTAAGAAGTCGCTAAACGAGATCAAGGACAAGCTTGAATCTTTGGGTCTCTCCCTGGGAATGAAGTTCGATGAGCGTCTCCTAGACCTGAAGAAAGAGCTATAATATTTGCATTAGGAGTTTTGAGCCATGCGTCATCGCAAGCATAGCAACCAGTTGGGAGTAAAGAAAGAGCACCGTGAGGCGCTTTTAGCCAATCTATCTACAGCTCTTCTTACGCATGGGCGTATCAAGACGACATTGAAGAAGGCCAAAGCGCTTCGTCCTTTCGTGGAAAAGGTCATTACCTTGGCCAAGAACGGAAGCCTTCACAGCCGTCGAATTGCTATTTCCCGCGTGCGCGACACTGATGCGGTGCATGGCTTGTTTGACGATAAGGTTGAGCAGTTTCGTGACCGCGAAGGGGGCTATACCCGTATCTACAAACTCGGTACGCGTAGAGGTGATGCAGCGGAAATGGCCTTGATCGAATTGATTGATGCTGACGACGAGGGTTACGAAAAAAAGCGTAAACCGAAATCCAAGGTGAAATCGGAGGCCAAGGAGGAAGCCGTTCCCGTAGAAGCTGAAGCTACTGAGGAAGCCGAAGCTGATGAGAAGGCCGAAGCTAATGAGGAAGTTGAAGCGTCCGAAGAATCGGTAGAGGAAACCGAGGAAGTCGAGGAAACGGAAAAGACGCCGGTTGAAGAGGAGACTCCCGTCGCTGAGGAGCAAGACAGCCAAGCGGATGCCGAGGATTCGGATGAGAAGGGCTAGGGTTTTATTTGGTCGTAACTTGAATCTCAAGGCCGATGCGTTCCATCACTAGGAGCGCATTTTTCATTTCCGGATACCGATGCAAGCGTTTACTTGGTTCTTGATTCTCTATACGGGCTCCGCCCTTGCTGGTGTGAGCGTGCTTTGGTATTTCTATGATAGAAGCGACAAGCGTTCCTTCGAGGCGAAGAGAAGACAGAAGATTTTCCACTGTGTACGCTGCGGGCATTTGTACTCCGTAAAAAAAGGAGAAGTTTCGAATGGCGAGAAGTGCCCAGAATGCGATTACAGGAATTTCGAACTATCATTTTAACTTCCTCCAGATGTCCGACCAGACTGGAAACCAAACGATACGTTTAGCGATTTCGCCCTATAAGTGAGTGACAGGTATTGCTTTGAAATGGTTTAATGGGGGTTTAGATATATGAAACATCAAACAATAGCGGTGCTGGATTTTGGTTCCCAGTACACGCAGGTGATCGCCCGCCGTATTCGCGAGTGCTCGGTCTACTCGAAAATCTATCCGTTCAAGACGAGCGCTAAAGAGCTGAAGAAAGACAATGTGGTTGGGATCATATTTTCTGGAGGTCCCGAGAGCGTCTTGTCGAAGGGATCTCCAAGGCCAGACAAACGGATATTCGACTTAGGAATCCCCGTTCTTGGAATTTGCTACGGCGTTCAGTTAATTGCCCATCTTTTAGGCGGTAAAGTAGAGAAGAGCACCCATAGGGAGTATGGGCATGGGGTCCTTAAAATCAGGAGAAAAGGTAGTCTTTTCAAGGGGCTACCAAATAAATTGAGAGTCTGGAATTCTCATGGAGACCGCTTGTCAAAGCTCCCCAAGGGCTTCAGCACTGTCGCGTCCACGGAAAATTCGGGATTTGCCGGTATAGCCGACGAGCGGCGACGCATTTTCGGCATACAGTTCCACCCCGAAGTGGATCACACTGAGGGTGGTTTGAATATCCTGGAAAACTATTTGGGAAAGATTTGCGGCTGCAAAGGCGATTGGTCCATGGCTTCTCTAGCGGAAGAATCGATTGCCTCAATCAAAGAGACGGTTGGGTCTGACCGAGTCTTGTTAGGCTTAAGTGGAGGTGTTGACTCCTCAGTGGCGGCAGCACTGATCCACAAAGCGATCGGCCGCCAGTTGACCTGCGTATTTGTCGACAATGGATTGCTACGCTTGAATGAGCGAGAGCTGGTCGGGGATCTTTATAGGCGCCATTTTAAAATGGACGTGCGCGTTGCTCGAGCGGGAGGAAAATTCTTAAAGCGACTGAAAGGCGTTTCCGACCCAGAACGTAAACGCAAGATTATCGGCAACACATTCGTAGAGGTTTTCCAAGAGTCTCTTAAGAAGATTGGGTATGCGAAGTTCCTTGCCCAAGGCACCCTTTACCCGGACGTGATCGAAAGCGTCTCCATAGATGGCAATCCGGCTGCTACTATAAAGAGCCATCACAATGTGGGTGGTCTGCCGAAGAAGATGAAGTTCAAGCTTCTGGAACCCTTGAGACAGTTATTCAAAGACGAGGTTAGAGCTCTTGGAGCGGAACTTGGCTTGCCGAAAGAAGTCGTATGGAGGCAGCCATTTCCCGGACCTGGCTTAGGCGTTCGGGTCATGGGAAGTGTTACCAAATCAAAACTGGATATCTTGAGGAAAGCGGACGCCATTTTGCACGACGAGATGATGCAGTCCGATCTCTACTATAAGGTCTGGCAGTCGTTCTGCGTGTTTCTACCTATCCGAACGGTAGGTGTCATGGGGGATGAACGTACGTACGAAAATGTGGTCGCCGTCCGCATTGTGGAAAGCAAGGACGCGATGACAGCAGATTGGGTTCGAGTTCCTTACGACATATTACAGAGAGTCTCAAATAGAATTATTAATGAAGTCAGCGGGATTAACCGTGTTGTTTACGATATTAGTTCCAAACCGCCAGGTACAATCGAATGGGAATAGACCTCAATTCTAAAACACCAATATCAATGAATATCCAGATTCGTATCCTTATTTTTATTACCATTACGAATATGTTCGCCGCGATGGCTCGGTCAGCAGAATCTGATGAGGAGATCATCCAGTCGACCATCGAGCTAGCTAGATCCTATATAGGTCCTGATGACAAGTTGGATGCTATTGACAGTGTTCACTACAAAGGATCACTGCTGTATAGTTCAGGGGAGCTTGGCACGATTGAGATGGTTTATCAAAAGCCGATGCGGCATCGCATGGTCGCCGTTATAGGTGAGAGGCGAGAGGTTTCCGTACTGGATGGTTCGGAGGGCTGGACGACTTTCGAGCGGGTAGTCGATTCCGTGCCGTTTAGTATGGAAATATTCGATCCGATCAGAATTCTGATCATGCAGGCTAGTGTTCGCGAAGCGTTCAACTTTTTCCGCAAGCCGGATGCCCGGAATGGGGAGATATTCTACGAAGGCAAAGAGACCGTTAATGGCCGGGAGTGTAATGTGCTGACTTATTATCACGGTGACGGGATCGCTTATCAGCGCTTTATAGACGCAGAGACTGGACAGGTCCACAAGACAATGGATAGCAAAGGGGTCGAGTATCTGGAAGAGGGTGAACTCATCGTTAATGGCCTCCGATTCCCTAAGAAATTGGTGAGTACCTTCTCCACCGCTATTGGTGACCGGTCTATGGAATTTGCTTACTCATCGATTGCGCTGAATGAGAAACTGCCGGATTCCGACTTTGTGATGCCCCTTCCTTAGCGTAGCGAACTACCGTTTAGCACGAAAAATTATTAACTTTGCCAAGTCGCTTGGCTTGGCCAAAAGTGGCGGAATGTTAGAAGTAACATACAGTTCCCGCCGGTTCCGAGAAACCTTGGAGCGATTTTGCGAGGCAGCAAACGCATCTTCGGCCATAGTTGAGTCGGTATCGAAGATCTTGGCTAATGTACGTTCGAAAGGCGATCGTGGTATTGCGGCTACCTTGCGTCGTATCGATGGTATCCGTCTGAAACCTTCTCAGTTTTCTATCACGGGTGAGGCGATTGAAGCCGCAAAAAAGCGGCTGCCGAGAGGTGAACTCAAGGCTATCAGAGAATCTGTAGCTTCGGTAACCGAGTTTCATCAGAATGCTTTACCTAAGCCTTGGAAGTCTAGAAACGCTCATGGAGCAATGATTGGCGAACAGTTTTACCCGATCGATCGAGTTGGCCTCTATATCCCTACGAATTTAGCTTCCACAGTTGTGATGACCGGAGCCTTGGCCAAGCTCGCTAAAGTTCCCGAAATCGTGGCATTCACGCCTTGCGACGAGAATGGTGAGGTCGCCGATGCGGTAATGGCTGCGATGAGCTTGTGCGGGATCACGGAAGCCTATCGGGTTGGTGGAGTGGCTGCGATTGGAGCGATGGCTTACGGTACAGAATCGATTCCAGCTGTATCGAAAATTTTTGGACCTGGAAATGCGTTTACGGTTGAGGCGAAAAGACAGGTTTTCGGAGCGGTTGGAGTAGATTTGCTACCTGGCCCTAGTGAGGTGCTGGTCGTTGCGGACCACACCGCGAATCCAAAGTTTGTGGCCGCGGACCTTCTCGCCCAGGCAGAACATGGTTCCGGAAGAGAGAAGATTTATTTGGTCAGTTTGAGAAAGGAAATCGCCAAAGGGATAAGAAAGGAGATACGCGAACAAATAAAGTCACTCTGTAGAAAAGCTGTAATCCGGGAGACCTTGAAGAAGGGGTTCATCTCGGTGATCGTGGCTAGCTACGAGGAAGCGGCTGAGGTGGCTAACTACGTGGCTCCGGAGCATTTAGAGCTAGAGATAGCTAGCTCAGAATTGAATCGTATGACCAAGTCTATCAAGTCTGCAGGTGCGATAATGCAGGGAGAGTGGTCAGCCACGGCCTTGGGCGATTTTGTTGCTGGCCCGAGCCATGAATTGCCAACCGGAAGAGCGGGTCGTTATTTTAGTGGTCTGCAGGTCAGGGATTTCTTCCGTCGATCGAGTGTTATTAGGTACTCGAAGGCATCTCTGCGAAAAGCAGCCCCGGCGGCTTTAGCTTTCTCTAAAATGGAGCAATTGGACGGTCATGGGCGATCCGTTTCCGTCCGATTGGAAGACGAATGAAATCAAAGGAAACAGTTGCGGGATTGGCGTTGGAGAACATCCAGTCGCTATCAGCATATAAGCCAGGGTTTCAATCAGTTGGCAGCGATTGGATAAAGCTGAATACTAACGAAAGTCCATATCCTCCGAGTCCACTGGTTTTTCAAGCGATCCAGGAGGCCGCAGATGATTCTTTGAGGCTTTATCCGGACCCTAAAAGCGGGGCTTTGAGGGCCGCTATTGGGGAATTGCATGGACTGGATGCGGAAAACGTAATTGTGGGAAACGGGTCTGACGATGTGCTCAATATTCTCATCAGAGCGTTCTCCCGAAGCGATCGAGCAACGACGCTGATTAATCCTAGCTATTCATTGTATCCAGTTCTATGTGGGATACAGAACTCGAGCGTTATTGAGCTGCAATTCGATCATTCCATGGAGGTCCCCTTGGAATCGATTTCTAAACTTGATGCCCGAATTCTTTTCTTCACTTCTCCAAATGCTCCTACGGGAGTGGGTTTTGGGAATGAAATCATTCGCCGTCTAGCTACTTCATTTGGTGGGATTGTCGTGATTGACGAAGCTTATGCCGATTTCGCGAAAGAGAATTCTGTGGAGCTCTTATCGGAATTTCCGAATATCGTAATAACGAGAACACTATCGAAATCCTATGGACTGGCAGGATTGCGAGTTGGATACGCTTTGGCTGAAAGGAGTATTATAGAAATACTAGATCGTGTTCGTGATAGCTACAACGTCAATCTTCTCACCCAAGTGGGAGCATTGGCGGCGATAAAGGACCAGAGTTATTTGCAAGCGATCGTTGGGAAAATCACGCGAATCCGCGATTTTTACCTACAGGAATTCAAAGCCCTCGATTGGTTTGTCTATGAATCTCAGGCGAATTTCCTTTTCGTCGGACCGGTAGATCGAAATGGTGAAAAGGGGCCAAAAGTCGCGAAAGCCCTCTTCGAATACCTTAAAGAAAATCGCATACTCGTTCGCTATTTCCCCGGTCACGCCTTGACGGGGAGTTTTTTGAGAATCAGTGTTGGGGATGAAGATCAAATGCTCAAATTGAGCGAAACTATAAAACAATGGCTAAAAACAGAATAGCGATGCTCAAACGCGATACGAAGGAGACTCAAATTGTAGCCTCTTTAAATGTCGATGGAGTTGGTGATGGAAAAATAGATACAGGAGTACCGTTTTTCGATCACATGTTGACTCTGTTCTCCGTTCACGGACTGTTTGATATCGATGTCTCAGCGAAAGGCGATGTCGACGTGGATTATCATCACACGGTAGAGGATGTGGGAATCGTTTTGGGGCAGCTGTTCAAAGATGCTTTGGGCGATAAAAAAGGCATTCGCCGATATGGTTTTTTCATTCTTCCGATGGATGAATGTTTAGGCCGCGTCGCGGTCGACTTGGGCAATAGGCCTTGCCTAGATTACCGCGTCTCGAGCCCTACCTCCTATGTCAGAGACTTCAATATCGTTCTAGTTAAAGAGTTTTGTCGCGCATTCACGAATACTTTAGGAGCCAATTTGCACATTGAGTTGGAATATGGAGAAGAACCGCATCATATTGCCGAGTGCATCTGCAAGTGCCTAGCCCGTGCACTCGATTCGGCGACTTCGATCGATGAAAGGCTGGAGGGGCGGCTTCCTTCGACAAAAGGGTCTCTTTAGAATATACTCGACTTTTCGCTGATCGATATCGCTCGAAACGCTGCTAACAACACAGCGCCTACAATTTGGAAGTTCTGCAATGAAAGTCAGTATCGCGGTTATCAATTATGGAATGGGCAATCTTAGGAGCGTAGAAAATGCGCTTTTGAAGATTGGGGCCAATCCGGTAATAGTGGAATCTCCAGCGAAAGTGGGCGATGTTGATGGTTTACTTCTTCCCGGCGTGGGGGCTCTGGAAGATTGCGTTGATGGTTTGCGGGCTTCGAAGTTTGACGATTTCGTGTCCGGGTGGATTCGAGAGAACAGGCCATTCATGGGCGTTTGCCTTGGCTTGCAAGCGTTGTTCGAGGTTTCTGAAGAAAGGGACGTGCGAGGCTTGGGTGTATTCCCAGGAAGCGTCGTACGCTTCCTATCGAAGCCTAATTTCAAGATACCGCACATGGGGTGGAATACTGCGAATTTGGCCCAGCCCGACTCGCCATTCTGGGCCAATTTGAACCCATCTTCGGAGCAATTCTATTTCGTGCATAGTTATTATGCGAAGCCTGAAGACCCTTCTATGGTTTTAACAACTACCGAGTATGACCACGTTTTCACGAGCTCTATCGCTGAGGGAAACATCTTAGCCTGCCAGTTTCACCCGGAAAAAAGCCAAAAAAAGGGCCTACAGATATACGCGAATTTCGCTTCTATATGCGATAAGCCGTTCTCAATTGGCATGTAGGCGGGCTAATAGTTTGCCGGGCACCTTCTCGGGCTTTACATTGAAGGCTTCAAAGACCTATCTTCATGGTTTGATCTCATCTCTTCCAAAACAAACACTCTCCGATAACGCCCGACCAAAATGAGCAAGCAAGCTATTCTAAAGCTAGACGAAAAGGAATTCGAATTCCCTGTTATAGAGGGAGTTGAAGCAGAGAAGGCGGTCGATTTCAGAACACTTCGCTCGAGAACGGGATGGGTGTCTTATGACGAAGGTTATGGCAATACCGGTTCGTGCCAAAGCGAAATCACCTATGTCGATGGCGAGCAGGGAATTCTTAGGTATCGTGGTATTCCTATAGAGCAGCTAGCTGACTCCTCGGATTTCCTCGAATCGTCTTACATGATCTTGTATGGGGACTTGCCGACTCAAGTGGAGTTAGACCAATTTCACGCAAGAATCTGCGACAATGCAGCTGTATCTCCTTTGATGAGCGATGCCTTGAAAGGCATGCCGAGCGATGCTCCCCCAATGGGTGTATTGGGTTGCTTGTTAAGTGCAATGAGCTGTTACAATTCCGAGCTCGCTACCAATGATCGGGCCCTCGACGTGGAGAATGTCGATAAAGCCGCGGCTGTAGCCATTTCCCAGACTGCTACCGCTGCTGCTTTGTCGTACCGCATCTCGAAGGGACTAGACGGGAACCAGCCGGACCCCTCTCTTTCGTTTGCGGACAATTTCCTCCACTTGATGTTCTCTGAGGGAGGCAAGCCTTATGAGCCAGTAGCTGAGGTCAGCCGAGCCTTGGATCTCATGTTGCTTCTGCATGCCGATCATGAGCAGAATTGCAGCACATCTACCGTCAGGATGGTCGCTTCTGGGGGAGCCAACCTATTCGCATCTGTCGGGGCGGGCTCAAACGCCCTTTGGGGCCCAGCTCACGGTGGTGCCAATATGGCGGTCATAAAGATGCTGGAGGAGATTAGAGAGTCGGGTGACGATGGGTCCAATTTTATTGAGCAAGCTAAGAGTGGTAAGAGCGGCAAGCGTTTGATGGGCTTTGGTCACCGTGTTTACAAAAGTTTCGATCCTAGAGCCAAAATAATAGGCAAGGCCTGTGACGATCTGCTCAACAAACTGGGAATCAATGATCCCTGTTTGGACATCGCCAGAAATCTCGAGAAAGCGGCATTGGCCGATGAATATTTCATCGCTCGCAACCTCTACCCTAATGTCGACTTTTACAGCGGGATCGTGCTTCGTACCTTAGGTATACCGGCAAACATGTTCACGGTCATGTTTGCCATTGGGCGTATGCCTGGTTGGGTGGCCAATTGGCGCGAGATCGCCTTGAACCCTAAGGGCAGGATCAATCGTCCTCGTCAGATCTATCAAGGCCCTGCAAAGCGCGACTACATTCCTATAGAAGACAGGAGCTAGCTCCACTAGGATGTGCTCGGCACTTATGTTTCGTCCGCTCTGAGACTTCTTTTCGTCGCTTCGGCTTTAGTAACGAGCGTGCTTGAAGGTGTCTTGCATCTGCTGGGCTGTAAGTTGGTAATGGGGGAGTGAAGCAGCTATCAATTAGTTTGTTCTCTCTTTTAGCTTTCTTGATCGGGGGAACGCCGTCCATATTTTCGGGAGGTTCCTCCTTTCATTTCTGTGCCTTGGGCGATATGCCTTACGAACTACCGGACGATCTCGATCGATTCGAATACGTCATCCAAGCGATCAATGCTGAGTCGCCTACCTTTACGGCCCATGTTGGTGACGCAAAATCTGGCGGTTCACCCTGTTCTGACGAATTCATGGACAGAATGTGGGAAAGCTTCTCTAAGTTCGACCATCCATTAGTTTATACGCCCGGAGATAATGAGTGGACGGATTGCCATCGGGAAGCTGCGGGCGGTATGGATCCCTTAGAAAGATTGGATGCCTTGCGCGAAAGATTCTTCGCGGGCTCGTCGACTTTAGGGGGTGGCAGCTCGTTAGATTTGATGGTCCAATCCGACGATCCAGAATGGGCTCGCTTTGTCGAGAACCGGCTTTGGATCGTAGACGAGGTTGTTTTTGGGACTCTTCATTTGGTGGGTAGCGGGAACAACAACCAAGATGAGATACCTGGGGCGGTGACCGAATTTCTCGAGCGGGATGCGGCCAATGAGGAATGGCTCTCTAACTTATTTGAATTAGCGATGGACCGGAAGGCTCCAGGAGTTTGTTTGTTCATACATGCCAATCCCTTCAGTAATTCGGGCGAGGCTGGATGGAAACCGGGATTCATTCGCTTTTTGACACAGCTAAGGGAACTGGTGGTCGCCTACGGCGAAACTGTTCTTCTTGTTCATGGCGATTCTCATGTTTTTCGGATGGACAAGCCATTGAAGCGGGTGGGATCTAACCGGGACAACATCGAGAACTTTACCCGTCTAGAAGTATTTGGTTCTAGAAATATGCATGCCGTTCGAGTCGATGTGTTTCCGCGCTCGGCTCCGGTTTTTAGAATTAGTGAAGTCCTCGTTGAAGAGAATTTCCGCTAATCGCGTGGCGGCCCTTAAACCGTCATTTCTTGTGATGGTCGGTGTGAATTAGCTCTTCGAACTTGAGACCGGTCAATTTCAGAATTCCAGCATAGAGCTTCCACATGGCGACGATGGATATCGCCATGCCTGGAATGACGATAACGATGTAGGATATCCAAGTCATGCGTCCCATTTGCTCGTTAAAAAGCTCGGTTCCGCCAGTACTAGTGACAATCGCTCTGGCGAGAATGAAATTCATTACGATACTGAATACCGATGATGCGACAAATAGCAGTGTAGCTAGATCGAAAAGCTTTTGGAAAGCGACCTGCTCGTCGCGTTCTGAAATGATCCCGTCGATTCTTTTGACATCGATGACCTCTGGATTATAGAAAATCGTTTTGATGAGCGGCTTCTGAGTCTTTGAGCTCGCCACTACGAGAATACAGAAAATCCCCGGTAAGCTGGCTTCTTTTACGGCCACCCAGATTCCATCGAGCTCCAATATGCCAATGACTCCAGTTAGCCCGACGTTGGCGAATCCCAGTATGGAAAACAGATTGATATTTCTTCTTTGAATGTAGTCATAGACTCCATACGATAGGGGCATGGAGATTGCTAGAATGAGAATTTGCGTAGGCGTGAGAGCGTCGGGAGCACCGATCTTGGCTAGTACGTCATCCAATTTGGAAAACGTGATGCTCGGGGCAGCGATATTGAAGATGATGTTGAGGAAAAGATTTTCCCGTTTTGCCTTGGTTTGTGTCATTTCGAATACTTTTGA
>Ga0310343_10000253_pt1 | contig 25349 bp, 25 predicted proteins | sample HC15DNA2025_MG_FD_203519 | JGI IMG/M metagenome (GOLD analysis project Ga0310343, IMG submission 203519) | Marine microbial communities from station ALOHA, North Pacific Subtropical Gyre - HC15-DNA-20-25_MG | ecosystem: Environmental > Aquatic > Marine > Oceanic | place: Pacific Ocean: North...
TCGTACACGATGTTCAACACCTCCATGGAGGCATGGGCGCCGACATTGATTATCCCGTTCACCGCTACTTCCTCTGGGTAAAACAACTAGAGAACATGCTCGGTGGCGGTTCAGCGCAACTATCAGAACTCGGGAAACTAATTGCAAGCAAAGCAAAAGTTGCTGCAGGAGTCGCCTAGCAAATCATCAATATGTACATGTCGAAATCTCACACGCAAAAGTTTCCCACCTACAATTCAGCGCGGTACGCATACGCAATTCATCTTTTAAGCGAAGCTGTAGAAAAATCTTCACCCCATGACACAACCTGTTGCGAAGGTTGGAACGTGATCGACGTAATTGAGCACGCCGAAATGGTTCTTTCTATGGTCGACAACATCAATAGAGAAGACTCATCAAAAGGTGCCCAAACGGCAACAGGTACTTTCATTGCGAAGCTCAAGGACGAAATAGAGCAACGGTACACACAAGATGATTTGAACCAGCAAGTAGCATCACCATTTGGCGACATGACTCTCGATGAATTTCTAGGCATAATATGGGTCGATACGTTCACACACGCATGGGATATAGCTGACGCCAGCAGCGTAGATCACGGCATTCCATCAGAAATGGCGATAGAAGCCTACAAAATAATGCAACCAAGATCTGAAAGCATGCGCGGCCCCGGCAGGTTTAATGATCCTTCTACAACCACGTCAGATGATGCTGTTGAGCAGTTTATGGCTTTTGCAGGCCGCACATCTGTTAACGCAACTAATAAATCAACACGAATAGGCTAACTCAAGACCAGACCGCGGCCATTCAATAGCAACCAATGAACCTAACGCAGATTCTGTGATGTACGCGACATTGTCACCTCCGCGGCTAAAAGCGACATTAGTTATCAACGGTCCGTCAACACGCAAAAAATCATGCGAACCATCTGGTCGAACAATCAAAAGACCATCCCGAAGGGCAGCCACAACCACTGTTCCATCAGCTTCAATAGCCATTGAATCAAGAGAAGCTAACGTATTCGCAACACACACTCCCTTGCCGCTAGTTAGGACTCCTGGTTGAGAGATGTCATAAGACCATAAACGCCCAGTCGTTGTTTGAGCCACATACAATGTCCGCCCGTCAGGGGATAAACCACACCCATTTGGATGATCAATATTGTCAATAACCCGCTCTATTGACGAACCGTCAGGAAGCGCATAGTAAACAGCACCCTTATCAATCTCTCGTCTACGTTGCTTCCCCAAGTCAGTGAACCAAAATCCGCCATGAACATCAAAGACAATGTCATTAGGACCACACAGCCGGTCACCTTGAAACTCTGAGTAGATACTCTCGATTTCACCAGTAGCTAAATTAACGCGATCAATAGACCCCGTGACATATGAATCCGACTGGTTCGCACCGGTCTCACGGTTCATTGGAAATTGCATTCCGTTGATTTCAGACCAGACAAAGCCACCATTATTACAAACATAGACATGCCCATCAGGGCCAACAGCAGCTCCGTTAGGTCCAGCAGATTCCGGATCATCCCATTCTGCAATAACCTCAGTTGACCCATCAGCCAGCACGCGCGTAAGGCGTGGCCCAGCTATTTCAACGAGAACAATGCTGCCATCATCCATCACGATTGGACCCTCAGGAAATTCAAGACCGCTCGTTACTTCAGATTGTATTAAAGTCATCACAGCACATTAATCCATTTAGTCCTCCACCGCATTTTTCATCTAGACTCAGACGCATGTTTATCCGAATCAGCGCTTCAGAAAATACTGCAACCATCCATGAATCTGACATTCTCACCTCATTTGAAATTCGATCACCGGAAGCCGACCCGAAACGAATCGTTTCTATCATGGGCAACCACTCTTCTGCAGCTGATGACAACCATGTATGGATTTCCATAGCATGGGTACGTCAACAAGTTGAACACAAACACGACGCCGACTGGAAAGAACAATTTGCAAACATGATTGGATACGCCGACTCAAAAGGTTGGCTCAACGAAAAACAAACTCACTTACAAGCACACATCAAGATTGAGGCATAATCATGATGCAAAAGCTCCGAGACCTTCAGGACTGACGAAAGGGAAAATGATGAGAATCGATCACCAAAACTTATGGGACCTCGTCCTACATCGTTCACAAATCAGCCCCGATGTTGAAATACTTGTTGATGAGCAAGGCCGAAGGCTAACGTTTCTCCAATACAGAGACCAAGCTGAAGAAATGGCTGCTGGACTTCAGGAACAAGGCATCAATCAAGGGGACGTCGTTGCTTGGGAACTACCAACATGGATCGAGACCGTTATCTTAGCAGCGGCGTTGAGTCGTATCGGAGCAATCCAAAACCCAATCATTGCTATATACCGAGAAAGAGAAGTTAGCTTCTGCGTTCGCCAAGCAGGCGCGAAAATGCTAATCACCCCCGGTGATTTTCGAGGATTCGACTTTGGAGAAATGGGTCAGAACATAGAGTCCGAAATCCCTGAACTAACTCATATTGCAGTCTCTCCCGAAAATTTCCCATCCGGGCCAAAAGAAAACCTGCAACCGTATCGTGCCCCTGCAAAAGATGAGCTGAGGTGGCTATGTTACACATCAGGAACGACAGCAGATCCTAAAGGCGCAAAGCACACAGATGCATCAATAGCTGCGATCGGCGACAGTATGGGCGCACGCCTAGATGTCCAAGAAGGCGACAGGCCAGCATTAGTGTTCCCGTTCCCCCATATTGGAGGCTTAACATGGCTGTTTACAGCATTACAAAGTGGCGCCACATTGCTATGCGATGCAGCATTTGACCCCTCAACGACAACTGCGTTCCTATCATCGGAGAATTGCACGCATCCCGGAGCCGGCACCCCATTCCACATGGCATACCTCGCAGCTCAACGCAAACAACCAGAAACGAAGCTTTTCCCAAATGTTAAAAACTTTCCCGGCGGAGGAGCACCAAAACCCGTCCAACTACATTCTGAAGTCAAAGCTGAATTAGGGGGGGCCGGAATCGTATCAGGCTGGGGTCTCACTGAAGCCCCAATCCTCACAATGGGTGCAAGTACTGACCCAGACCAGAAACTTGCGTTAACCGAAGGTCAAGCAATGCCCGGAGTTGAATTAATCGCCGTTGATGCAGAAGGCAGTATAGTGCCATCCGGTGAGGAAGGAGAGCTAAGAGCAAAAGCACCACAACTCATGCTCGGGTACCTAGACGAAACACTGGACAGTGAGGCGTTTGATGAAAATGGGTACTTTCGTACCGGCGATTTAGGCATCATCGACACAGATGGATATGTCGTAATCTCGGGCCGACTAAAAGATGTCATCATACGGCATGGCGAAAATATTTCAGCCAAAGAAGTAGAAGACTTACTCTTTGAACACGAATTAGTGCAAGATGTTGCTGTCATAGGACTACCCGACGAAACTACAGGCGAACGCGCCTGCGCAGTCATTGCGCTATGTGACCAATCTGCTCCGTTAACTCTTGAATTGATGAGAACCTATCTTAATGACTCTGGATTGCGACGAAATGCCATACCTGAACAGCTGGAAATTGTTGAGAACATACCGAGAAACCCATCGGGAAAAATCACAAAGAATGTTCTACAAGACCAATTTAAAGATATTGATTTTCAACGCTAAGAACGTGTCGCCTCAACGAGAGCAGACAAATCAGAACGCTGAATGCCTTGAGGGATCGACAGCGCTAATCGGTCAGCAATCCCACTAAAGCGATTCCGAAGTTCTTCGCCCACTTCTTCAGCAGTTCCAATCACCGACAACGTAGAAATCTGAGCGTCGTCAAATAAAGTACCAAGCTGATCCCATCGCCCCTCTTTCGTCAATTGACGAAGCCTAGGTTGTAAATCCCCCCATCCATGACTGTCAAGAACAGGCCGATATGCAGGTGTAGAGCCGTAAAAACCAAGTAATCCCCTGACTATTGTTTCAGCCTCTAATCGCCCCGCCTCAGAACCATCATGGATGCCGACAATGACACCGACAGTCACAACAAAATCTTGTGAAGCTTCAGAACGTTTCGCTAACCCTTTAGAAAGATTTGGAATTGTGTGGGTCTCAAGATGCGACTGAGACGTAAATGGGTGCACCAAAAGCCCGTCAGCGACTTCCCCTGCAAGCTGTGTCATTTTTGGGCCGAGAGCAGCTAGCCAAATAGGAGGGGGACCCTGAGGTAATGGATCGGGTGTAAGCATGGGTGAGGCTAATGTATGCCTTGTCCATTTCCCAATGAAATTGAGACTTGACTGAGTTTGCCAACTGTCGAAAATAGCTTTGGTGGCCTCAATGATCTCACGCATCTGTCCTAATGGGCTATCCCACACGCTGCCGTATCGATTCTCAATATGTGGACGAATTTGGGAGCCCAAACCTAGAGCAAATCTACCGTCTGATAATCGCTGAAGATCCCATGACTGATATGCAAGATGCATAGGGCTACGAGGAATAGCTATAGCAACATTCGTATATAACATGCAGTCGGTAAGTTCACCAGCACGAACTAACGGGAAAAAAACATCGCTCTTCCCCTCATACGTGAATAGGCCATCTGCACCCGCACCAGCTAAGTCCTCAGAAATTGAACCCATCTGTGTTAAATCGCCGCTTAGAAGAACGTCTATTTTCATCAAATAGTAACCTAGCAGAAAGAGAAACTAGATAGATAAGTAATCCACGTCAAACCTCTAATGACGCATTACTCGTTAAACAGATTCATGGAAATCTTCATCTTCAAGAGGACGCATAAGAATATCAATAGCTGTCCAAGGTTTTTTTGAACTTGGATAGAACAGTAGAGGAACAAAGCCATATCCGCCTGCAAAGACAAAAACCCATCCTCCCATGGGAATATCTGGATACGTGACAAAGAAAAGAATCGCCAGTCCCAGAAACAGAAGAGCAAAAGATAGTGTTCATGCCAACAGCACCGACCCAATGCCCTTCAATTCTTTCAAATCGAAGATTACACTTTGGACATCGCTCAACCATTTTGACCCACTTACTGAATAGCTGACGTTCCCCACAAACCGGACAAGACTTGATCAATCCTCTCCAAAGCAATGAATAGGGCTTATTAGCTCTCTGAGGAAACTGATCCATCATCTCAAAGTAGAGCTTTGAGAATCCTGTCAGTTATTCAAGCAATAGTTTTACAATTGCGCTCAACCCGCCTATTTTCGTAAAGGAGAAAGAGATGGGAGTCCACTATGCTCGCTGCAGTTTTACGCAATACCGGCGATAATGATCTAGAGGTAACAGATACGATTCAAGTCAATCACCCGGGTCCAGATGACGTTATAGTCAAAATCACTCACACCGGTGTCTGCCATTCAGACGTTTCAGCAATGAATGGAACAATACCCCAGCCCGCCCCAGCAGTACTAGGGCATGAGGGGGCAGGAATCATTGAAGAAGTCGGTGAAAATGTTACTGAAGTCGCCGTCGGAGACCACGTCATCGTTGTATGGTCCCCTCCCTGTGGTGGATGCAAATTTTGTATAGATCACTCAAGCCCGAATCTATGTATGACTGTCCAATTCGGATCAATGATGATTCCACACTTCAGAGAAGGTGATGTTGACGTTCATGCTATGGCAGGTGCCGGGACCTTTGCTGAGAAAACGCTCCTTCCCAAACAAGCAGTTGTAAAAATAGATCCTGACATCCCATTGGATATTGCCTCGCTAATCGGCTGCGGTGTGATGACTGGAGCTGGAGCAGCATTAAATACTGCTAAAGTAACGCCCGGATCGTCAGTGATTGTCTATGGTGCTGGTGGCGTAGGTATCGCTGCTATTCAAGGCGCACGCATAGCTGGGGCCGCAGAGATCGTCGCCGTAGACCTCAACGATGAAAAGCTTAATGACGCTCGCAGATTCGGAGCCACGCACGCTGTCAAGCCAGAGGACGTCGATGCCGCAAAGTTAGAAATTACTGGTGGCGACGGTTTTGATTTTGCTTTGGAATGCATAGGTAGGCCGCTTACAATGCGAGCTTCTTATGACGCCATCCGCCGCGGGGGAACCGCATGCATAGTCGGCGTCGGAAGAGCCGAAGAAATGGTTGAATTTAGCGCATTTGAATTATTCTTCATGGAAAAAACACTAGTGGGCTCATATTATGGCGGAACAGATGTGAGAAGCGATTTCCATAAACTGCTTCGACTCTATAAACAAGGACAACTTGACCTAGAAGGAATGATTACACGACGAATCAAGATTGACGAGATCAATCCAGCTCTAGAGGCTGTTCGGAACGGTGAAGTCATTCGTCAAGTAATAGAATTCTAGTCCGTTCAGAGCAAAGGAAATCAAGTGCATCCTGAAGAACGACTGAGTGCCCCAATAGTACTGGAATACCCCTTTACGCGAACAACTGGTCCCGTGATCGGGGCATTTATGACCGGATTGCGGGAAAAGATTATGCTCGGTATCAAAAGAGAGGACGGATCCGTTCTCGTACCACCAACCGAATATGATCCCGTAACCTCCAAAGCGTTAACTGAAATGGTTGAAGTCGGTCAAACTGGAGAAGTTACAACGTGGACATGGGTTCAAGATCCACGATCCCAATCTCCATGGGATACTCCTCACGCATTAGCAATGATTCTACTTGACGGGTCAGACACGCCTTTCCTCCACGCAGTTCTTGTAGAAAAGTCAGAGCTTATGAAAACTGGGATGAGAGTCTCAATTAAATGGAAAAACGAAACAGAAGGACATATTCAAGATATTGAAGGTTTTGTCCCAGAGAAGGAAAACAATGCCTGAGATCAACGTTCCATCATCGATTAAAGATCTTGAGCAAGTTCAATCAGTACGAACACCAATCAAAATGGAGTATACATTCACACCCGGTGTGGCAGCCCAAACCTATTTGCGTGAATTCGCGAACAAAAGAATACTCGGTACTATTTCACCTGTAGATGGCGCAGTGCTTGTGCCTCCAAGAGGATCTGACCCACGATACGGAGCGCTTTGTGAAGAGTTCGTAGAGATGCCCCATAAAGGACACATTGGATCGTTCTGCGTTACAAATGTTCCTATCCCTGGTCGTGACCTAGAATTGCCATACATTTCTGCTTGGATATTCCTAGATGGAGCTGACGTTGGATTCCTCAACCTTGTAGCCGAATGCCCGCCTGAAGAATGCCGGATCGGGATGAGAGTTGAAGCAGTATGGAAACCAGATGATGAAATCGGGATGACAGCCGAAAATATTTTGTATTGGCGGCCTACTGGTGAGCCAGACTTGCCATTTGAAGAGGCCGGGGTTCGAGGTTGGCACGTGCGGAGGGGAGAAGGAACCGATGCGTAAGGTAGCTATTGTCTCCGCAGCAAGCCGACAAGAAGAAAAGATGCTCGATAACGAAGTCGAAATGATGGTGCCATTAATTTCGGAAGTTCGAAAAGAAACTGGTTTAGATCAGACTGAAATAGGTTTCACGTGCTCCGGTAGTTCTGATTTCCTGGCTGGTCAAGCATTCTCGTTCGTCATGACTCTCGATGCCGTTGGACCTGTTCCACCTATTTCAGAAAGTCATGTCGAAATGGATGGAGCATGGGCGCTTTATGAAACATGGGTTAAGTTCCAAATGGGAGTTATAGACACAGCTTTGGTTTACTCATATGGCAAACCATCGCCTGGATCGTTACAAGACGTTCTCTCTACGCAACTAGACCCATATTACGTGGCCCCGCTTTGGCCAGATGCTCACTCCATCACAGCCCTTCAAGCCAGACATCTCCTAGAAAAAGGAGAAATATCGACTCAAGAATTAGCTGATTGCGCGGTCAGAGCAGGAACAGTAGAAAATAAAGAACAATATTTTGACCAACCGATGCTAGCTGACCCGCTCCGCCAAGCCGATTGCCCAACGTATGCTGATGGGGGAGTCGCAATGATCCTTGCCGCAGAGGGTAAAGCAGAGGAACTCTGTGAGAAGCCAGCCTGGATAACGGGTATCGACCACAGAATTGACAGTCATCACTTTGGTGTTCGTGATCTCTCTAGTATTCCTTCTGCAAAGAAAGCTGCTGAGAAAGCTGGACTGCATAAAGCAGAAATAGATCTAGCAGAAATACATACCGCATATACCGTTCATGATGTTCTACTCAGAAAAGAACTGAAACTTCCTCTTAATCCAGTAAAAAGCTCAAAAAACCATCCCATCAAAGCTGAAACCCTGATGGCTTCAGGTCTTCTTCGGATCGCTGAAGCAGCGCGTGCTATATGGAATGGAGAAGCTAATCGAACTCTTGCGCACGCAACTTCAGGACCACTTATGCAACAAAATTTGATGTGTGTTCTATCAGGGGAGAAAGAATAGTGGCAGCAGGAGGAGAGTTAGCAGCAGTCGTTGGTGTAGGGATGACCAAATTTTCAGCGACTCGCGGCGATGTATCTATGCCCGGACTTGTTCGCGAAGCAGCCGAACGTGCTCTTAAAGATGCCGAAATGGAATGGGAAGATATTGATGCTGTTGTTATGGGTAAAGCACCTGACTTTTTCGAAGGTGTAATGATGCCAGAAATATTCCTAGGGGAAGCTCTTGGAGCTGTCGGTAAACCCATGCTCAGAGTCCACACGGCAGGTTCCGTTGGAGGATCAACAGCTCTTGTAGCCGCCTCACTGGTACATTCAGGTGTGCATGAGCGAGTTTTGACTGTTGCATGGGAAAAGCAGAGCGAATCTAACGCAATGTGGGCACTAAGCCTCAAGCAACCCTTTCAAGTCTCAATCAATGCCGGTGCGGGAGGATACTTTTCTCCAATCATTCGACAGTACATGGAAGAAACTCAAGCACCTGAACTTATAGGATGCATGGTTGCGTTCAAAGATCGTCAACACGCGCTGCTCAATCCATACGCGCATCTCCACCAACCTGATTTAACGTTTGATCAAGTCGTAGAATCACCGATGCTTTGGGAACCTATCAGATATTCAGAAACATGCCCATCATCAGATGGAGCTGCAGCGATGGTGATCGTAAATGAAACAGAGGCTGAAAAATCAACGAACCCAGCCTGGATACATGCTGGAGCTATGAGAAGTGAGGCGAACAATTTTCCTGGCCGTGATGAGGTAAATCCTCAAGCAAGTAGAGAATGTGCAGCTGATTTATGGAACCAAGCAGGAATCACAAACCCAAGAGAAGAGATAGACGTAGCCGAAATCTATGTTCCGTTCAGTTGGTATGAACCAATGTGGCTGGAAAGTTTGGGTTTTTGCGAAAGAGGTGACGGATGGAAGCTGGTCGAGTCTGGAGCTACACATCTAAACGGTGGCGATCTGCCTATAAATTGCTCTGGCGGTGTTCTATCTTCCAACCCAATTGGGGCATCCGGAATGATTAGATTCGCTGAAGCAGCCCTTCAAGTCAGAGGAATGGCTGGCGAACATCAAGTAGATGGCGCCCGCAAAGCCATGGGTCATGCCTATGGCGGAGGAGCACAATACTTCGCTATGTGGGTAGTAGGAAAAGACAAACCAACATCCTAGAAATAAGTTATTGATGCCTGCCCATACTCAAAAAGCAACTGGCAAACCATTGTTAGCCTTACTCGTAACAATCCTAACGGCAACTCTTTTCATGGCATCTTGCGGTAATAATACTGACGGTGATCTAAACGCATACTGTGATGTAATCGCCAAAAACCTTGATCTAGGTATTCCAGATACAAATTTGCCAATTGATGAACTTGATCTCCTCATTACGCTCGCTCCATCAGAGGTAAAAAAAATAGTTACCAAGATACGCAACACTTCAGCAGATGTTGCAGAAATTTCAGCACTTGATCAACTGTTTGCAGCAACATTTGATCCTGAAGCTATCGAAGCACAAAATTTCTTTCAGACGTATAACGCCCAAAACTGCAATATCGAAACTGAGGTTGTGCAGGACCTCGTCTCAGAGAAACAAACAGAGACCCAAAATGAACTAGAACTATTTCTCGCAACAAACTACGTTGACGTAAATTGGAACGAGACCACTGAGATCACAGTGATATTCAACGGCATTGAGATACTAGGAGTTAATGGCAAATTATCTCTGGGGTCAGGGTACCAAGATGCAGATGTGTTATGTCAAGCACTGAGTCTCTGGCTATATGCAGTAAAAGAAGTAGAAGGAACCATATCTATACAAGTCGGTGAGAATAAAGTCCTCGAGCGAAGCTCCCAGAAACTCAGTTGCTCAAATGAAGAAATCGGTTTAACTGATTGAGCATCACTTAATAAAATTGCACTATGATAATAAGACCATTAACTATGGAGGACATATGGGTTACCGAATTCAAGTTGATTTTGATCTTTGTGAAAGCAACGCTATCTGCATGCAAATAGCGCCAGAAGTTTTCGAAGTTCGCGATGACGACTTCCTCTACATTCTGAATGAAGAGCCTGGTGAGGATCTCAAAGCACAGGTAGAGGAAGCCGCACAAAGGTGCCCCAAGCAGGCAATCGCAATCGCAGAGGGCTGACTACTGAAAGAAATCATTGTTGTAGGGGCTTCATTAGCTGGACTACGCGCTGCCGAAACACTTCGGTCACAAGGTTTTGACGGAGTAATTCATCTCATAGGAGATGAATCGCATCTACCTTACGACCGACCCCCCTTATCCAAACAGGTGCTTGCTGGAGATTGGGAACCAGATCGTGTAGCTCTCACAAGTCCCGCAAAAAATGACGAATTATCATTCGAATGGCACCTTGGAACTAGAGCAACTGAACTAAACATTCCTGGAAAGAAAGTATTGTTAGACTCCGGTCATACAATCGCATTCGATGGGGCAATTATTGCTACAGGAGCAAGATGCATATCGCTTCGGATGGCCGGAGATCTTAAAGGGATTTATACACTTCGGGGTCTCGACGACGCAATGGCAATCCGTTCTGAATTTGAGAAAACACCCCACAAGGTAGTTGTCGTTGGAGCAGGGTTTATAGGAGCTGAAGTTGCAGCGACAGCTCGCCAACGCGGACTTGAAGTAACAATGGTAGAAGCAGCAGAAGTTCCCTTTGAACGGGTCCTAGGAAATGAGATGGGAACCGTAACTGCCAATGTCCATCGCGATAACGGAGTTGAGGTTATTACGGGCACACCAGTTGAGTCCTTTAAAGGACATGACAGAGTAGAGAAAGTTGTTCTAGCGAACGGAACAGAAATTGATGCCGACGTTGTCATTGTTGGTATCGGGGTGAGACCCAATACTGAATGGCTTAATAATAGTGGGCTTACTATCGATAATGGAATCGTATGTGACGAAACCTGCCAAGCTGCACCCGGAATTGTCGCCGCTGGAGATGTTGCGCGATGGCCCAACAAGCTTTTTGGCGAACAAATGCGAGTAGAGCATTGGGATAATGCCGTAGAACAAGGAGTGTATGCGGCCCGGCGGTTGTTAGCAGGAGAGAATGAAATAGAACCATACGCCCCAACCCCATGGTTTTGGACCGACCAATTTGATCGGAAAATTCAACTAGCGGGCAGAACTCGACCAACTGACGAAGTCAAAATTGTCAATGGATCAATCGAGGAACGACGCTTCGCAGCAGCATATGGACGCGAAGGAAAACTTGTGGGTATTCTTGGATTCAACCGCCCCCGACATGTCATGCAATACAAACAAATGATATCTGAAGGGGTCAGTTGGGAAGACGCCTTGGAGCATGCAAAAAACAGTTAATTTAATGCAGGGTTTCCAGATCTCACTTCCAATCTCTTCTGGTTGTCATTACCACTCTTCACTTTTCTCATAACCTAGGTGCTCGCCTGCCAAGTATTTCTGTGTTAAGTTAAACAATCTATACGAAGCGTAAATAAACGCTTGTTTGTATAGGGGTAAACGAGGGAGTCTTAGGGCGGAGTTCTTGAGGCTCCCTCAGTTCTTTTTACGCAAAGCTCTGCTTTGGTGAAAATGGATATCCATTTATTAAACGGATCTGAGGATACAATTCCACTATGAAATTTTTTGCCTTGCAGTGTCAGAATAATTTAGTCCTCTCCGGACACATGAAGGATCAATCGCGAAGCTAAGGCTATGACAGGCGAAACCAAGCAAACTGATTCTAAAGCCCTATACGATGTCGTAGGTATAGGAAATGCCATCGTTGACGTCATCAGTCATGAAGATGAAAAATTTCTTCATAACCATAACCTCATCAAGGACTCAATGGCTTTAATTGACACCGAAACTGCGGTAAGCCTCTACAACGAGATGAGCCCAACAGTTCAATCATCTGGAGGTTCGGCAGCAAACACAATGTCTGGAGTAGCTTCGTTAGGTGGCAAAGCCGCCTATATCGGGAAAATACGTGACGATCATTTGGGTGAATTTTTCGCCCATGACGTCAACGCTGCCGGAGTTCACTTTGAAGTAAAACCAGCATCAGAAGGACTACCAACAGCCCGTTCCATGATTATCGTGACACCAGACGGGTCACGAACAATGAACACATATTTAGGGATAAGCACAAACCTTAGTAAAGACGACCTTGACGTGCACCTGCTTGAAAATGCACAGATCCTGTATTGCGAAGGCTACATCTGGGATATTGAAACTACAAAAGATACCATCCGCTCTGCGATAGCAATAGCAAAAGGGGCTAATCGAACCATCTCGTTTACACTTTCAGATAGCTTTTGCGTTTCACGGCACAAAGATGAATGGATTGACCTCATCCAAGGACAAGTCGACATCCTCTTCGGAAACGAAGATGAAATTAAAGAACTTAGTGGATGTGGAACTCTCACTGAGGCAGCACAATGGATTCAAGGAAAAGTCAAAGTAGCCTGCCTCACTCTCGCTGAACGAGGATCAATAATTGTCACAGAAGATGAAATCATTGGGGTAGGTGCTAGAGCGGTAAGTCAGGTTATAGATTCCACAGGGGCTGGAGATTTATACGCATCAGGTTTCTTATTTGGATACGCCCGTGGACTCAATCTCAAAATTTGTGGGGAACTGGCGTCAATCGCGGCTGCCGAAATAATCACTCATACGGGAGCACGGCCCCTTGTTCCTCTCAAAAGTCTTATTGAATCCGAGTTCCGTAACTAATGTCCCCCAAAACGGATCAGTATGGACTTGAATCGCAATTAAAACGCTGGATTGCACACGATCCCGATCCTGTCACCCGCGAACATTTGGTGAATTTATTGAACAGCGCAGACGCACCTGCCATTGAAAACTTATTCAACTCTAGAATTCAATTTGGAACAGCTGGATTGCGCGGCCGACTTGGTCCCGGACCTAACAGAATGAATCAACTAACTGTTAGGCAGCTCGCAACAGGATTAGCTTCATATCTAGGAGCAGGCTCGAAAGTAGTCTTGGGAAGAGATGCACGCCATAAAAGCGAAGATTTCTTAGACGATATTGCAGCTGTCATGAGAGCCAATGACATTGACGTAATCGTATTTCCTGAAGTGATTCCGACTCCTTTGCTCGCATTCAGTGTAAGACATCTCAAAACAGATATGGGCATTATGGTTACAGCTTCCCATAACCCAAGCAGCGACAACGGTTGCAAAGTATACATGCGTGATGGAGCTCAACTCAGAGCGCCAATAGACGAAGAGATTGACAAATTAATACGTGAATCAGAATTTCCTTCTATTAACTTGCCACAAGGAAATGGAACCCTCGTTAATGCTGATAGAGGCCTTGAGGAAGCGTATTGTGCAGCGATAACGAAATCACTAACACAACAAAATACCAAAACCCGAATAGCGTATACGCCTCTTCATGGCGTTGCGATGCGGTTGATTCAGAAAAGTTTCACAAAAGCTCAAGCAGGTGAACTCATACCAGTCAAAACACAAATGGTCCCTGATGCTGATTTCCCTACCTTATCTTTTCCCAATCCAGAAGAGCATGGAGTCATGGACTCTGTCATAGATCTCGCAAAAGCATCTAATGCTGATCTCGCACTGGCGAACGACCCAGATGGTGACCGGCTAGCCGTCGCTATCCCAACACTCAGTGGTGACTGGAGATTATTAAGCGGAGATGAAATCGGGGCTCTTCTATTCAATCACATAGCTAGAAAAACATCGGGAAATAATAGAAAGGTAGTCACTACTATCGTTTGCTCAAAGCTTGTTTCTAAGATTGCCTCCAACCATGGTGTTGAACACGCCACGACGCTAACTGGCTTTAAATGGATCATCCCAGCTGCATATAACGATTCCTCCTTGCAACCTATTTTCTGTTACGAGGAAGCGCTTGGTTATGCAACGAACACTGCAGTTCGCGATAAAGATGGAATTTCAGCAGCGCTAATGATGGCAGAACTTACTGCAGCACTCAAGGAACAGGGACAAACCCTTGAAGACGAACTTGACGCTCTTTCATTGGAATACGGCCATCATGTTACCAAAACGTGGAGAGTTCGCTTTAACTCGGATAAATCCAGCAATGTTATTCCGAAAGTGATGCAACATCTCAGAGCTAACCCTCTAAGTACGGTAAACCAAATGAAGGTACTTGAAGTGAAAGACTATCTCTTCCAAGATAATGAAATTGGTTTACCCAGTACAGACCTGGTCGTAATAAAGATTGAAAATAATGTGCGTATCTCCATTCGCCCAAGTGGCACAGAGCCAATGATCAAGTTATATATGGAAATAGTTGTGCCCGTAACGGAAAGGGAAGAACTTCCGGAAGCAAGCAGAGAGGCTAAAACTCTTCTTGAAAATTTAGTAGTTTCTCTAGAGAATCAATTTATCGGGATCATGGAAGCTAGTTGATTTTCCCAAACTGTCTATCACCAGCATCACCTAAACCCGGAACAATAAATGCAGAATCATTCAGGCCGTTATCAACGAAGCCAACGAAAAGTTGTCCATCAATATCGCTTGATTCGATAGCATCAACTCCTTCAGGGGAAGCAAGAACACTTACCGCCGTGATTGTTCCAGCGCCCGATGCTGCAATAACACGTAATGCATGCAGCAATGATCCACCAGTAGCAACCATGGGGTCAAGAACGATAACATCAGCTCCATCTACGTAATCGGGAAGCGTATTCATGTAAATCTCCGGATGGAATGTTTCCTCATCACGCCTAGCACCCAAAAAACAAACATCTGAGTTAGGGAGAAGAGTTAGCGCTCCATCAAGCATGCCCAAACCTGCGCGGACGATCGGGACAAGTATTGGAGATGATGTCAGAGCCCATCCATCAGTTGAAGTTAAGGGCGTTTCCACTATTTGTTTATCCAACGCAACGTTTCTCATTGCCTCATATATAAGAAACGTTGATAGGTCATGGAGGTTTTGCCTGAATGCTTTGTTAGATGTTTCAGCGTTACGGAGAGTACTGAGGCGTTCAAGGATTAGATTATGATTAACAATTTCTACTTTCACGTCACACCTAACCTCACCATATCGGATGCTATTCGTATCTGAGGCTATTCTTAAGTTTGAGAGATTACAAAAGGAGAAACCGATCAAAAATTCCTTTGTACTTGGCGTTGACCTTGATGGAGTTTGTGGAGATCACAACCTAATTTTTCGAGATATTGTTGCAAAAGAATTGGGGGTGGAACCCAAGTCGCTGACCCTTGATCGGAGTTGGGGCTTTGAAGAGTGGGGCCTCTCTATAAGCGATTTTGAAAAGTTGCACGAGAAAGCTGTCGTAGAGCACCGCATGTTCCGGGATATGCCGGTTATCCCCGGCGCGTCTGAAGTTCTTTGGCGCCTTTCCGATCAAGGGGTTTGGATAAGAATAATTAGCCATAGATTGTATGTGAATTGGGGGCATGCCATCGCTGCTGGGGATACAGCAGATTGGTTAGATAGAGCAAACATTCCTTACCGAGACTTGTGTTTTATCGGAGCGAAATCAGCATTGAACGCTGACCTTTATGTTGATGATGGACCTCATAATATTGAAGCGTTCCAAAAAGATAATAAGAAAGTCATAATTTTTGATCAACCATATAATCGTCACTTGAATGGATTACGAGCGCACACGTGGGAAGACGTTGAGCGCTACGTTGTGGATGCAGTTACTGAAAAGTTAGGTGTTGCTGAACCCCAATTACCAGGTCTTCACGATGCCACAAATCGAATCGAACATCGTAAAGGGCAAGACTACGAATAAAGTTCGCTTGCTATTCGGCTAGCAACTTCAGCATTATTTTGTAATAAGGCTAAATTAGCGGGAATGCTTTTACCCTCCGTAGCATTTGCGAGTTGTTCAAGAATAAAAGGAGTCACGGCCTGCCCGCTTATTCCTTGGCGGTCACAATCTTCAATGCTATTTTCAATCAAGGACCAAGCCATTTCAGAGTTAAGCTCAGCTTCAAGAGGTATTGGTGCGTTGAGAAGGAGCCCGTGCTGATGACCAAGAATGCTAATAGTCTTAAAAATAGAAGCAACTTCTTCAACGGAGTCAACTCTAGGAATTTTTAAGCCTGACTGTCGTAGATAAAACGCTGGGAACTCATTGGTTTCCCAACCTAAAACAGGAACGCCTAAAGTCTCTAAATATTCAAGAGTGACAGGAAGGTCAAGAAAAGCCTTCGCCCCTGCGCTCACGCAGAGAACATTAAATCTTGATAACGCATGAAGATCTGCGCTTATATCTCCTGTAATGTGCGCACCTCGATGAACTCCTCCGATGCCTCCAGTACAAAAGACCTTCTCCCCAGCTGCATCGGCAATAGCAAGTGAAGCAGAGACAGTCGTGACCCCAACGTCCAAGCCTTTCCCTATAGAAACAGAGAGGTCTCGAACTGAAACCTTGTTGGTGGCTGTGAAGATTCTCTCGTATTCAGATTCTTCAAGTCCAAGTCGCAACTGCCCATCTAATACTGCAGTTACAGCAGGCACTACATCATTATTTTTTAAGGTTGACATGCATAGCTCTAATGCTTCAGCATTTGAAGGAGATGGCAAACCTAGTTGGCTAAACACAGTTGACTCTAAACATACGATTGGTATTCCATCTGCCTTTGCCTTCGTCACCTCTTCCGAGAGCTTAACTGGACTATTGCTTTCCATATTTCTGGTCATCCTTTGTGATGTTTAACAGTGTTATTCATGAAGTTCGGAGACGAAATTGGGTAAATCTCTGATACTTTCAATTACTGAATATCCAGATTTGGGGACTGTACCATCTGTTATCTTTTCGTAATCCCATGTTAATTCGTAAGGGATGTGAACAGCGTGGCCCCCAATGGCAACGATAGGTAAAACATCACTGCGCAAACTATTCCCAGCCATCAGGAAATTCTTTGGGTCAACATTCTTTTCAGTAAGAAAATCTAAGTACGATTCAGGATCTTTCTCATGGAAAATATCAAACCCAGCAACTAATTTATCCAAACCAGAGTCTTCAATCTTGCTCCGTTGGTGCAGTAAATCGCCTTTGGTAACAATATAAACAGTGAAATTAGATGCCAGTTCTCTGATCGCCTCCTCAGCTCCGTCAAGAAGAATAACTGGGTGTTGAAGTAATTCTTTTCCCCACGAAATAATTTGTTTTATATCAGAACTCGCTATGTTTCCCCCTGAAGCCAGGTGAGCAGTTTCAATCATTGAAAGAGTAAATGATTTAACTCCATATCCAAAAACCCGAAGGTTGGAGATTTCATTAGATGAAAGGGACTCTTCAAGACTCGTATCAGAAGAGTACTTACTCATGAGTTCAGTGAACTTCTCTTCTACTTCGGCGAAGAAGGTTTCGCTTTGCCATAACGTGTCGTCTGCGTCTATCCCGACTAGCTCAATTTCAGTCATTTGCTTCCTTCGGTCAACAACCCATTAGCTCTTTTCCAAGAGTTCAATCTCTTTGCTAGCTTATCTCTTTCGCCCTGATTGAGAAATGCATTCTCAACAGCATTTAAAGTCACTGAAGTTATCTCTTCCCAAGTCCAATCAAAAGCGTTGCAGCACTGAAAGAGTTCATTCGTCAAAGATGTTGATGACATCAAACGGTTATCGGTATTAATCGTTACCGTTAATCCTGCATCCAAGAATGTATTGACTGGATGACTGTGAAGTGAGTCAGCTATTCCGGTATGAATATTTGAAGTAGGGCATACTTCCAGAGCAATACCCCTTTCAACCAGTTCTGTAGCTATTCCATAACTTGTTATTCCTTGACCGTTATCCAAGATCTTTTCTCTTGCGCTAGTTCCATGTCCGATTCTTGATGCATGACATATGGTGAGGGCTTCTTCGATGTACTCAGGGCCCGCTGCCTCCCCTGCGTGGATTGTGATCGGGAGATTATTTCTGTGAGCTATTTCAAATGCTTGCCTGTGAATTCTTGGAGGAAAATCAATCTCAGGTCCGGCAATATCGAACCCGACAACCCCTTTATCCATGAAAGAGATTGCTGCTTCAGCAATTTCTGTGCTCCTGTCGCTCGATCGCATTGCGCATAGAATTCCTTTAACTATGATCTCTCTATCACGCATCCCCGATTCAAAACCCTGAAGAACAGCGGCAATGACTTCATCTAACGTGAGTCCTTTCTCCCCAAAGAGTTCAGGTGCGAAACGGACCTCAGCGTATATAATTCCATCATCATTAAGGTCGTGAACGCACTCTTCTGCGACACGAAAGAGAGTCTCTTCACTTTGCATAACAGCTATCGTGTGAGTGAAAGCTTCCAAATAGAGTTCAAGTTTCCCTTGATCCGCCGTTGAAAGCATCCAAGCTTCTAGCTCCTTTGCTTCATTGCTTGGTAAAGATAGATAATTCGTATGATGCGCTATCTCAATTATGGTCTCAGGTCGAAGACCCCCGTCTAAATGGTCGTGCAGAAGAACTTTAGGGAAGCTGCGCAGAGACTCTTCTGTGATGTCTGGAATTCCCATAATGGATTAGATCGCGAACCCCTTCAAGGGCATATCAGGTGAGCGTTGAAGCCAGTTATCTTCTCGATAATGGGCAGAAGCCTCAATCATGTGAATAGTGAAGGCATGTCGAGAAGATTCTGAACGGTTTGCACTTGACCAGTGGGGAAGTAAACCATGCAAAACTACTAATGTTCCTTTGGAAGCTTCAAGCGGAATCTTGTCCTCTGTAGGAAAATCAGTGTCATCTAGTATTACCATTTCGGTTCCCCCTCCATCTTTTCTACGGAAGCGTTCTTTGGGGTTCTGTTTGTGCAGACCGGGTAAGCACCATAAGCATCCATTCTCAATGGTTGCATCTTCGAGAGCTACCCAGAAACCTACAACGGATGGTGGGTCAGTCCACAGAAATGGGTGGTCAGTGTGCCATACAACTTCACCACCAATATGAGGAGGTTTAAAAATGTACATTGATTGCAGAAGAAGTGGCTCTACAAACCCAATATCGCTCGCAAGGTCTGCCACTTTTTCTTGTCTAACGAAATCAGAGAAGACAGGATCAAGATCATGCAATGCATGCCCTACTTTATTTAGAGAAAGCTCCGAAGGGGTTGAGTCCTTGCTTTGTTGCTCATAGAAAAACCGTATCTTATCTCCAGAGGTAAGGAAATAGTCCTCTTGGCTGTGAGTTCGATCGGTGGTTGAGAATATGGTTGAGCTCTCATCGTTCGCTGCATCAATGATTGTTGCCATCCTTGACATCAATGAATCGCATTCTTTAATTGAGAAAAAGTCCGGAAGTACTAGAACACCGTTTTCATCAAAAGAGTTCTTTTGCTTTGTGGTTAGTGGACTCATGTTCTCTTTTATGTTTGCCCTCGCCGGTAAATTTGTCCATTCGCAGCGGGCATTCGGAGACGTTGCGCGAAGAAAATTAGGACGATGATAACAATCACGTATGGAAGGATATTTACCCACCAGTCAGGTACAGTGTCGCTGTAGAAATACCAAAATGCAGATCCTATAGCAAGCGTCAGGGCTACAACTCCGTCCGAAGTTTTTTTATTCCGTATCGCCCATATAGCTACCCCAGTCAACGCAATGGCGTTAACAAGAAGAAGTGCATGGGAGGCGAAGCCATCTAGATCTCGAAGTCCAAGCCCAAATGGGTAGCCAAAGATAAGGGAACCTGCAAGAATTCCACTCGGTCTCCAGTTCCCAAAGATTAATGCTGCTAAACCAATAAAGCCTCTTCCGCTACTACCGCCTTCTTGGTAGATCCCCGATAACTCAGTCGTTATAAAAGCGCCGCCCAAACCAGCTAACCCACCGCCAATCGTTACGGCGACATATTTATACCAATAGATATTTATCCCCTGTGACTCACCAGCCCAGGGGTCTTCTCCGCTTATTCTGACACGGAGACCAAATCTAGTTTTCCACAAGATCCAGGTACTAATCGGAACTAAAGCTATAGCGATCACGGTAGCCCAAGAAACACGGGTGCAGAGACCCAATAGCACACTTCCTATATCACTCAACCAAGGGAGGTCTGTATCCCTCATCGCCTTGAATAGATTAGGAGTTCCCCATCCTCCTGCAAGGAAGGGCAATGTAAGATCGCCGGCACTTTCCACACGCGGGGATTGTGTGATCGAGCCACCCTGATATTGAGTAAAAATTTCGGACGATAGGAAACGCGCGGCAAATGGCGCCAAAATATTAATTGCAACGCCAGAGATTATATGGTCAACACCGAATCCAACTGTTGCAATTGCATGAAGAAGCCCCCCTATGGCACCCCCAATTGCGCCTATGAGCAGTCCCCAGTACGGGCCGTAATTAAAGGCCCCCCAAGCGCCAAACCACATTCCTAGAATCATCATTCCTTCGAGACCTATGTTCACAACTCCAGCCCTTTCAGAGAAAAGGCCCCCTAATCCGGCAAGGAGAATTGGAACGCACCAACGTAACATTGCTTGTGAAGTGCTGGTAGCAGTTAACCTACTTGTTTCGTTCTGACCCAATTCTTGAACCAAAGTTAAGACAAGGATTCCGAACGCGGCGAAGAATGGCCATCGTATCCAAGCTGGAACCTTAGTGAGTTGAGGTGTTAGTTGGTTCATGCCGTTTCAACCTCAGATAGAGCATCGCCTGCTTGCTTAGCCTCTTCACGAAGTCTGTATCGTTGAACAACTTCATAAGAAATTACAGCAGCAAGCAAGATGATTCCTTGCATGATGTAGACGATTTCGCGTGAAGCAGACCCAGTAATTTGTAAGACTCCGGATGATATATCTAAGAAAGCAAAGACGACAGCAGCAATGGCAATTCCTCCTGGGTGATTTCTCCCAAGAAGCGCAACAGCGATACCTGCAAACCCCAACCCGCTGACAAAGTTGGGGTTATATCGCCCAAGCTTAGCAACTTCTGCCATTCCAACTAGTCCTGCCGCAACTCCAGACAAAACCATGGCTCCCAAAACCATGCGTTTATCTTTAACTCCCCCAGAACGTGCCGCAAAAGGATTTATTCCACTTGCCCGTAGATCAAAACCAAACCGTGTTCGGTTGATAATAATGTGATACGCAATACCAACCGCTACAGCTACCAGTAGAAAGCCAGTTAGTTCTTTACCTTTTCCTATCTCACGGGTAAATACTTCCAACCAACTATTGATATTAGGCATAATCCCAGATTCAGGTATTTCTTTCGTACCGACTCTTATGGATGAATCTATTTGGATCTGCCCACCTTCCTGCCATTCTTTTATCAAAAACGCAATCAGGCCCGAAATGGCTATCGCATTCAACATAATCGTCGAGATCACTTCATTAACGCCTCTGGTTACTTTCAAAACGCCAGCAATGCCCGAATATGCTCCGCCAACTACCATAGCCACTATCAGCATTAGCGCTATGTGAAAAACAGGGGGGAGGGTTACTAAGGCACCTATATATGCTGCAAATAGTGCTGCAAGGCGGTATTGACCCTCAACACCTATATTAAATAGATTCATTTTGAACCCTATTGCAGCCGCTACACCCGAGATATACAAGGGCGTTGCGCGATTGAGAATATCCACTTGAATCTCTAACTGGCTCCCATACTCGATCATGTCACCGTAAGCGTTTATCGGGTTGCTACCTGCAATGAGTAGAAAAATAGAAGAAGCTATAACAGCAAAAACCAAAGCAGCCGTGGGAGCGGCTAAAGCTAGAGCTACTGACCTTAGGCCACTTTTCATGTCCGTTGCTCCTGAACTGAGCTACCAGTCATGTATCCACCCAAATCTCTCGGAGAAATATTATTTGGATCAAGTTTGGCAACAATCTTTCCCCTGAACATGACCACGATGACATCAGACAAACCGATTAATTCATCTAGATCAGCAGATATTAGAAGAGTGGCCAAACCATTTGAACGAGCCGATTTAATTTGCTCCCAAATTGCTGCTTGAGCACCCACGTCAATTCCTCTTGTCGGGTGAGAGGCTATTAGAACAGTCGGATCAGATAGTAGTTCTTTGCCTACTAAAAGTTTTTGTTGGTTGCCTCCAGACAATGCATGGGCAGCGACTTCAATATTAGGTGTTCGAACGTCAAACTCACTGCAGATATTGGATGTCTTTGCTCTTGAGCCTTTTCTATTAAAAAACAAATTGTACAGTCCTGAGGCAAATGGATCTTGTGTCTGATAACCGAGTGCTGCGTTCTCCCATAAAGGAGCTGTGAGTAATAGCCCTTCGTGTTGCCTGTCTTGCGGAATATAGCCGAGTCCATTCTCTCGTCTAAATCGTACATCGGTCTGTGTAATGTCAGAACCATTTAAAAGGATCCTCCCTGTTGCGACTTCTTGAGTGCCAAGGATTGAACCTACTAATTCATGTTGCCCATTTCCCTCTACTCCCGCAATTCCGACTATCTCTCCTTTGTGAACCTTTATTGAGACATCATCAACAAGTTTGCGTTCATCGTCTCCAACAATTGTGAGATTTTCAATCTCTAAACTCAAACTTGAGGAATTGACAGGTTCGTCAATTGATGGCGATGGCAGTTCGGAGCCTACCATTAATTCGGCTAGTTCTGCTGCAGTTACTTCTTCTGCGTTCATACTTGCAACAGTTTTCCCAGACCGAAGGACTGTGATGGTATCAGCTATTTCAAGAACTTCGTTTAGCTTATGATCTATGAAGATTATCGTTGTTCCATTATCTTGAAGTTCCTTGATGTTGCGAAATAGTTCTTCAACCTCTTGTGGAACGAGAACTGCCGTAGGTTCATCCAAAATTAGGATATTCGCTCCTCTATAGAGAACTTTGATTATCTCAACCCTTTGTCTTTCTCCGACTTCTAGAGTCTCGACAAGATCATTTGGTTCAACAGTCAAACCGTACGCTTTTGAAACTACTTGTAAATGTTCGCGAGCTTTTTTGAAGTCGAGTTTTCCACCTTGCTTTATAGGTTCTGAGCCTAAAATTATATTTTCTAAAACGCTAAGTTGATCTGCCAGCATGAAATGTTGATGAACCATTCCGATACCCGACTTGATTGCCTCTACAGGAGATGAAAAGTCCACGGTCTCTCCGTTTACTCTCATTTCTCCGGAATCAGGTTGGATCATTCCGTATAGAATTTTCATGAGAGTAGATTTACCTGCACCATTTTCTCCGCAGATAGCATGAATTTCGCCTTGCTTAACGACAAGGTTGACGTCGTCATTTGCAATGACACCTGGAAAAGACTTTGTAATCCCAGACAATTCAACAGCTATAGACACTTAAACTCCTAATAAATGAGACCGGTCCAACCTACCTTAACTTCATCTTAAGTCAAGGGGTTGAACCAGTCCCAAGTGTATTTAATTTTTAGCTAGATTATCTAGTTTGTGTAGTCCAGAGGATCTCTAGAAACCTCGATTTCTCCACTCACTATTTGAGATTTAAATGACTCAAGTTGATCTAGCACATCGTTTAGATAGCCACCTGAGGTTGCATATCCAACGCCTCCATTTTCGAGTGCGTACGTTGTTTGTCCTGCAGACCAGTTATCTGTGATGTGCGATTGGATAGCTAGGAAAATTCCGTTTCCTACTTCTTTAACCATTGAGGAAAGAAGGTGCTCTTTCAATTCATCATCAACGACAAGCCATACATCAGAATCAACGCCTATGGCCCAAACTTTTGAACCAGTATCTGAGCTGTGTTCCAAGGCTGCTTGGTAAACGCCTGCCCCTGTACCACCGGCAGCCTGATAGACAATATCAGCACCGTCTTCGTACATTGCTAGTGCAAGTTCTTTACCTCGGTCAGGTGCATTAAACCCATCAAAGTCTGGTGCTTCAGTTGCGTATGCTGAGAGTACCTCAATATTTGGGTTTACTGCTTGGGCTCCAGCAATGAATCCAGCTTCAAATGGCTCAATTCCGCCATAGCAACAAACGCCTCCGATGAACCCAATCTTATCAACGCCAGTCTTTAGCGCAGCTGCAGCTCCAACTAAGAATGATCCTTGTTCTTCAGCGAAGGTTAGGCCTGCAAGATTGTCTGCAATCGGACCTCCGGTGTCAAAGTTAATCATTGCACTATCAACTACCGCAAAGTTGGTATCTGGATTCACGGCAGCAACAGCTTCAGCGTCTCCTGCGAACAGGAATCCGACTCCTATTACTAGGTCGCTAGAGTCAGCAGCTAGCTGAAGTAATTCAGCTCTGTTTGATCCATCATCATTTGGGGATGCTTCAGTAAATGAAATTCCCAAAGTACACTCAGCGCGTTCGATACCTGCATATGCGGAGTCATTGAATGATTGATCTCCACGACCGCCGATGTCATATACGAGTCCCACGCTGACACCAATTTGGTCAACACAAAGGTCATCTCCGGAGAAACCGATTGATGGGTCAATGTATTCGTTGGTGTAGATGTCTGCGGTTGTTATGCCTCCAGTATCAATCCCAGCATTACTCATGATGTCGATGATGCTTTGGATTCGGGCTTCTTCCATGTCACCAACAGTGTCGTTCGGTCCATTACCAACGAGGCCGAGTTGCTTTTGTGCGTTAACTGAGAAGTCAGCGAGTCCTTCGCTATATACCCAGAAGCTTCCGAAGGTTTCGACAGCGTCAATGATGATTCCATTCGCGGTGTCAGGATTCGTGACGAAGCTGACAGTAGCTCTTTGAATTACTGGTACAAGAGCTTTCAGACATTCATCTAATGCATCTTTTTCAGCTGAACGGATAGCAATGGTTTGTGAGTACACAGGGAAACCAGCGTCATGAAGCAGTTGTAGCTTCACTGGCTTACCCCAGTCGGTGAATACGTTCTCGTAGTCGTATGGTTCAGCGGATGCGAAACCTTGCTGAGCGATTGTTCCACCGTTAGCGATGAAGTTCGCAGGTGAACCATCATAAGATGGGTCAACCTGGTCAGCTGACCAGATTCCTTGAGCGATGAAGACTTCAGCGAAGACGCCACCACCAAACACACTGATCGTGATACCAGC
>Ga0310343_10000255_pt1 | contig 25259 bp, 32 predicted proteins | sample HC15DNA2025_MG_FD_203519 | JGI IMG/M metagenome (GOLD analysis project Ga0310343, IMG submission 203519) | Marine microbial communities from station ALOHA, North Pacific Subtropical Gyre - HC15-DNA-20-25_MG | ecosystem: Environmental > Aquatic > Marine > Oceanic | place: Pacific Ocean: North...
TGAACCGGCAACTAAAGACGAATCAGCTGAACAAGCTGAAGAATCCTCCGATAAATAATTTTTGGAGAGGTGGCCGAGTGGCTTAAGGCGCACGCTTGGAAAGCGTGTAGAACGCAAGTTCACGCAGGTTCGAATCCTGTCCTCTCCGCACAAATTTTCTCGAAATAGAATATCGATTAAAATGGATCTATAATAATTTTACTACCACATATCTTCGTAAATATTGTAAACTTATTTAGAATCAATATAAAGAAGTGAGAGATGGAAATTAAAATAGACGAATTTTATAAAAGATTAGCAACAGAAGTAATGATGTCAATGAGTGATGTATATTATGACGATCTTATTGGGTACAGATGGCAAATTCCTGAAAGTGATTTTTTCAATGATGTTGTTGGCTATGTATCTGTTGATGATTGGGATGAAAAAAATGTAAAAGAGATTGAAAAAGAAATTTCAAAAGGATTATCTGCTTTGCATGAATTTATGGGAGGATTTTATGTCTGTAATTATGAAGATGAAGATGGAGAAGGTCATATTACTATAAAAGGAACATATCCTGATGATCAATATGCTCAATATTATGATGATTCTGACTATCCTGAAACTGACTTTGATGCATATGACATTTCTAGTGCCATTAGAGAATTATGTTCTGAGTTTTATATTACATTGTATGGAACATTTACAATAATTGAAGGTGAAGTTTCTACAACTTATGACGAACATGGTGATGTTGTAAAAGATAATTAGAGTGTAAACATGACAATTAAAATACCTGAATTACTCAAATCATTAACCATGGCAATTGCTTCAAAACAATCTATGTCTCCTCAGTTATGGGAATGGCTTAATATGAATCACGAGACATTTTACAAAGATGTAATAAAATATGTTGATCTTCAAGAGGGCAGCTTTACTAAACAACAGATTGAGGAAAAAATATTAGGAGGACCAGGTTCAGAAGGACTTTCTTCACTTATGGAATTTTATCAAAATGAATGGACTGTAATAGTAGAAAATGATAATGGTGAAGAAATGGAAATGTTGTTATATAATGCAATGCAGGATAATAGTGTTAAAGAATTTAAAGTAAATTGGAAATTGGAAGAATTAGATCCCAATTGGAATGAAAATGAAGTCAATCTTGTAGATGAAGATGATGGATTTGATTTATACTATTATGAAGTTTAGAATCAATATAAAGGAGTGATATGCATACTATAGATATTAGCGAAGAGGGATTAAGTCATTTACCGGAAGGATTACGTGAATTTACCGATTTAGATGAAAATAACTACATTTGGGCTACTGATGGAGCAATAAGCATTGGTACTAATTGGGACTATGATTCTATGAATGAAGATTTCATATATCAACTTGAAAAATTTCAAGTAGTTAGCATTTTACGTAAAGTTTTAAAATTTTGTAAACCATTTAAATTTGTCTATGGTGGTTGTGGTGAAGAAACTTTTTATGAGTATTTACATTTTGATGGAAAGAAACTCATTGTTGTTTCAGGTGCCACCCTTTGTTTGGATGAAGAAAACGAAGAGGCCAATTTTGACATGGATTATGATATTAGACAAAACGGTGAGGCTACGCCTGAATTTTTAGATATAATAAATGAAAAAATTGATCAAAATTCCTCTGATGTTTCGTTTTATGATTTAGATGGCAATAAGATAAAGGAGTGAGAGATGAGATTTGGTGTATTTAAAGGTAATGATGATGATTATTTCTATCCAAAATTATACATATATGTAAGGGATGAAGAATCTCTATTAGAAAAGAAAGAAAATCATAAAGAAGATCATTTAGCATGCGATGAGCGTTATCCAGCTTTAAAAGAGAAAATTACTGATATTTATCAGTCCTATTGCAACAAAGATAACGACTTTAAAAATTTTGATAATCCATTTTGTTTTGATGATACAAAAAAAGAAATATCCATCCATTTTAGTAAATATTGGGGTGGAGATGAACTTATGCTTGCTTATATTTTTCAAAATTCATGCGACAATGATAGTAATCAAGAGCAGAGTGAAGCTTTAAGAGATTATAATGATGCCAATGATACAAATCATAAAACTGTGGGCAGTTTGATGAAAGCATTTTTGTATCACACAAATTACCGAATGAGGGAAATCCAATTAAACAAAAATATATTTCGTTTTATGAATGACATACTAAAAATTACAGGGTATAAATTTGAACATAGATTAAGCTGGTCTTATGATTGTAGTTGTGACATTAATGAAGAGGGCTTTGACTTAGCTTTTAGTTATAATAATGAAGGGGAATTTCCTAAAAGTACATTGAAAAATCACGAGTGGATGAGCTGTTACTGTGAATAAATAAGATATTGAGCATTTGGAAAGATGTCAATATAAAGGAGTGAGAGATGGCAAATAAATATACAATATTATCAAACTATGCAGCACCAGAAAGAGATATTTCTACCCATACATTTGAGGAGTTTATTGATATTTCGTGGTTAGATGAATCCTCTCTTAAGGACTGGTTCGCAGATTACCGATACGATGCCGAGGTTGAGCAAGGTGAAAGTTACTATAATCAATCAATAGAAAAAGAAATTGAATATCCAGATGGATCTACCCATAAAATTGATATTCCAGTAGTTTTAAGTTATTGCGATACCCACTCTTTTGATGAAGAAGTAGAATGTGAATTAAAAAAATTAAAAGATGGAGAGATTCTTATCAAAGCTGAGATGGAATGGACAGGTGGAAATTGGAATAGTTTTTCAATCGAATTAGATGAATCTGAAAAATTTGAACCAAAAAAAATTGAAGCAACAGGTTATCTTGGAATGGTTATTGGCTATGATTACAATAGTACGAGTTTTGAAAATAATGAGGATTGGTCGTTAAGGGATGGATACACTAATCTTAATGTCTACTTGAAATTTGATAATCAAGTTCATGAATTGGATTTAAATGATATTAGTAAAAAATTAGAAAAAAATAATATTGAAATTGATTCATCAAATTCAAAAGAAATATTATCCTTTATAAAAGACAATATTTTATCAAAAGAGCAAAAAAATCATGAGAAAGAAACAGTTAAAGATGGGCCTCATAAAACTTTTTTTGAAAGATTTGAAGATGTTGTGGAAAAAGAAGGATTTCAAAAGAATGGTAAATGGGATGGACCATACAAATCTTACCACAATAATGGAGAGCTAAATTTTGAAGGAAATTATAAAGAAGGTCTCAGGATTGGAAGATGGAAGATTTTTAGTCGAACTACACCATATATTGAGGAGCAAGGATTTAAAGGAGGTTTGCATTGTGATTACTTTTATAAAGAAAATTATGATACTAAAGATATTGAAATTATTTCCAAAGATAAATATTCCGATGGAATACTTAATGGTCCATATAAAGTGTATTATTATAATGGAAATTTAGAATTGGAAGGATCTTATGTTGATGGTAAAAAAGATGGATTATGGAAAACATATTCTTTTCAGGGAGAACTTAAAACAGAAGAGCAATATAAAGATGGTAAACTTATATAAAATCAATCATGAAGGAGCGAGAGACGGATATAACAAACATAATTGTTAAAGGTTTAGTGCTATTTAGTGCAATTATCACAAAATATTAATCAAAAATGAACAATTATAATTTTTCTATAAAACACAGAGAAGAGTTCAATGTATCTTCACAAAGAATATGGGATATCATATCTGAACCATCCAATCTTAATCACTATCATCCTTTTTGCAAAAATAATGATATTATTTCATGGGATAGTAAAAATCATCATGACAGGCTTGAGTATTTAAATGGAGTTGTTATTGAGAGAAAATTTATTTCCTGGCATGAAAATAGTGGATACGATCTTTTTATTGGAAGAAAAAATGGAAGACAGTCCCATGTTTCTTGGAGAATCGAAGACATATCTGAAAATAAATCAGCTTTAACAATAAAAGTTCATCCTTGGATGATAAATCAAGGTAGTAAAGTATTACAGTTTATACCTTTTCAGTTATTTGTTAATCCTCAACTGAAATTATATCTTAAATCTGTTTTAAAAGGTTTAAAATGGTATACTGAACATGACAAGCCAACACCTAGAAATCATTTTGGAAAACTAGCTTGGTTTTCATGACTTTTAAAGTTCTTATCCATTATTCATTCCATTTTATTGCCCCTTTATTTTTTGCAAAAATATTTTTTAAAGATAATTGGAAAGAGGCATTTGCTATTATGCTTCTTACAATGTTAATTGATTTAGATCATTTAGTTGCATCTCCTGTTTTTGATGCTAATAGATGTAGTATTGGCTATCATCCGCTTCATACTATTTATGCCTTAATATTTTATTTAACACTGTTATTTAGTCCATCTTGGAAGATAAAAGCAGTATCTATCGGATGTTTATGGCATCTTTCTACTGACTATATTGATTGTTTGTTGTAATATTTTATAGTGAATTCCATTAAAAAAATCAAAACAATAGATAATCTAGAATTTTTTACCGTTTCTGTAGATTCAAAAAAAGAGATACCTTTTATTGATACTATGGTGTCTGCAGGGTTTCCTTCTCCGGCGGATGATTACCTAGATCTTCCTATTGATTTAAATGAATATTTAGTAGAAAACAGCGCTGCAACATTTTATATCAGAGTTTCCGGTAATTCTATGCAAGATGAAGGAATTGATGATGGAGATTTATTGGTTGTTGATCGATCAAAAACTCCTAAGAATAATGATATTGTCATTGGTGTATTGAATGGAGAATTCACTGTAAAGAAAATTCAAAAAACAAAAACCAAATTATTTATGGTTGCAGCAAATAAAGAGTATAAGAAAATTGAAATTACCGAAGAGATGGATTTCTCTGTTTGGGGAGTTGTAACCTATGTCATCCATAAAACAAGATAGCTACATAGCTATTGTTGATTGTAACAACTTTTACGCTTCATGTGAGAGAGTTTTTAATCCTGCATTAAACAATAAACCTGTTATTGTGTTATCCAATAATGATGGATGTGTTATTGCACGCTCACAAGAAGTAAAAGATTTAGGAATCCCCATGGGAATCCCAGTTTTTAAAATCAAACATCTTATTGAGATTCATGATATACAGATATTTTCATCAAATTTTGCATTATACGGGGATATATCTAATAGAATTATGAATATCATCCGCTCAGGAAATTCTGATATGGAGGTATACTCTATTGACGAAGCATTTGTCACTATCAATCCTCGCTACACAGATCCTATAAAATATGCTACAACACTTAGAAACAAGATCTATCAATGGACCGGAATACCGGTATCAATTGGAATAGGAAAAACCAAAACCTTGGCTAAAGTAGCCAACCATTTATCTAAAAAAAGAGGCGTAGGAAAGAATAATGTTTGTTTAATTGACAGTAGGAATGATCAGGATTTACTACAGAAAGTTAAAGTAAATGACATATGGGGAATTGGAAGAAGAAAGCAAAAATTTTTGAAGATTAACGGTATTTATAATGCCTATGATTTAAAACAGGCTAATCCAGAATGGATTCAAAAACATATGTCCATTATTAGCAGGCACACTGTAGATGAGTTGAATGGTAGAAAAAAAATAGAGCTAGAACGTGAATTTGCCACCAAAAAGAGTATTTCAACTTCTAGATCATTCTCTAGGATGATTTCTGATCTTAATACCTTGAGAAATGCTATTTCTTCACACGCTTCTAGATCTGCCGAAAAGCTACGATCACAAAATAGTTTTGTAAACTCGATAGGGGTATATTTATGTACCAATCGTTTTCGCGCTGATTTGCCTCAATATCGTCGTTATATCAACGTTCAGCTGCCTGTTGCTTTAAATGATACCAGTGGCATTATTAACGCTGCTTTAGAAGGATTGTATGCGATTTATAAAAGTGGATATGAGTATAAGAAATGCGGAGTAATCTTAAACGACTTAGTACAAGCAAATGAGGTACAACAATCATTGTTTTATAATCGTAGAGATAAGGATGAACGTATTAGCGCATCTATCGATCAAATTAATCAAGCTTTTGGATCAGACACTATTAGATACGCTGTGCAAGGAGAGAATGAGTCCTGGTCAATTAAAAGAAAAAAACTTTCCCCAAGTTATACTACAAATTGGAATGAATTTTTAACATTGAAGGTTTAGTAAGCATATACTAAACTCTAAAAATGAAGCACTATATCATAATACTAATCTTGTTTAGTACTTTTTCTTTAGCCCAAGAAGCATCAACGGGAAACATCTTAGAAGATCATAATAAGGCAGTTGAAGGAATTCTATCAGATGAGATTAAAAAGCAAACTGAGATTATTAATAAGTCGCTAGCAAAGCAAAGCAATGATGTATTATTTTCCCAAGCAGCCTATTCTTTTTTAGGCATAGTTGGAACTATCATTTTTGAAGCCAATAATGAGGGTAACCCTGCAAATTTTATACCCATGGTTTTAGGACATACCATTGTTCCAGTATTAGAAATGAGAGATATCAATAATAGCAATGAGCCTGAATCATTAAAAAAAATGCGCAAAAGTAGGGTAAGAGTAAATAGTATGTTAGGTTCAGTTCCGATAGCAAAATGGATTATTGTTTCATTAAGGATGCCAAAAGCGCTGCTTGATAGAATTTTCAAATGAAAAAAGTACTTATAGCATCAAGGAATCCAGTAAAAATTAATGCCACTAAAAAGGCTTTTGAAGAAGTCTTTACTGATCGTTTTGAATTCGAAGGAGTGTCAGCTGATTCTTTGGTTTCAGATCAACCCATGTCAAATGATGAAACCTTAAAAGGGGCAACTAATCGACTTCAAAACATTCAACATCTTGAGGCTGATTATTTGGTTTCTATTGAGGGTGGAGTAGACTTACTTGATAATAATTATGAAGCATTTGCATGGATCGTTATTTCAGATAAGCAAAAAATTGGTAAAGCAAAAACAGCAACATTCCCATTGCCCATTAAAATTTCAAATCTTATCAAAGAGGGTTATGAACTTGGAGACGCTGATGATATAGTTTTTAAACGCTCTAATTCAAAGCAAAAAAATGGAGCAGTTGGAATCCTTACAGATAATTTAATTAATAGAACTGATTATTATGCTCATGCAATTATTTTAGCATTAATTCCTTTTACAAATACAAAACTTTATTAAAAGTTATTATATTCACCCATGTTTAAAGTTCTTCATGAATTACGCACTAACACTAAAGAGTCTGGATTAAAACAAGCAATTAAGATGATGTTTAAAAAATATGGTTGGAAAGTAGGCTTAGCCATATTTATGTATTATTTAATTAGAGATGTTACTCTTTATATAATTTTACCTTATCTGATAATGAAAGGATTCTTTAGTTAGTGAAGTATTGTTATCAAAAAATTATTTAGATAACATTCCAGGAAGCGATACTATATTGAAATTAATTTCAATCATATCTCTAATCACCTTGTCTTTTGCAGCATCTCGTGAGGTTTGAACCTTATTCCAGAAAGAATTTGGATTATCTAAGTGCATTTCAGAGCGATATTCTACTCCAAAAGCACTTCTATCAAACGACAGTTTTCCTTGAGCAGTTTTAATATCTGAATCAAGATCTACAATAGCCTCAAAATTGATTGAATTAGTTTTATCTTTTATTGTCATATCTGCATTAATCAGCATTTTGTATTTACCGCTTTCAAGCTTTTCAAGTATTTTGCTTGATTTAATATTCAGCTTTGCTTTTGGAAATTTTGTGACATGAAAAAAATCGGGACTTTTTAAGTGACCAATTAATCTTTCTTTTGAGCCAGCAGATAGGTCATTATTAGTCATAGAACTCATATCTATTACCACAGTTCCTGAAATAATATTATTTTTTAATGAAATGTTTCCGTTAGACATTTTTAATTCACCATCATGATTTGATACAGCAAACTTTAACCCTCCGAGCCAAGCAATCTTGCTTCTAGCAGTGTCAAGAATAATTCTAGAGTCTATATTTGTCTCATCCATTTTAAGAGCAGATATGTTTAAAGATTTTTTTAAAGGTTTGAGTTCTGGCTCTTGATTATTTAATAGCTGTCCAAACATTACATTGCTTAATACAATAATAAATAAAATTTTTTTCATGGGTACTTTGTTTCCTTTTTTATTTTTTTGAAAATATATTTCGTTGCAAAATTAATATATTTAGTTTTTAACAACAAGTAAGCATAAAATCTTACTTAGTAATTATCTTTTATTTTCATTTATAATTGATAAATTACATTGTTTTTTTGGAGGCATGGCAGAGCGGTTGAATGCACTGGTCTTGAAAACCAGCAAGGGTGCAAGCCCTTCAGAGGTTCGAATCCTCTTGCCTCCGCAATGAAGAATCCTCGTGTAAGATTCGCACCAAGTCCTACCGGCTATTTGCATATTGGTGGTGCAAGAACAGCTTTATTTAATTGGCTTTTTGCAAAACAGAATAAGGGCCAGTTTTTGTTACGAATTGAGGATACTGATCTAGAGCGATCTAAAGCCGAATATGTTGATCAAATTACCGATGCTTTATCTTGGCTAGGACTTAATTGGGATGAAGACATTGTACTTCAATCTAATAACAAGTCAAGACATGAAGAAATGGTAGCAAAAATGCTTGATAACGGTACAGCTTATCGTTGCTTTCTTCAAAAAGAAGAGCTTGATAAGTTGCGATTAGTATCTGAACAAAAAAAAGAAGTTTTTCGTGTACCACAAACGTATAGAGATTTATCAGAAGTTGAAGTCAAAGAATTGCTCAATCAAGGTAAATCATTTACTGTCAGATTAAAAGTTCCAGAAGGCGAAACAGAATTTACTGATTTAGTATATGGTACAATCAAGGTTCAAAACAAAGATTTAGATGACTTTATCATCGCCAGATCAGATGGTTCACCAACCTATAATTTTGTGGTAGCTATAGATGATTCTGATATGAATATTTCTCATGTAGTTAGAGGAGATGATCATTTAGCAAACACTCCAAAACAAATTCTTGTATATAGAGCTTTGGGTCTAAATGAACCTATTTTTGCTCATTTACCAATGATTTTAGGTTCTGATAAAAAAAGATTGAGTAAAAGGCATGCCGCAACCAATGTACAAGAGTATAAGGATAAAGGATTTACCGCTACGGTAATATTGAATTATTTGTCGTTATTAGGATGGAATCCTGATTCTGATAAAGAAATTTTTAATCAAGAAGAGTTGATAGAAAGTTTTCAATTTGATCAAGTACAAAAAAAATCAGCCGTATTTGATGAAAAGAAATTATTGTGGATTTCGCAACAACATTTAACAGAAATGAGTGTTAGAGATACCATGAATGAAATTTATAAACTAATTCCTGATTGGGGAGATGGACTTGATTGGAATTATTTAAAAGAAATTGTAAAGCTGATTAAAGATAGATCAAAAACAATTACAGAAATTGCTGAGATGTCAGGACTATTTTTTCAAGAATCGCTTGATTACGATCAAGATTTAATATCTAAAACCTTTAATGAAGAAGCTGTTGCTATTTTAACAGACTTTAAAAGCGCTATAGAGGGCTGCGATACATGGAATAGATCTGAAATTGAACATATTTTTGACAATTTAATGGCTCAGCATGATGTGCAGATTGGAAGAGTAATGAAGCCTATAAGGGTTGCGCTCACAGGTATTACTTTTGGCCCTGGTATTTTTGATCTAATACTATTATTGGGGAAAGATATTTGTTTAAAGCGTGTTCGTAAGCTTTTATCTATATTAGACTAAAAATTTATCAGGTTGAAGCTCTGATATTTGATTGATAACTTCTTAGCTGATTTACATATGCGCCCGTAGCTCAATTGGATAGAGCGTCTGGCTACGGACCAGAAGGTTGTGGGTTCAAGTCCTTCCGGGCGTACTAATGTCTGATAACAATCTAACTCAAACCTCCCATGAAGATTGGATGAGAAAATGCTTGAGTTTAGCAACAAAAGCTATGCTTGAGGATGAAGTTCCAGTTGGCGCCATTGTGGTGCATAAAGGAAAAATTATTGGCCAAGGCTATAATCAATGCAATTCACTAAATGATGCAACAGCCCATGCTGAAATGCTGGCGATTACCGCAGCTTCAAACACTATAGGAGACTGGAGATTAAACGATTGCACCATGTATGTTACTAAAGAGCCTTGCCCAATGTGCGCTGGAGCAATAGTCAATAGTCGAATTGAATTTTTATATTTTGGCTGTTATGATGAAGATTATGGAGCCTGTGGTTCAAAGTTTGAAATTTGCGGTAATGTCAGTTTAAATACACCTGCTGTTGTTCGAGGAAATTTGCTAGCAGGTGAATCCCTTGCTTTACTTCAAGAATATTTTTTTAAAAAAAGACAGAAGAAAAAGAATTTTAAATTATAAATGGAAAGATTGCTTTTCTATTTTTTGGATAAGACTCAAACTTGCTATGATACCATTGATGTCCCTTAATAGCTCTTGGAACGAGATTTGCCATGGTCCAAATCATAAATGACAGTCCAGCAAGAGACCAAGTCATTATAGCAAAAGCCATCCATTCAAGAATTTCTCCTAAATAGTTTGGAAATGAGACATATCTAAACATAAAGCCTTCAGGAATTTTGTATTCTCCAGATTTAGATCGTAATGACAGTAAAATATTGTCAGATTTTATATTGATATATGCGCCAGTGATAAATAAGCAAACTCCTACGATGAAATTCCAATTTGACATGTATTCAGCAGAATATTCCTGAATGCTACCAAAATAAGTCCCATTAATATATCCATTCATAACATTAAAAAAGAATGCAAGCACTGCAATAATAAGTGGCATTTTAGCAGGATTATTCTGTCTTAAAGGATAAATAACGCTTCTATTAAAGTAGTGAAGCGTCCACAATGATATAAAAGTAATGCTTGTTGGTGTCTTTTCTATATTTCCATTTAAAAAGAAATATAGTACGGCAAGAGGAGAAATGATCTCCATGACTATCCATCCAAGTTTACTTGGAATCATCGGACCCCAATTGGTTTTTGAAAATTTTCCATAGGGTGCTGGAATTTTTAACAGGGTAATAAAGGTGATAAAGCCTATACCCAGCCAAATTAGAACTAATGATTCAAAATTTTGTAACATCGATAATAATTTATGAGTAATATTTAATTCTTCAAATATCAGAAATATGCAGCACAAAAATATTATCATTACAGGAGCAACAGATGGAATTGGCTTAGCAGCTGCTAAATCTATTGCTAAAAAAGGCTATCATGTTAGTTTAGTTGGAAGAAATCCCGATAAAGGTAAAAAAGCTCTTGAAACAATCATTTCACATTCTGGCAATGAAAATTTAGACTTTTTTGAATGCGATCTTAGTTTAGTTGCTAATGTGAAAGATTTAGCAGACAGAATCAAACAAAAACACAGTAAAATTGATGTGCTGTTAAATAACGCTGGCGGAGCAAATAAAACAAAGCAGATCACATCTGAAGGACTTGAAAAAACATTCGCAACCAATCAAATGAATTATTTTGTTCTTTCTACAGAGTTATTAAATATTCTTTCAGAATCCAATGATGGAAGGATAGTGAATGTTGCTTCCAATGCGCACATTGGCGCAGAACTTGATTATGAGAATATCAATTCTGAAAAAAGCTTTTCTGCCTGGACTTCGTATTGTGTTTCAAAGCTGATGAATATTATGTTTACTTATCAATTATCATCGATGCAAGATAGGGTTTCAGTCAATGTACTACATCCCGGTTTTGTAGATACCAATATTGCAGGTAATGAAGGAAATTTGATAAAATATATCGTAAAATTTGGAGCAAAAATGTTTGCCAGAACTGTTGATAATGGCGCAGATTCCAGTATTTATTTGTCAACTTCTGATGAGGTGAAAGGCGTGTCTGGTAAATATTTTTTTAAATGTAGAGAAATTAAATCATCTAGAGCTTCCTACAATCAAGAAGATTGGAAAAAAGTTTGGGATTTATGTGAGGATTATAAAAAAAAACTAATATGAAAAAAAAGATTTTAACTAGAAGTGATTATGACTTTTTTACATCAGCTGAAACAAGGTGGAGGGATGTAGATACTTTAGGACATATTAATCACACTGTTTACCTCAGTTTGCTTGAAACAAAACATAAAGATTTTATTGATCATATTTACGGGGAAACTACTTATGATCTGGGATTAAAAAGCACCGCAGCAGGGTTATTAGCTTCCATGGATGTTACCTATATTAAGCAAGTTCATCATCCAGTCATGTTAGATATTGGATGTCGCATTACTAGGGTAGGAAGCAAAAGCTATGACGTGCACCAAGGTATTTTTGTTGAAGGAGAAAATGATCCATCTTTTCAAACGATTCATACCTTTGTGATGTTTAATTTTGTGGAACAGAGATCAATTCCAGTGCATCAAGTGATTATAGACAATTTAAGGGAGTTAGAATGATTACATTATTATCACCATCAAAAAAGTTAAATTTTAAACATCAAGATGCTGTTTCAGCATTTACACAATGTGATTTTATTGAAAGCGCACAAGAGCTTGTTAATAAAGCCAAAAATTTGACTTCACAAGATCTAAAAGATTTAATGAAAATTAGCGATTCACTTGCAGATTTAAATAAAGAACGTTTTAATAATTGGTCTTTACCATTTAATCAAGATAATGCTAAACAGGCTATTTTAGCTTTTGATGGTGGAGTTTATTCAGGACTACAAGCAGAAACATTTAACCAGAATGATTTAGAGTTTGCTCAAGATCATTTACGAATTCTTTCCGGGTTGTATGGAGTTTTAAAACCATTAGATTTAATTCAACCATATCGACTTGAAATGGGAACAAAATTTGAGAACGCCAAAGGAAAGAATTTGTATGATTTTTGGAGCAATGAAGTGACTAGTAACATTAATAAAAACATTAAAAAACATGAAAATAAAACCATCATAAATTGCTCTTCAAATGAATATTTTAATGTCATCGATCAAAAGAATCTTGAAGGTAACATACTAAATACAGCATTTAAAGAATATCGAGATGGTGAGCTTAAATTTATTTCGTTTAATGCTAAGAAAGCTCGCGGTTTATTAGCAAAATTTGTAATCAACAATAAAATCACAAAAAATAAAGATTTAAAAGACTTTGACTTAGAAAACTACAAATTTGATTCATCTTTGTCAGATGACTCAACATTTGTTTTTACAAGATAAAGGGAGGAAATAATGAAAAGAATATTAATATTACTTTCATTTTTAGCTATTAGTTGTCAGTCTAACTCTGGCGAAATGCCAAGACAAGCTGGCCAAGCTTCAAATGAATTAATGGACGGATTAGAAGCAATGCATCATGTTCGTTTTGCTGAAGCAAGAGCATTGTTTGTAGAGGGTATTGAAAAAGATCCAAATTGTGCTTCATGTTATTTGAATTTAGGTAATGCTGAACAAGATAGAGTTCTAAGAAGAGAATATCTTGAAACTGCTTTAGATTTAGCTAAAAAAGGGCATCCAGAAACAAAAATTATGGAAGCAGCAGTCAACTGGATTAATGGAGAAGGCGGCAGATTTGACGCTCATCCTGATTTATATAAAAAATATAAAGGTGATAAATTTCTAGCTTCAGGAGCATACAGATATCTTCAGTTTAATGATCGTATTGATGAAGGTAGAGATTTATTATTAGAAGCAGGAGAAAGATTGAAAGCAGGTCATTTATATAATCTTTTAGCTTATTCTTACTTTTGGAATGCTGAAAGCGATGAGGAATATGATAAAGGATTACCATTTATTGAAAAATATATTGAGTTAAATCCAAATGAAGCAAACGCATATGATTCATTAGCTGAATTTCATCTCAATAAAGGTGAGTTTGACAAAGCTATAGAAAACTATCAATTAGCGTTTGAAGTTGATCCTGAGTTTGAATGGGCAACAAGAAATCTAGCATTAGCTAAATATCAAGAGAATATGGCTAGCGAAGATGCTAAAGTGATGCAATGGACCAGTGAATCTGATGAAGCTAAATCCGCATTTAATACAGGTATGTGGCAGTTCTACAATCTGGAATGGGAGAAGGCTAATGAGTCATTCACAAATGCGATTGAAACAGACGAAAGCTTTGCTCTTGCTTATGCAATGAGAGCTAGAACACATCGTCTTATGCAAAATCAAACCTCTGCTAATGAAGACATGGATGTAGCTGTTAGTATGTCTTTAAATGCTTCTGTTGAAGAGAAAAAAATGATTCTTACTTTATATGACGATAATCAGCTTGGCACTAATTCTTTTGATAGAGTCGTTGAAAGGTTAGTAACAAAATATCCAGATGGATCATTCTTGAGAATGGAATCAATTTTTGCTACAATGAGCGATATTGGACCTGACATGATCTTACGTAGAGGAAAGGAATTGTACGCAATGAATCCTAATTTTACGCCAGCATTAAATATTATGGGTTATGCTTACATGCAAAAAGATGAGATGGACTTAGCTAAAGAAACTCTTCAAGAGCAAGTAAGAAGACAGGCAGGAAAAGCAAATCCTTATGATTCTTTAGGAGACTATTATTTAGAGGTAAATGATAACGCTATGGCATTAAAATACTTTGAACAATCTTCTAAGATGGGATTAAAAGCTAGCGAGTCAAAAGTTGATAGCTTAAAATCTCTTTTAAGCGACTAATAAATAAATCCTAAATAAGTTTAAAATCTTATTTGATTTGAAAAAGGAGCGTAGAGTTATTATAATTCTACGCTCTTTTAATATGTTTGATTAAATTCTTCAAAATAAAGGAAATAAATTGTCAGAAAATTACCAAGTTTTAGCTCTTAAATGGCGTCCAAAACAATTCAAAGATGTTGTTGGTCAAGAACATATTACCGCCACACTTCAAAAGGCTTTTGAAAAAAATCGAATCGCCCAAGCATTTTTATTTGCTGGACCAAGAGGAGTAGGTAAAACAACAACAGCTCGTCTTGTAGCTATGTCTTTAAATGGTGCAGATACACCAACTACAGACTATGATTTAAAATCTGATTCTGTTTTAGATATTATTGACGGTAAATCTATGGATGTGATTGAGATCGATGGAGCCTCAAATAGAGGAATTGATGAAATACGCGAATTGCGAGAAAATATCAAATTTATGCCTGCTTCTGGCAAGTTTAAGGTTATTATCATTGATGAGGTTCATATGCTTACTACACAAGCATTTAATGCTTTATTAAAGACATTAGAAGAACCTCCTCAACATGTCAAATTTATTCTTGCAACTACAGATGTACATAAAGTACCGCAAACGATTATTTCAAGATGTCAAAGATTCGATTTTTTACCACTTTCAAACAATATAATAAGTGATAGATTAAAATATATTACGGAAAGTGAAAACCAATCAATTGATGATAAGTCGTTATCAATGATTGCCTCAAAATCAGAAGGAAGTATGCGAGATGCATTAAGTTATTTAGATCAAGTTCTTGTGTTAGGAAATGACATCACAATTGATATTGTACAGGATTTGCTTGGAGTAGTTCCTCATGAAATTTTGTTTAGTATCTCCGATGCTTTACATGAAAAAGATGGAGATAAACTCATGGCTGATTTAGAGGTTATTAGGAATAAAGGTTATATAGTTGAGGATTTATTAAAAGATCTTCTTCTGCATTTCAGAAATTTATCTGTATTGAATTTTAAAAACGGGTTAAAGCTTACAGGGGTAGATTCGGAACTTTCTAAAAAATATAATCAATTAAACTACACTTGGAGTCACAAAGATATAATTAGACTATCTAATAACCTTTCAACGCTTTATGCTTCAATACGACAATACTCTGATCAATATTTATTATTAGAAATGAATTTAATCAAGCTCTTAGAATTTGATTCAAGCGTTGATATTGAAGAATTTTTAAAAAAAGAAATTTCACATGAACAGGAGGTAGAAACTCCAAAAGCAAAAACGGAAAATAAAACCCCGGACGTAACATCTAAAAAAAAAGAGAAAAAAATAGACTTAAGTGAAGAATTATTAAAAAATGATTGGAATCAAATCGTTAAGGAAGTTTCAAAAAAAAGGGGATCAATTGGAGCGCAGTTATCTGGATGTATTCTTGGAGATTTAAAAGGTAGTAATCTTGAGGTGATTTCTTATGATAGCTCCGAATTTAATCAAAAACTATTACAGGAAGGCCTGGAGCTCGTAAAGTCAATTATTGATGAAAAGTATGGTTCCAATATCAGTGTTAGTTTAGTGGTTGATACTAAGGTTGAAAAAATTGAAGATAAAAAAGATGAAAAAGTTAATGAAGATGATATTGTATCTCTATTTGATGGAAAGGATATATTATAATGTTTGGAAATATGAAAGAAATGCTTAAGCAAGCTCAAAATATGAAATCTCAAATGAAGAAAATTAAGAAAGAGTTAGAGAGTATAGAGGTAGAGGGAGTATCTGCTAATGGTGCATGTAAGGTTACTATGACGGCTGATATGAAAACTCAAAATGTAGAAATTGATGAAACGCTTTTAAGTAGCGAGGCTTATGTAATTGAAAATGCTATAAAAGTCGCTGTAAATAATGCTCTTGAAGATGCTAAAGATACATCAGCTAAGAAATTAAAAGCTGTAACTGGCGGCTTAACTGATGGATTACCAGGATTTTAATGGCAAACGCTACTAAATATATTGAAGTATTAATTGATTCTTTGACCAAGTTTCCCGGAATTGGAAGAAAAGGAGCAGAAAGAATAGCATATTTTATCGTAAAGTCCGAAAAGTCATTGGGCAAGAACTTGATTAGCGCCTTAAAAGAGGTTGATGAAAAGCTTGATATTTGTCCAGATACAGGGATGGTGTTACTTAAAGGTGAAGAATCTCCATTAAGTAGTGAGGCTAGAAATTCTGAAATTTTATGTGTAGTTGAAAATATGGAAGATGTTATTAAAATTGAAAACACAAATAGTTTTGATGGATTATATCATGTCCTTGGTGGAGCTATTTCTCCATTAGATGGTATTGGTCCGTCAGATTTATCTTTTGACAAGCTTTTAAAAAGAATTAATTCAGGATTAAAAGAAGTTATTATTGCAACTAATCCTAGTACGTCTGGAAATGCTACTGCACTTTATCTTGAAAAAATTTTGAAAGATAAGAAAGTTGAACTATCACGCCTTGCTGTTGGTTTGCCGGTTGGTAGTAATTTGGAATATATTGACGACAAAACTATTTCTTCAGCTATTTCAGGAAGGGTGAAGCTAAGTTGAAATTTTTTCTCAATTTCCTTACTTATTCTAGAATTCTGCTTACCCCATTAATCATTTATTTAATTTTAAATGACAATTTTCTTTATGCAGGAATAATCTTTGCATTTTGCAGTTTTAGCGATGTTGCTGATGGTAAAATTGCAAGAAAATATGATTTGGTTTCAGGACACGGTAACTATATGGATCCATTAGCTGATAAAGTTTTAATGATAGGAACATTATCAGCGTTACTAGTATTAGATACAATACAGCTTTGGCCTTACATAATCATAATTGGTAGAGATATAATTATTACAATATATCGAAACTATCTGATTGCGAAAAATAAACCGCTTGAAACGTCAAAATTTGGAAAGCTAAAAACAATGTTTCAACACGTTATGGTTTTAATAATATTGCTTGTAAATCCATCACAAGCTATGGTTGATCTAATTGTCAATATTAATGCAATCTATGCAGCTTCAACTGGAATTCATTATTTTGTTAAAAATGGATTTTAGTAAAGGATTTAATGTTCAGCTTGCCACATTATTTGGCATTGGAAGAATTCCCGGAGGAGGTACTTGGGCTTCCCTTATAGTTTTGCTTATTGCATTATATAAACAAAACGCAGAAATAGCTTCATTTCTAGCATTTTTTTCTCTAATTATCGGTTCAGGTGCTTACAGAAAGCTTACCGCTCTTGTTGAATCTGAAGATCCCAAAGAATATGTTTTAGATGAGGTTATAGGAATGGGTATTGCTATTTCTGGAGTCTATATTTTTACAAGCATTTTTGATCAGCTTTCGTTAAATCTTATAGAATCTCTTTCTGCAACAAGTGAGCTTTTCATATTGACATTTTTAGTCTTTAGATTTTTTGATATTTCTAAAATTGGTCTTGTCGGATGGGTTGAAAGTAATCCAAATGAAAAAGCATACAATAGGGTTATAGGAGATGATATTATGGCCGCACTTTTATCCATAATTGTTGTAATAATTTTTTTAAGTGTTAACTTATGGATACTGCAATGAGAGTCGGAATTATAACAATTGGAAATGAATTATTAAGTGGCTTTACCGTAGATCGTAATGCTGCTTGGATAGGGCAACAACTACTTTCTTCCGGAATTAAAGTCAATGTTCATCATACTGTTCCAGATGATTTTGGTGTTATTTATGACACTTTAGAGTATCAATTTAGGGAGTGGAGGTGTGATCAAATTATTGTTACAGGAGGTCTTGGACCAACTGTCGATGATATTACAGTGTCTTCATTTCTTGAATACTTCGATGATTCACATGAATTTGATAAAGAGTATTGGGAAATTTTGTCAAAAAGATTTAAAAGATTAAACTTCAAAATGCCAAATCTTAATAAAAATCAGGCATATAAATCTAAAAGAGGAATTATGATTCCAAATTTAGTTGGTACTGCAAGAGGTTTGCATTACACTAAAAAACATGATTCAGTTTTAAAAAGTGTTAAGGGTTTAATTACAGGAGATAAAAATAGAGTCAATTTTTTTGCGCTTCCAGGAGTTCCCAAAGAAATGAAATCTATGTTTACAAATTATGTGTTACCAGAAATTGAAAAATCATTAAAGAATAAAGTAGTTTGTAAAAGCATTAGAACAACAGGAGTTCCTGAATCCATTCTTCAAGAAAAGATTACAGATATCATTGATGCCAATAAGGAAAAATGTGATATTGCATTCTTGCCTCATAGGATGTTAGGAGTTGATATACGTCTCACGTCATCAGACAATCAATTAGTTGAGGATTTAATTAATTCAATAGTTCCAAGAATTAAAAAATATGTATATGGTTATGATAACGATAAGTTAGAACAAGTAATAGCTGATCTGTTTATCCAAAATAATCTTACAGTAAGTACCGCTGAATCATGCACTTCAGGTTTACTTGCATCAAGATTAACAGATGTTCCTGGAAGCTCTCAATATTTTAAAGGTGGAAGTGTCTGTTATAGCAATGAGTTAAAAATTAATGATATTGGCGTAGCTAAGGATTTAATAGAAAAATATGGCGCGGTAAGTGAGGAGGTTGCAGAATCTCTAGCAAAAAATATTGCTAAAAAAAATAATACAGATATAGGAATTGGGATAACTGGAATAGCTGGTCCAGATGGTGGAACAGAAAAAAAACCAGTTGGATTAGTATTTGTTGGAATATTTTATAAAAATAATTTATATATTAAGAGGTATAATTTAACACCTGACAGAATCACAAATCGTGAATTAACTGTTACCTTGTGTCTTAATGAAGTACGAAAAATTTTAAGAAATTCATAAATATTAAAGGAAAGTCATAATGGCAAAAAATGTAGATAAAGCGTTAGAAGCAGTTCAATTAGATATTAATAAAGAGTATGGAGATGGATCCATTATGAGATTGGGTGGAACTGCCAATCTTGATGTAGAAGCAATTTCAACTGGATGTCTTTCACTAGATATGGCTTTAGGAGTTGGCGGTGTGCCAAAAGGGAGAATTATTGAAGTATTTGGACCTGAATCTTCAGGGAAAACCACTCTAGCTTTACATATTGTTGCTGAATGTCAAAAAAATGGTGGAAAAGCAGCATTTATTGACGCTGAAAATGCATTAGATCCAGAATATGCCAAAAATCTTGGATGTAACGCAGACGACTTATTGGTTTCACAGCCAGATTCTGGAGAGCAAGCACTCGATATTCTTCAAAAGTTGCTAGAAACAGCTGCTTTGGATGTTATTGTTATTGACTCTGTAGCAGCATTAGTGCCTAAAGCTGAGCTTGATGGACAGATTGGTGACGTTACAGTTGGTTTACAGGCAAGGTTGATGTCACAAGCTTTAAGAAAGCTTTCTGGTCCAATCAACAAATCTAGAACATGTGTAGTTTTTATTAATCAAATTAGAGAAAAAATTGGTGTAATGTTCGGTAGTCCAGAAACAACTCCGGGTGGTAGAGCGTTGAAATTTTATTCATCAGTAAGATTGGATATTAGAAGAATAGCTGCTATTAAAGAAGGAACTGATATGACAGGAAATAGAACCAGAGTAAAAGTTGTAAAAAATAAAGTAGCTCCACCTTTTAAAATGACTGAATTTGATATTATGTACGGTAAAGGAATCTCATATGCTGGAGATTTACTGGACTTAGCTTTACAGGGTGGTGTAGTTGAAAAAATGGGCTCTTGGTTCTCTTACAAAGGTGATAAGATTGCTCAAGGTCGAGAAAAAGTTAAAACTCTTCTAGATACTGATGATAAGCTTATGAAAAGCGTATTATCTGATGTTAAAGATTATTTAGAGTTGAATTAAGATTCTTCAATAATTTTTAAAAAATCTTTGTGAACTTTTTTGTTAGAAGCGACAATACATTTATCAAAATTATATTGATTTCCGTTTTCATTTGAAACAGATCCACCTGCCTCAGAAATGATGATATTACCGGCTGCTGTATCCCACGGTTGTAAATTGTATTCCCAAAATCCTTCAACAATACCTTTTGCTACATGACACATATCTAAGGATGCTGCTCCCAATCTTCTGACACCATGTGAATTAAGATTAATATTCTTAATAACTTGCAAATTCTTATCAATATAATTTTCATCGTATGGTATAAAACCGGTAACGTATAATCCTTCATTAAATTGATCTTTATCTGAAACAGATATTGGAGAATCATTACTAAAAGAACCACCATCTTTAGAAGCAAAAAACTTTTCGTTGTTTGGGATATCATAAACAACGCCAACCAACGGTTTACATTTAAAAAAAACGCCTATAGAAACAGCATAGGAAGGATAGTTGTGTACAAAATTGTTGGTACCATCAATCGGATCAATATACCAGGTATAATCTGAACTTAAATTATTTGATCCTGATTCTTCTGAAACAATATTATGTTCAGGAAAAGATTCTTTAATTTTTTTGGTAATAAGTTTATCAGCTTCAACATCAGTTTGAGTTACAAGATTTGAAACTTCTCCTTTGGAATTGAAAGATTTAATTCTTTGAGAAGATAAACGAATAAGTTCAGCAGCTTGATCTGAAATTTCTAATGCAGTATCAAGAATGTGATTAGTACTTTTCAAAGTATTTTGAGGAAATATCTTTTAACTTGGTACTTAAAAGAATGATCGCAATAAGGTTAGGGAAAGTCATAAAAGCAAGGGCAGCATCACCAAGGTTCCAAACTTGTTTTAAAGTTAATAGTGAGCCAAAAAAGACCATCATAACATAAATATATCTATAATATGTAATATAACTAGATCCAAACAAGTACTCAGTTGCTCTATCACCATAAAATGACCAACTTATAGCAGTTGAAAGAGCAAAGAGAACAACAGCAATGGTAACCATTTCACTACCAAAAGGAATTCCTTGCGAAAAAGCATAGCTAGTAAGTAAAACACCTTCTTTTAATTCAACAATTGATGAATCAATTCTTAGGGAATAAAACTCAGTAAACTTCCATGAACCGGTAACCATAATTACTAAGCCAGTTAAAGTGCAAATTATAATAGTGTCAATATATGGCTCTAATAAAGCTACAACACCTTCTCTGGTTGAGTATGGTGTTTTTGCTGTTGAATGAGCAATGGCAGCTGAACCTTGACCTGATTCACTTGAAAATAAACCTCTTTTAACACCCATTAACATTGTATTTAAAAATGCTATAAATGCTCCTGAAGCAACACCAGTTGCAGGAACTAGTAGGGACGGTGGATTAAAAGCCATAGTAAATATGGTATTGAAGGAATTACCAACTTGATCAAAGTTTGTTATCACAATAAATAATGCACAAAAAACATAAATAGCAGCCATAATAGGTACAAGAAAACTTGTAAAATTACCTATTCTTTTAATCCCACCTAAAATAACTGAACCAACAATTGCAGCACATATTAAACCAATTACTATATGCATAATAGATATATTTGAAATATCACCTAATAATGCAACTTCCCTTGTAGACATCAAAAAATTATCTGTTCCAAAAATAGAAGCAAGTTGACTGTATAGCTGTTGTGTAAGTGTATTTGATTGAATAGCGTTTCCTGTAAAGAAAGAGCAAATAATTGTAAAACATGCAAATACTACTGCTAACCATCTCCAATTAGGACCTAAACCGTTTTCTATAGTATACATTGGTCCTCCTGCAGTATTTCCTTTAGAGTCTGTTTCTCTGTATTCAACCGCAAGAGTACATTCCGCATACTTTAAAGCAGTTCCAAAAAAAGCTGTAATCCACATCCAAAATAATGCGCCAGGACCTCCAATTTGAATTGCAATAGCTACTCCAGCAATATTTCCAATACCTACAGTAGCTGCTAAAGCGGTTGAAAGTGCTTTGAAATGATTTAAATCTCCTTCATCTTCGGTGCTGTCGTAGTCACCTCGGGTAACTCTGATACCGTGCATAATGCGTGTTAATTGTGGAAATCCTAGCTTAAAAGTCATGTACATACCAGTTCCCAGTAAGGAAATAACCATCAGAGGTATGGTAGCTAAGGGAAATGATTGTTTGAAGTCATCTGAAAAAAGATTTCCAGGAAAACTCCAAATTTGTTCAAAAAAGTGAACTCCGTATCCTGGAATCAATAGTAAAATTCCTATAATTGAAAAAACTAGAAGCGTATACTGATTTTTTGACATGGACACATATTAATTATTTTTTTTAAAAGATGTACATTGATTTTTTATTATTAATTTAAAAAATGATTATTGCGGGCGTAGATGAAGTTGGTAGAGGCTGTTTAGCTGGTCCAGTGGTAGCTGCAGCAGTCATTTTAAATGATACTATTGATTCACTAAATGATTCAAAGAAATTGTCAAAAAAAAAGAGAGAAGTTTTATATATTAAGATTTTAGAAAATGCTACTTCAGTTGCAATTGGAGTTAAATGGAATGATTATATTGATAAGCACAATATTAAAGTAGCATCTGAAGATGCAATGAAAGAGGCAATAAGTTCATTAAGCGTTAGGCCAGGTAAAGTTTTAGTTGATGGATTTTCATTAGACATTCAAATTGAAAATGAGGGTATCATAAAAGGCGATCAAAAATACGAGCAAATTATGGCTGCTTCAATTATAGCAAAAGTAACAAGAGATGAAATAATGCGATCATTTCATTATATTTATCCACAATATGATTTTATATCAAATAGCGGATATGGAACAAAAAAACACTTGGAAGCATTAAAAAAATACTCATATACACCAATACACAGATTAACCTTTAAGCCAATATCATCCAACATTAAATAATGCAAAACTTCATTAAAGAAATAAAATCACTTTCTGTTTTAATTTTGGCTATCCTTTTCTTAAAAGAAACAGTTGTAGAGCTTTATATCGTACCAACAGGTAGTATGGAAAAGAATATATTAAGAGGTGATATGCTTGTTGGAAGTAGATATATCTATGGAATGAAAGTTCCTCAAAAAATTTGGGTTCCATTTACAGCTGTAAGTATTCCTACATTTCTTCCCGATTATAGATTTCCTGCATTCAGAGATGTAGAAAGAGGGGACGTAGTAGTTTTTGAATATCCCAGAGATAATGTATATAAATATGTAAAAAGATGTATCGGTTTGCCTGGAGAAAATATTAGAATTGAAAATAGAAAAGTGTTTGTTGATAATATAGAGTATCTATTGCCTGAAGGTGGGCAATTTTTATCGCAAGAACCATCATCAGAATCCTATATTGATGACAGTATATTTATGAATCTTGGAAATAAAGATAATATGAAAGAGCTTAAAATTCCTAAAAAAGGTGATATGTTTACTATTGACGAAGAAATGAATTGGGAGCTAATTATCCCTTTACTATTATTTGAAGGAAATAAAGTTGAATTGGTTGTTAACGATCAAAAGCTAACATTTACCAATGAAGATCCTTATGACTTGTATAGAAGAACGGGTGATAGGAAAGTATTTGATAATTATGTTCCGCAACCTAATGCTTCATTAATTAATCCATGGATGTCAGTAATGAAGAAAGAATATTTAAAATATTTAAAAATAAATGATAAAGATATTAGTGAGATTGATACATATTCTTTAAAACAAGATTATTATTGGATGATGGGAGATAATAGAGATAATAGTGAAGATTCAAGATTTTGGGGTTTTGTGCCTAAGAGTCATATTCTTGGACAGCCAGTTATAACATGGTTTTCCTTAGACTTAGAAAATTATTTACCAAGACTTTCTAGAATTGGAAATATTCCTAAATAAAAAAATGTTTTCATATTGAATTTTCATTCATTAGTTTCTGTGGACTAAAAAAACAATTGAGGTATTTATTATGTTATCTAGTACAGAAAAGATTTTAAGTGTTGTTGTTCTTGCTCTAACTTTAGCAGTTGGTTTTTCATTAATGCAATATGGATCAGCTATGGATGAAATGGCTCAATTAAGAGGTGAGCAAGCAGAGCATGTAGATATGGTTAATAAAGAATTTAAACAAAGAGTTAAAGCTGTTGAGTTAGAAAATATCGGCCAGGGTAAAGAGATTAAAAGAGGTCAAGATATGATTCTAGCAAATACTAAGTTAATTTATGCTAAGGCTGACTCTCTTGGAAATTTAATCGATGACCTAGCGTATGAGATTAAAAGAGTTGATAGAGATTTAACAAAAAGAATTAAAAATGTTCAACGTGATCTTGAAGGTTTAGAAGATAACTTTGATTCAGAAAAGCGTAGAACTAGAAGAGACCTATCAGATATTAAGAAACAATTGAAAAAACTTAATGATGAAGTCTTCCCTCCAGAAGAGGAATAAGTTTTATAGTTAAAAAAAAGGGCTTTTTTAAGCCCTTTTTTTTGTACCGAGGGTCGGGCTCGAACCGACATGAGATTGCTCTCACTGGTGTTTGAGACCAGCGCGTCTACCAATTCCGCCACCCCGGCAAAGATGTTGACAAATTTCAGATAAAGTATGTAGTTTGTCAATAACCAAAATTAAAAGGAGTATACAGT